>ERZ779890.3697-NODE-3697-length-13380-cov-4.109118_pt1 | contig 13380 bp, 15 predicted proteins | sample MGYA00511553_ERZ779890 | MGnify/ENA primary metagenome ERZ779890 (study PRJEB29588, sample SAMEA2152064) | human gut metagenome | biome: human gut; feature: human-associated habitat; material: faeces | place: Denmark | collected 2008/2010 ...
GGGAGCATCTGCTCCACGGCCAGCAGTCCCAGGCCGACAATGAGGGCCACTGCAAAAACCGGGATATGGTCATACAGCAGCGGCACCATGCAGGAACCAAGGGTCAGCGCCACAAAAAAGGCACAAGCCGTGCCCAGAAACGCGGTCAGCCGACGTCGGTTGGCGATCTGCACATCCATCTGACAGCGTGCAAAATCTTCTGGCTCTGCCCCGGCATACAACAGAAGCTTTTTCAGTTTTTCCAGCATCGGGGTCTCCTCTCCGGCCAAGCCTGCTGTTTTGCATCGGACTCATCCACATTTAATCTTATTATACAATATTTCGTTCCAAAAAGATATGATTTTACACAAGTTTACCCCCCCCCCACCAAAATTTCCACATTATGGCGAATATCAGCCGAGGTTTTTCGCCATCTTTGCACAAAAAAGACGGGCAGCCATCATAGCTGCACGTCCTTTCGCTTCTTTTAAGGGGTCAATTGCCGGGGAACCAGGCATCAGAACGCGGCAATGTCTGCCGTGGTGATGGCCTTGCCGGGCAGGGTGCGGCTGTCGGCGTTCTCCGACAGGGCCAGCTTGCCCTCGCGCAGCAGCTTGACGGCCTTCTCGTGGTCAGCAGCGTTCCAGTTGTTGCCCACGAGCTTCCAGTTGTTGTCCACGTGCGGCTCGATGGTGCCGCCCTTGACAGTGCGGATGTACTCGCCCAGCAGCTCGCGGATGCCGCCCACATCGCCGCGCACATCGATCTCCAGCAGCTTGGGCAGATCCTCCCCGGGCAGGAAGATGTCCGCAGCCGTCAGCAGCTGGGTGGTGGCACGGTAGTTGTTCACTGCCACAACAAAGGTGTCGGTGTCCTTCACGGCCTTGCCGTTCGGCCACTTGAGGTTCTTGATGCGGTGGCCCGGCTCCTTGGAGACGTCCAGCTCGTAGTTGACGCCCTCAAAAGCATCGTACAGGTAGTAGCGCACCGAGGGGTCAAAGGCGATGGTCACTTCATCCGGCTTCCATGTCTTGAAGAAGGCTGCGGACCACTCCATAAAGCGGCGCAGCTGCTCGCCGGTCATCTGCAGCTTGTACAGGGTGTTCTGGTAGGTGTAGATGCTGGCCATATCGCACTTGCGGATGGTGCCTGCGCGCATCTGGGAGGTCATGGAGGTCAGGGCCGTTGCGGAGACCTGCGCACCGGTGTAGTACATCTGCACTTCGTTGATGAAGTCCAGCAGAGCGGTATCCTGCACCATGGCCTGCGGCAGGCAGTCAATCTCGTTTTCGGGGGCCAGATCGCCGCCCTTCAGCTCGCCGATGGGGGTGACAGCATCTTCCTTGGCGCGGGTGTCGTAGGAAGCCAGCAGAGCGGTCAGCTCCGGATCGGGTTCGTACTCCTTGATCTGCAGGTTCTCCGAGGTGCGGTTCACGACCTTCCACTTGCCGTCCAGCTGGCGCTCCAGATAGACGTGGATCTCGGACAGGGTGGCACCGGCGTTCTTGTTCTCCACCACCAGCACGTTGTTGATCATCATGTTGGGGATGCTCCTGTGGCCGTGGCCGCCCACGATGACGTCGAACTCGGGGCAGGCATTTGCCAGATCGGTGACGCCGGAGCCATAGACGCCGTACTCGTTCTCGGTATCCATGTGCATGACGCCGATCAGCACATCCACCTGATCCTTGATCTTATCGATGATCCTGCGGCTCTCGTCCACAGGGTTGGTGACCTTCCAGCCCTCCAGATTCTTGGCATCCCAGCGGATGATGTTGGGGGTGACCATGCCAATGACACCGATCTTGACGGTGCCCGCGTAATCGCCTTCTGCGCCCTCGCCATCATCGCTTGAGCCGCAGCCCGCCGCGAATAACGCGAAGACCATGATCAATGCCAAAAGTAAAGCAACTTTCTTTTTCATTCTAAATGTCCTCCTAATTTAATCGGTTACAAATATAGGACGATTATATACCTTCTTGGCACAAAATGCAAGCTTTTTTCAATTTATTGTGTTGAAGCAACAAAATATTTTTTCAAAAAATGTTTTTTGGCAATAATTGTTTTCGTTTAAAAACAGGTAATTGGCGTAGCATTGTGAGCGTGCGCCGAAGCCGAAAAAGACGGCTTTTATTTTCATGTCCGTGTTCCTCCCGTGCGGTCTCAGTCTTTCAGGCCCGAGCTGGCCATGGTCTCGATGATATTGCTCTGCGTAAAGATAAACACGACAATCGGCACGATCATCATCACGACCGTCCCCACAAAAGTCAGGGAGCAGGAAATGAGGCTTGCGAAGCTGTTGTTCAAAGCCTCGGACACCGTTTCGATATCGTTGGTGTACCGGCTCATCAGCTCACCGTGGGTGTGAGTATCGAAGAATTTCAGGGGCAGCTTCTGCATTTTGTTGAACAGGTCAGCCCGGAGCTTTGCCACGGTGTTCTGGGCCACATGGACCATGATCCGCGCATAACCGTAGGAGCACACTGCCCCCACAACATAGACCCCCGCCATGACACAGAGCATTTTTGCAAGGCCGATAAAATCGCCGGGGAGAATATAATCATTGATCAGGGGCTTGATGAGATAGGAGCCTGCCACGGAGCAGGCGGCGCTGATAAACAGCAGGATCACCACGATCACCAGCAGCGCCTTATACCGCCCCAGATAGCCCATGAGCTTGCTTAGGGTGCCCCGCAGATCCTTGGGCTTTCGGAAGCCGCCCCGGGGACCGCCGGGGCCGTGGCCCGGTCCGCGTTTCGTATTGTTCTCAGCCACCGATGCTCACTCCTTCCTGCTGGGATTCGTAGACCTCACGGTAGATCTCGCAGGTCTTCATCAGTTCCTCGTGGGTGCCTTGGGCCGCCACCGCGCCGTCATCCATCACCAGAATCAGGTCGGCGTCCATGACGGACGTCACCCGCTGGGCCACGATGAGCTTGGTGGTTCCCGGCAGATCCTGCCGGAATGCCTGACGGATCTTCGCATCCGTGGCAGTATCCACAGCGCTGGTGGAATCGTCCAAAATCAGCACCTTCGGTTTTTTCAAAATAGCACGGGCAATGCACAGCCGCTGCTTTTGTCCGCCGGAGACATTGACGCCCCCCTGTCCCAGATCGGTGTCCAGACCGTCGGGCATCCGTTCCAGAAATTCGTCGGCACAGGCAGCGCGGCAGGCGGCCCAAAGCTGGTCCTCCGTGGCGTTGGGATCGCCCCAGAGCAGATTTTCCCGGATGGTGCCGGAGAACAGGGTGTTCTTTTGCAGCACCACGCTGACGGACTCCCGCAAATGCTCCATGGTGTAGTCCGCCACCGGCCGTCCGCCTACGGAGACGGTGCCTTCTTGCGCCTCGTACAGCCGGGGGATCAGGCTCATGAGGCTGGTCTTGCCGCTGCCGGTGCCGCCCAAAATGCCCACCGTAGCCCCGCTGGGAATGTGGATGTTCACATCCTTCAGCACCCACTCCGGGCTGGTCTCACTGTATTTGAAAAACACATGGTCAAAGTCGATGCTGCCGTCCTTCACGGCGGCGTCCGCCTTGGCGCTGTTGTCGGTGATAGCGGGCCGCTCGTCCAGAACCTCCACGATCCGCTTGGCGCAGGCGATGGACCGGGTCATCATCATGAACATCATGGAAACCATCATCAAGGACATCAAAATCTGGGTGATATAGGTGAAGAAGGCGGTCAGGTCGCCCACCGGCAGCGTCCCGGCGTAGACCATTTTGCCGCCGAACCACATGACGGCGATGATGGTGCTGTAAACCACCAGCATCATCACCGGCATATTGATGACCACCATGCCGAAGGCCCGCATGGAGCTTTCCTTCAGATCACCGTTGCGCTTGGCGAACTTCTCCTCCTCATAGTCCTCCCGGACGAAGGACTTTACCACCCGGATGCCGGTGAGGTTTTCCTGCACCACCAGGTTCAGGGCGTCCGTCCGCTCCTGAAGGGACCGGAACAGCGGCCCCGCTTTGGTGAGGATCAGGACGATGACGATCAGCAGCAGGGGGATCACCACCAGAAATACGTTGCTCAGGTCACGGCTCAGCCGGATGGACAGCACCAGCGCCGCCACCAGCATCACCGGGGCCCGCACCAGCAGCCGCATCCCCATCATCAGCGTCATCTGCATATTGTTGACGTCATTGGTCAGCCGGGTCACAAGGGACGCGGTAGAGAACTTCTCGATGTTGGAAAAGGCAAAATCCTGAATGTGTTCATATTCCGCCCGCCGCAGTTCCGCGCCGAAACCCTGTCCGGCAACGGAGGAAGATGCCGCAGCCCCCAGTCCGAAGCACAGGGAGATGACAGCCATCCCCATCATGAGAAGGCCCTTTTGCAGAATGTAGTTCTGATTCGCCGTTTCAATGCCGATATTCACAATATCCGCCATCACCAGCGGGATCAGCAGTTCAAAAATAGCCTCGGCTGCGCTGCACAGAACGCCCACCGCGATCCATTTGGAATAGGGCCTTGCGTATGGCCCGAGTTTTTTCAGCATGTGGTTCGGTCCTCCTCTAAATTCTCGATAACGCGGTACAAAAGCAGCCGCAGCGCTTCAGTCTCCTCCAGCCGCAGCCCCTTGACCATGACCGCCTCTGCCTCCTGAAAGGCAGCCTGCACCAGACTGTTCAGTTCCCGGCCCTTCTCCGTGGCTGTGACCTGCTTCTGCCGCTGGTCATTTTCATCCGCCGTGCGGCGGATCAGGCCCTTTTCCTCCATCCGGTCCAGAATACCGTTGGCAGTGGAGGGCCGCACCCGCAGGTGCTCCACCACATCCCGCTGGGGGGCGGTGTAGCCGTGACTGCTGAGATACAGCAGCGTATGGGTCTGGGAGGGAGTCATGTCATACCGGGATAACCGGGCATCCATCCGTTCCCGTGCCAGATGGGTCGCGTGGCCTAACAAAGGCCCCAAAAAATCCGGTCCGCAGGCTGGTTTCATATCGGTATCAGCTCCTTTGCATTTAGTGTCCTAATTTTTAGTACGCTAAATATTAGCATACACTAAAACATTCGTCAACACAATATTTCGCCTGTATTTTTGAACATTTTATGAACAGATTTATTCGTTTTGTTATTCTGTGAACAATTTATGAAGAATTGGCTCCACCTGTTGACTTTTCCGTTTTCACACCGTATGATAAAGCCATAGAAGCAATCCCAACCAATCTCATTTTCCCTCTCTTTTCTCTATCTTACACGGAGAGACGGACGGCTCACGCCGTCCGTCTTTCTACATATTCTCCCATAAAAACAACTGCCTGTACCGGTTCTCAAAACCCGGTACAGGCAGTTTTCATTTATTGATCCAACGGTCTCAGCTCCGCGCGTTCACGGCCGCTCCGATTCCGTCTGTGCGGACGCAGATTCCCCCGGTACTTTCCCCGCTACGCTGTGCGTCCGGAGATAGTCCAGCCAAAGCCGGCAGCCCGCCCGGTTCAGATGAACGCCATCGAAGCTCAACTCCTCCGGCAGACAGCCGTCCTCTCCGGTGAGGGCCTCCGCCACATCTACATAGGCGCAGCCGTTTTCCTCTGCCAGCTCCCGCCACACCTGATTGTAAGCCAGGATCCGCTGGTTATTGACATAGGAGCCTTTGGCGTCCTGCTCTGTTGAGACCGGCAGCAGAGACTGGATCACCAGTTCCGCGTCGGGATGGTCCGCCTTCAGTCGGCGAATCAGGTTTTCCGCATGGCCCCGGAAGATGTCCGTCCCCTTCCAGCCCAGTTCGTTGACGCCCAGCATCAGGTAGATCTTTCCGCAGTCTGCGGCGGCCACGGCCTCTGCCAGAGAGACCTTTTTCCCATTTTCGCCCTTCCAGTTTTCCAGTTCCGTAGCGGAGGCCACTGTTTCTCCGGTAACGCAGAAATATGTGCCTCGGTTCAATCCGCTGTAAAGCCGGAAGCCATCAGTCCGGGAGTCCCCCACAAAAGCCACATCGTCAAAATAGCTGTCATCCACCGGCGCCGATTCCGCCACCGGCCCCCAGGGTTTCTCCGGGACAGGCTCTTCCTCCACAGGCCCCTCCGGCAATTCCGGTAATTCCGGTTCCGCGGGGATCACCGTTACGGACGGCTCCTCCTGTGCCGGCTCCTCCGGTGGGACCGCCGCCGTCTGATGGGAATGTACCGCCAGCAGGCCAGCAGCCGCCAACAGCAGCACCGCAGCCAGCATCCAGCCATGCGGATTTTTCCTCATACGCTTACCTGTCACGGACACATTCCCCCTTTCCTTCAGCGCTTGGCATTATGTAAACGCAGTGCATCTCCTATTAGACACTTTTTACCGAAAAAAGTCGATACAATTTGGAAAAAATTCAATAACAATTTGGTGACAAATTTTTCACAATAAAGACATCAGCCCGGAAGCGGGACCGCCGTCCTGCCTCCGGGCCAATGGGTATTCTTCTATTCAGTCCCGCAGAGAGGGCGGATACACGCCGGACTCGTGAAGCTGCCGCAGGTCCTCCGCCACACGGGCCCGGTCCTCACGGTAGGTCATGCCGAACCACCGGTCCTTGGAATGGAGCACGGAAACGGTCATGCGCCCCGCCTTCAACTCCTCGCCCACCATCAGCGGCAGCAGGCACTCCGCCTTCACCGCGTCATCAGGCAGCCCCCGGAGGAAGTTCTCAAAATAGGTCCGCAGCGCCGGGAAGATCGAGGGCATGAAGCCCCAGAAGTTCATGGAGACCACCGTATCCGGGGCCAGGTCCGTGTCGGTGTCCAGATCCGTCAGGTGTCCGTCGGGATAAAGCTGGACCTTCAGCGCCTCCTGAATGGTGTCCAGCTTCCCGTCCTTGACCTTGCAGACGCCCCGGGACACGGTGCCGTGGAGACTGGCAGTGTTTTTCAGCAGATAGCCCACCATGGTTCCCTTGCCCTCGGCAGGCAGCTTGACCAATTCCTCATAAATCGTCCGGTAGGCGTCCACCCCGTAATAGTCATCGGCGTTGATGACGCAGAAGGGTCCGTCCACCTCCGGCTCCGCGCACAGCAGGGCGTGGACCGTGCCGAAGGGCTTGGTGCGTCCCTCAGGAATGTGATAGAAGTCCGGTACGGAGGTATAGTCCTGATAGACGTAGGCCACCTGCACCGGCTGGCCCTTCGCCGTCTTTTTCTCCTTGAGATAGCCCACCAGCTCGTCCATCATCTCCCGCATTTCCGGCTTGATGATGAACACCACCTTGTCAAAGCCGGCCCGCAGGGCATCGTGAATGGAATACTCCATCAGAATTTCGCCGTTGGGGCCGATGCCGTCCACCTGCTTGCTGCCGCCATACCGGGAACCGAGGCCTGCCGCCATGATCACCAAAGAAACAGCCATATTGCTTCTCCTTTATTTCTCTTGTCTATTCGATATTTGGCCCGGCGGCACTGCCGCCGTTCTATATTTCCCTCTACCATACCTTATTTTTTGAATTTTTGCAACGGTCTTGACAGATTTGTTTTTCCGGTTATAATATGAAAACGATAATCATTTTCATATTGGAGGCAAGGATGGCTTATCAAACCAAACAGCAGCAGGCGGTACTGCGCTGTTTACAGCTGCGGGCGGAGGAATGTCTCTCCGCCGCCGATCTTTCTGAGGAACTGCGGCACGGCGGTCTCACCGTAGGGCTGGCAACCGTTTACCGCCAGTTGGACAAGCTGACCCAGCAAGGGTTGGTCCATAAGGTCACCACGGAGGAGGGGGCGCTCTACCAATACTGTCCCCAGGCCGGACATCCCCACGACTGCTTTCTGCTGCGGTGTGAGGGCTGTGGGCGGATGGTCCATCTGGACTGCCGGCACTTGGAGGAGGTCTGCCGTCATCTGTCCTCCGAACACCACTTTCGCATTGACCCCCGCCGCACCGTGCTGACCGGGCTCTGCGACCACTGTCAGGAGGCAAAGCATGAAGGATAACGAACTGATCGTCTGCCGAGACGTTTCCCTCGGCTATGAGGGGAAATCGGTGCTTACCGATCTGGACCTTACGATTGCAAAGGGGGACTACCTCTGCGTGGTGGGAGACAACGGCTCCGGCAAATCCACCCTCATGCGGGGACTTTTAGGACTGATCCAACCACAGAGCGGCACCATCGAGCACGCCCCGGCGTTGAAGCACGGGGCCATCGGCTACCTTCCCCAGCAGACCCGGGCCCAGCGGGATTTCCCCGCCACCGTGCTGGAGGTGGTGCTCTCCGGCTGCCTGAACCGGCAGGGGCTGCATTTTTTCTACACCCCGGCCCAACGGTCCGAAGCCATGATGAACCTGGGCAAGCTGGGAATTCTGGAGCTGAAGGACGCCTGCTACCGGGATCTCTCCGGTGGGCAGCAGCAGCGGGTGCTATTGGCCCGTGCCCTGTGCGCCGCCAGCCAGCTTTTGATTTTGGATGAGCCCATCACCGGTCTGGACCCCGCCGCCGCCCAGGACCTCTACAAAACGCTGGCCTACCTGAACCAGAAGGAGGGCATGGCCATCGTGATGGTGACTCACGATTTGAAGGCAGCGCTGAAAAGCGCCCGCACAGTACTGCACATCGGACGAAAGGGCCTCTTTACCGGCACGGCATCCGACTATTTGGCGAGTCCCCAGGGCCGCCGCTTCCGGGAGGAACTGGAATCATGAATATTTTGCAGATGTTTTCTTACCCCTTTATGCAAAGGGCCTTGATCGCCGGTGTGCTGGTGAGCCTGTGCGCCGCCCTGTTAGGCGTTCCGCTGGTTCTGAAACGGTACTCCATGATCGGCGACGGCCTGAGCCACGTCTCCTTCGGTGCGCTGGCCATCGCCGTGGCGCTGGGGGTAACGCCGTTGTATTTCTCCATTCCAGTAGTCATTTTGGCGGCATTTTTCCTGCTTCGGATGGCCAGCCATCCCCACTGGAACAGCGACGCCGCCATCGCCGCCGTCAGCGCTTCGGCGCTGGCCATCGGTATTTTGGTGATCTCCCGCACCACCGGCATGACCACCGATGTGGACAACTATATGTTCGGCAGTGTGCTGGCCATGACAAAGGGAGACGTGGCCCTCTCCGTGGTGCTGTCGGTAACGGTGCTGGCGCTGTACCTGCTTTTTTACCACCAGATCTTCGCTGTCACCTTTGACGAGAGTTTTTCCCGGGCCACCGGGTTGAAGGTGGATGCCTGCAACACCTTGCTGGCCATCCTTACGGCCCTGACCATCGTGCTGGGAATGCGGATGATGGGCGCTATGCTCATCTCCTCGCTGGTGATCTTCCCGGCTCTGACCGCCATGCGGCTGTTCAAGAGCTTCCGGGGCGTGATCCTCTGCGCCGCCGTGACCTCCGTGGTGTGCTTCTGCGTGGGACTCACCATCTCCTTTGGCTTTTCTACCCCGGTGGGGGCAACGGTGGTGGCGGCGGACCTGACGGTTTTTCTGGCTGCCTGCCTGCTGGCCGCTCTCCGGCGGAAATGACGGTTCACTCCCCTTACCGGAGAACAGCCAAGCGGCTCCCGGTTTTAAAAAATTGAAAACTGATCCGGCGGGGCGAAGCAGCAGTTTCGCCCCGTCGGCTTTTTCCTGCTAAAAATCTGCGAAAAAACGCCGTTTCTTTCTCTGTTTCTCACATTGACTTCCCCGGCCGCCGCGTATAAACTGAGGATTGCTTTTTACCGAGGTGATCGTTATGAATCTGATTGTAGAATTTTGTATCGTATTTCTCATCTGTATGGCAGGGGAATGGATCGCGGCGCTGCTGCCCTTTACGCTGCCCGCCAGTGTCATCAGCCTGATCCTGCTGTTGATCTTGCTGCTCAGCGGCGGGGTCAAGGAGCGGACGATCCAGGGGACCTCCCACTTTCTCATCGACAATATGGGGCTGTTTTTCATTCCCTCCGTGGTGGGAACTCTGGAATATCTGGACGTGCTGAAGCTGCAGTTTGTCCCCTTTCTGGTGGTCTCCCTTGTCAGCACACCGCTGGTGTACGCGGCAACAGCCTGGAGCGTCCGGCTGCTGATGAAGCTGTTTCATGCAAAGGAGGCGTCCCATGATTGATACGCTGACTTCCACGCCCTTTTTCGGTCTCGGCGTGACGCTGCTCTGCTGGTATCTGGCCGTCCGGTTCCAGAAGCGGACGGGGCTTCTGATCTGCAATCCGGTGCTGGTGGCCAGTCTGCTGGTCATCGGGATCATGCTGCTGTTCCACATCCCTCTGGACAACTACAACGCCGGCGGCAGCATTATCAAACTGCTGCTGGCTCCCGCCACCGCCGTTCTGGCTCTGAACATCTACCAGCAGCGGGCCATTCTGAAGCGGAACTTCTGGCCGGTGGTGCTGGGCTGCTTTGTGGGTAGTCTCGTGAGCATGCTATTGGTACAGGTGCTCTGCCGCCTGTTTCAAGCGGAGGCCTCCCTGCTGAATTCTCTGCTGCCCAAAAGTGTCACAACGGCCATCGCCGTCAGCATTGCGGAGAGCAGCGGCGGTCTTCCGGCTCTGACTGCGGCGTCGGTCATTATCACCGGGATCGAGGGCGCTATGCTGGCTCCGCTGTTTGCCAAGGTGTTCCATGTCACCGATCCGGTGGTGGAGGGCGTGGCCATCGGCGCGTGCAGCCATGCGGTGGGCACCAGCAAGGCGCTGGAGATTGGTCCTCTTCAGGGCGCCATGAGCTCCATCGCTCTATGTGTCTGCGGCATCATCACCTCCATTCTGGCCATGTTCTTTACCGCGTAAAGCAGGGCGGAACTTCTTTTCAGAAGTTCCGCTCTGTTTTTTTGCTTTCGTGCGGAACCAAACCGCTCTTTTTCCCGTCTATACAGGTAGAATGGGGTCAACCCCTCGGTTTATTGAACAGAAAGGAGCTCTTCTTTATGAAACGGTTTTTCGCAGCGCTTCTGACGCTGACCTGCATGCTGAGCCTGTCGGCCTGTCGGATGGAACAGGCCGCCGCCAAGCCGGTGATCTACCTCTATCCGGAGGAGGAGACCGCCGTCACGGTAAAGCTGGACTACGCCGGAGCATTGACCTGCACCTATCCCGCCTACGGCAACGGCTGGGCAGTGACTGCCTGCCCGGATGGGACTCTGACAGACGATGCCGGGCAGACTTACAGCTATCTCTACTGGGAGGGCACGGATACCATCGCGTATGACTTCTCCCAAGGCTTCTGCGTGGCAGGAACCGACACCGCTGCCTTTTTGGAGGATGCGCTGGCCCAGCTGGGCCTCACCCGGCGAGAGGCCAACGAGTTCATCGTCTACTGGCTGCCCCAGATGCAGGAGAATCCCTATAATCTCATCGCCTTCCAGTCGGACCGCTATACGCAGGCGGCAAAGCTGACCATTGACCCGCCCCCGGATACCCTGCTGCGGGTATTCATGGCCTGGAAGCCCTTGGACAAGTTCATGGAGATCCCCGCCCAGAGCCTTACCGCTCCGGAGCGCACCGGCTTCACGGCGGTGGAGTGGGGCGGCTGCCGGGTGCGTTGACTGTTTTTCGGCGGTTCCGGGGTTTTTTCTCCGGAACTGGCCGAAAATTGCAAAAAATCAGCGTGATTTTTTCAAAAAAGTCCGGAAACGCCCTTGCAATTTATCATAAAGTGTGCTATCTTAATACATATTAAAGGAGTGTAAGTTGTGAGTGGACCGCAAGGTCCGCTCTTTTTTGTGGCATCCGCACTCCGCCGCAAATGAAAAACCGAAAGGAGAATCCCATGGAAAAGGTCACCGATCTCACCGCCCGTCTGGCGGCACCCATCGTGGAAGAGCAGGGCTGCTCCCTGTGGGACGTGGAATATGTGAAGGAGGCCGGCACCTGGTACCTCCGGGTCCTCATTGACAAGGAGGGCGGCGTGGATATTCTGGACTGTGAGAATATCTCCCGCGCCCTCAGCGATCTGCTGGACGAGGCCGACCCCATCGAAGGCAGCTATACCTTAGAGGTAGGCTCCGCCGGCGCCGAGCGGGTGCTGAAGCGTCCCGCCGACTTCCAGCGGTATCTGAACAGCCCCGTGCTGGTGAAGCTCTACAAGCCGGTGGACGGCCGCAAGGAATTCCCCGGCACCCTGACCGCCTACAACGAGGCCGACGGTTCTCTCACTGTGGACCTCAACGGCACTGCCTATACCTTCGGCAAGAAGGATGTGGCCCTGTGCCGCCTGCGGGTGGAATTTTAATCTGTTATCCCTGTCTCAAAAAAAGACGTATAAAGTAAAAAGGAGAATCGCAATGAAAGGCAAGAAAAAGGTGAAGGAACCCGCGGGTATGAACATCCCGGAGATCTTCGCAGCTCTGGCTATGCTGGAAAAGGAACGGGGCATCCCCCAGACCTTCATGATGGATAAGATCATCCAGGCTGTCACCACCGCCTACAAGCGGGACCACAAGGACGTGGAAAACGTCATTGTGGACGTGGATGAGGAACATCAGCGGCTGAAGATGTACGTGCAGAAGAACGTGGTGGCGGAGGAGGACTATGTGGACCCCTTCAACGAGATCCCCGTTGAGGAGGCCAAGACCATTTCCGCCAGATACGAGATCGGCGACGTGGTGAACATCCCTGTGGACAACACGGAGTTTGGCCGCATCGCTGCCGGCAACGGCAAGCAGGTCATTATCCAGGGCCTCCGTGAAGCGGAGCGCGGCATGGTATATGACGAGTTCAACTCCAAGCAGCACGAGATCCTCACCGGCGTGGTGACCCGGATCGACCCCCGCACCAACGCCGTGTCCCTGCGGATCGGCACCGGCACGGAGTCCACCGAGGCCCTGCTGCTCTCCGGCGAGCAGGTCCCCGGCGAGGAGCTGGTGGAGGGCCAGCACGTGAAGGTGTATGTGGTGGATGTCCGCCGCTCCACCCGCGGCCCTCAGATTCTCATTTCCCGGACCCATCCCGGCCTGGTCAAGCGCCTGTTCGAGCTGGAAGTCCCCGAGATCTACGACGGCACCGTGGAGGTGAAATCCATCGCCCGTGAAGCCGGCAGCCGCACCAAGATGGCTGTGTGGTCGGCCGACCCGGATGTTGACCCGATTGGCTCCTGCGTCGGCCCCAAGGGCGGCCGTGTCGCAAGCATCGTAAACGAGCTTGGCGGAGAGAAGATCGATATCGTCAAGTACAGCGAGGTTCCCGAGGAGTATATTGCCGCGGCTCTCTCCCCGTCCGAGGTCGTCAGCGTCACCATGCTCGAGGACGGCAAGAGCTGCCGTCATCGTCCCCGATTCTCAGCTGTCCCTTGCCATCGGCAAGGAAGGCCAGAACGCACGTCTGGCCGCAAAGCTCACCGGATATAAGATAGACATCAAGCCCGAAAGCGAGAGCTGATAAACACTGGTTTACAGCCGATCAACCCAAAAGGAGGCGGCAGTTGTGGAAAAGAAAATACCGATGAGGCAGTGCCTTGGCTGCCGCGAAATGAAACCCAAGCGCGAGCTTATACGCGTAGTGCGCTCG
>ERZ779890.3700-NODE-3700-length-13378-cov-10.784733_pt1 | contig 13378 bp, 13 predicted proteins | sample MGYA00511553_ERZ779890 | MGnify/ENA primary metagenome ERZ779890 (study PRJEB29588, sample SAMEA2152064) | human gut metagenome | biome: human gut; feature: human-associated habitat; material: faeces | place: Denmark | collected 2008/2010 ...
TTATCAATGATACGCTTGATTATAATCCGGATGTGAAGTGTTCTCACCATGAGCATAACCATGGGGAAGGACATACATGTGGCGAGCATGGATGTGGAAGCCATAGCTGTCATTAAGAAAAATATATAAATACGCCAGTGAAATAATACAGATTGGTGCAGTTCTCTTAGATGAAGGATTCAACAGAAAACGAGGTATTAAAGATGATAAAAATTATATCAGACAGTACATGTGATCTGTCACAGGAAGTTTTAGAAAGATACGATATAGATATTATTCCGCTTCATATTGTAAAAGGAGATGAAGAACTGGAGGACGGACCGCAGATAGACATTCACGCATTGTATGAGTGGGCTGATAAAAATAAGACTACACCAAAGACTTCAGCTCCATCTATAGAAACAGCAATGAATGTAATGCGGCCATATATTGATGAAGGCCGGGAGATCATATGCTTTTCCATATCGAGTGAGATGTCGACATCATTCAACGTGATCAGAATGGCGGCAGAAGAACTTGATGCGGAAGATAAAGTTACGGTGATAGATTCAAGAAATCTGTCCACAGGAATAGGCCTGCTTGTTGTTGAGGCGGCAGTTATGGCAGCGGATGGTAAATCCCGTGAGGAGATAAAAGCCGGAATTGATGAACTGATTCCGAAGGTAAGAGCAAGCTTTGTTGTAGATACACTTGTGTACCTTTACAGAGGTGGCAGATGCAATGCTGTTTCTGCGCTTATAGGAGGAGCATTGGCGCTTCATCCCATGATCGTTGTAAAGGATGGTAAAATGGATGCAAGCAGGAAATATAGAGGTAAGATAGGTAAAGTCATAAAGAATTATGCAAAAGATCTGGAAGAGGACCTGAAAAACGCAATACCGGATCGGGTATTTATTACACATTCGGAATGTGATGCTAAGACAGTTGAAGAGGTGAGAGATTACATAGTCTCTCTTGGTATTTTTAAGGAAATAATAGAGACAAGAGCAGGTGGTGTGATTTCATCACATTGTGGACCTGGCACACTCGGAGTGTTATTTATTGCAAAATAATGGAGTTTCATATAGTAAGTACTTTGAAGCTTCTCTGAAGCCGCTTTTTCCTTATCCGCATCGTACCGGCAAAATTAAAATATAAACATTTTATAAATTATTAGCACTCACTATTGACGAGTGCTAATAATAGGTGTATAACATAGTCAAGAACAAAGGAAAGGAACAAAAAGCAAAGGCTTTGAGTTCTTGAAACATCCCGGTTCCAAAGAAACAGGTTGACACAGATTTTATAGATTAAGAAGGAGAGATGACTTATGTTGATGCCTAGTATTTTTGGAGAAAACTTATTTAACGATGATTGGATGGATTTTTCATTTCCTGATGTTGACAAGGTGCTTTATGGTAAACACGCAAAGAACGTTATGAAGACTGATGTCAAGGAAACAGACAATAGCTACGAAGTAGATATAGATCTTCCGGGATTCAAGAAGGATGAGATTGAGGCTAAGCTGGAGAATGGTTACTTAACTATCAGCGCAGCTAAAGGACTTGACAAGGAAGAAAAGGAAGAAAAGGATGGCAAGTATATCCGCAAGGAGCGCTATTCCGGTGCTATGAGCAGGTCTTTCTATGTAGGTGACGAGCTGAAACAGGAAGATATCAAGGCAAAGTATGAGGACGGTATTCTTAAACTTTCAGTTCCGAAGAAGGAGCAAAAGAAAGTTGAGACCACAAAGCATATTGCTATTGAAGGATAAACTTAATTTAAATCATGTTATGAGAAGTCGCACAGGCCTATGGCCTGGGCGGCTTTTTAAATTAAAATACAAAGGAGCAGTATGATGTTTGCATTAGAGGGAAAGCATAAGAAATGGAAAAATGTCGATAAAGAATGCTATATTGTAATTTGTCTTTCAATCGGATATACTATAGCTTAATTATAGCGGAATGAGGGAAAAATAATGTCAAAAGATGAATACTTAATTACAGATGCCCCCTTAAAGGCATTGACAGTTTTTGCAATGCCTATGATTTTGGGCAGCTTTTTTCAACAAGTATATAATATGGCTGATTCAATCATCGTTGGCCAGTTTGTAGGCTCCTCTGCACTTGCGGCAGTAGGAGCCTGTGCTGCGCTTACGAATGTGTTCATCTGTATAGCACTGGGAGCAGGTGTAGGAGCCGGTGTACTTGTGAGCCGCTATTTCGGCGCCAGGGATTACGGCAAAATGAAAACAATAGTATCGACATCACTGATTAGTTTTCTGGTTTTAAGCGTACTTCTGGGTGTCTTTGGCTTTTTCTTTTCACATTCAATGATGAGCTTGCTACAGACACCTGCAGATATACTGGATGAGGCAGTGCTGTATCTACGCGTATATTTTGTGGGATTTCCGTTTCTGTTTATGTACAATATACTTTCAACGATGTTTACATCGATTGGTGAGTCAAGGATTCCGTTGGGGCTTTTGATATTCTCCTCTGTGTTAAATATATTTATGGACCTTTGGATGGTGGCAGGCCTTGGCCTGGGTGTGTTCGGTGCAGCACTTGCAACTCTAATAGCACAGGGAATATCTGCAGTGTTTTCGCTTTTGATTTTCTTTAGCCGTATGCGCCGGTATAAAAGTCGCTTTGAATGGTTTGACAGGCATGAGCTTCATTCCATGCTTCGGATTGCTGTGCCTTCGGTTCTCCAGCAGTCTACGGTGTCAATTGGCATGATGATAGTACAGGCAGTTGTGAATCCGTTCGGTACACAGGCGCTTGCAGGATATTCGGCAACGATGAGGGTAGAGAATGTATTTTCACTGATATTTGTATCCATTGGAAATGCAGTTTCACCATTTGTTTCCCAGAATCTCGGAGCAAAGAAGACAGAACGTATCAAAAAAGGCTATCACGCTGCGCTGGTGTTAGACCTGTGTTTTGCAGTGCTTGCTTTTATAGTAATTGAAACACTGCATACTCAGATTTCCTCATTATTCCTGGGCAAAGACGGAACGGCCCTGGCATATCAGGTATCAGGGGATTATATGAGATGGCTTGGCTTCTTTTTCATTTTTATGGGTATCAAGATGGCCACCGATGGTGTGCTTCGTGGACTTGGCATCATGCGTCCGTTTCTCGCTGCAAATATGGTAAACCTTGCAATCCGCCTCTCGGTTGCCTTAATCTGCGCGCCGCGTTTCGGTATTGCATTTGTCTGGCTTGCTGTACCGGCCGGCTGGCTTGCCAATTTCCTGATTTCCTATGTGGCTCTCAGAAAATCGTGGCCGATGGAATAGAAGGTACTATAATTCAAGCTTCAGATAAATCTCATCCCTCTCATCCTGCTCAATTCCCAGATAATGCTGGGTAATCTCATATGATGAGTGATTATAGACATCCATGAGCAGAGCGGGAGGTGTGCCATTCTTCCAGGCGTGATAGCCAAACGTCTTTCTAAGCGAGTGACAGCTGATGTGCTCATCTTGTACAGTTCTGCCAGCGGCAGTCTTTACAATACGATATGCCTGCGTCCTGCTTATAGACTGGTATCTGCAGGTATTCTTGGTAAAAATAAATTCATGGTCATTTGGATTACGTTCATTGAAATAATCTTTCAGAGCATCGGTGGCATTGTAGTTTAGAGTGACATAGTTATTCTTGCCGGTCTTTTGCTCATTGATAAGAAAATGAGTGCGAAATTCATGATGTTTGAAATTGTAAACGTTGTCCCACTTTAATCTAAGCAGATCACTAATTCTTAGTGCTGTGTTTAATCCCATCACAATTAAACAGTAATTGCGGCTGTTTGGACGGATGTCCTTATAGTACATCCTGAAAGCCATTAGTTCGTCTTTGTTTCGGATTGGCTGTGTAGTTCCCATTGAATACTCCTTTACAGTAGAAAATGTTATCAGGCGCATATCGAGTGATAGACTTCCCCTTGAATATCCAAAATCCGCAACATAATAATGGTAATTTCAAAAAAGAAAAAATGCAACATTTTGTTTATAAAAGGGTAAGAAAGTAAACACAGCATTTTCACAATTGCCCTGTATACTGACATCATAAACAAAAGAAATACTCATATTAATCTTTTTTCATATTTTTAGCCGGTGCACTCCACATGTACCGGCTTCCTCTTTATAGTTGGAAGGCTAAAAGTGTCTATATAAGTAATGAAAAATCAGTTGATTTCGTAAAATCCCTCGCTTATAATGATATTGAGGCAGAGAGCCTTTTGCGGAATCTTAGAAGTGTTATGCACAATACAAAAGGAGGGATGCCGACTTGAATACAGAAATAGCAAATGCTGTGAATGCAGCAGGAGATAAGGCACAATATGATACTCGTGTTAAAAGGTTACTGGCACAGAAGAGTATATTAGCACATATTTTGGTGAAAACAGTCGATGAATTTAAAGGAATGAAGCCGGAAGATGTTGTGAAATACATCGAAGGCGAACCGAGTATTAGCGTTGTTCCGGTTGAGCCGGGATTAGCAAATATGGAAAAAACAGATGCTGCAGGACAGCGTATTGTAGGTCTTAATACAGAAAATGCTGAAATTAATGAAGGATTAGTCAGATTTGATATTATTTTTTATGTCCGCATGCCATCCGTAGATGACACAAAAAATGGACTTTCGCAGATTATTGTGAATATTGAGGCTCAGAAGGATGAGCCGACGGAATATAAAATTTTAAATCGGGCAATCTTTTATGTGAGCAGGCTGATTTCGTCACAAAAGGAAAGAGATTTTGTAAATACTAACTATGATGACATTAAGCAGGTATTCAGCATATGGATATGTATGAACATGGATGATAACAGCCTAAGCCATATCCATTTGACAAAAGATGAGCTGCTAAAACCATGTAACTGGAAAGGTAATCTAGACCTGTTAAACATTGTGTTAATAGGAATCACAAATGAGATTCCGGAACATGATAAAAAATATGAAATGCACCGGTTGATTGGAGCATTACTTTCAAGTGAATTGAAAGAACAGGAAAAATTGGATATTATAGAACATGAATATAATATTCCAATTAGTCAGGAATTTAGAGAGGATGTGAGAATTATGTGTAATCTGAGTACAGGAATTGAAGAAAGAGCTACTGAAAAGACAAGCGAAAAGTTTATTCTGAATATGTATAAAAAGGGTTATACATTGGATCAGATCGCAGATGTAGCTGAAACAGGTGTTGATGAAGTTGAGGCGATTATTAAGAAGAAGGAGCCTGCAATGGCGTAACTATCATTAGCAAAAATAAAACGTAATTTCTTGCATAACTCCATAGTATATGTTACGATTTTACTGTTGTTAAGACGAATCTAAAGGATGATGCTTGCACGCATCATCCTTTTTAAATACAGGAGTAGTAAATGGATATCAAAAGACAGGAAAGAGCGCCGATTTATGAGGCTCTTGAGGAGTTTAAGAAGAAGAGAGTGGTGCCGTTTGATGTGCCGGGACACAAGAGAGGCAGGGGAAATCCTGAGCTGGTGCATCTGCTCGGAGAAAAGTGTGTAGGGCTTGATGTCAATTCAATGAAGCCGCTTGACAATTTGTGCCATCCGGTTTCGGTAATCAGAGAGGCGGAGGAGCTTGCGGCGGATGCCTTTGGAGCGGCAAATGCTTTTCTTATGGTAGGAGGCACCACCTCTGCGGTGCAGGCCATGATTTTGTCCACCTGCAAGGCAGGAGACAAGATTATACTTCCGAGAAATGTTCATAAAAGCGCTCTTAATGCACTCGTGCTCTGCGGAGCGATACCGGTTTATGTCAATCCGCAGACGAATGCGAAGCTTGGTATTTCGCTTGGAATGGAGATTGACCAGGTGGCGAGGGCTATCGAGGAAAATCCGGATGCAAAGGCTGTGCTTGTAAACAATCCGACGTATTACGGAATCTGTTCTGACCTTAAGTCGATAGTTGCGCTGGCTCATTCGAAGGGAATCAAGGTGCTCACGGATGAGGCACATGGTACACATCTTTATTTTGGAAAAGGGCTTCCGATATCAGGAATGGCAGCCGGGGCAGACATGTCTGCGGTATCGATGCACAAATCGGGAGGAAGCCTGACACAGAGCTCGATTCTGCTCACCGGAAGGGATGTAAATGCTGATTATGTGAGGCAGATTATCAACCTCACACAGACCACGAGCGCATCGTATCTGCTATTGTCAAGCCTTGATATATCAAGAAGAAATCTAGCACTCAGGGGCGAGGAATCCTTTGCCAAGGTGGCACAGATGTCGGAGTACGCAAGGCAGGAGATTAATTCAATAGGCGGCTATTATGCGTATGGGCGTGACCTTGTAAACGGCACGAGCATATATGATTATGATGTGACAAAGCTGTCCATCTATACGCTTGATATAGGGCTTGCCGGAATAGAGGTATATGATCTGCTGCGTGATGAGTATGATATTCAGATAGAGTTTGGAGATATCTGTAATATACTTGCGTATATATCAATTGGTGACAGAATACAGGATATAGAGAGGCTCGTAGGGGCGCTGGAGGATATCAAGCGCCTTTACAGCAAGGACAAGACCGGGCTTTTGTCGGGAGAGTACATAAATCCAAAGGTGGCGGTATCGCCGCAGGAGGCGTTTTATTCGCAGAAGAAATCAGTGCGCATTATGGACGCGGTAGGCGCTGTAAGTGGTGAGTTTGTCATGTGTTATCCACCGGGAATCCCGATTCTTGCACCGGGAGAGCTTATCACAAAAGAGATTGCGCAATACATTGTCTACGCAAAGGAAAAGGGCTGTTCAATGCAGGGAACAGAGGATCCTGCGGTAGAATATCTTAAGGTATTGGAGCAATAAACAGGAGGAAAAGCTATGCAAATGTGGTTTTCACAATATCATACTGTCAATGTCAAGCTGGATGTAAGGATACAGGAGCAGCTTTTTTCAGGGCAGAGTGATTATCAGAAAATAGATGTGTTTAAATCATATGAGTTTGGCAAAATGGTCGCGCTGGATGGCGAGATTGTTTTTTCGGACACAGATGAGTTTATATATGATGAGATGGTCACACATGTGCCGATGGCGGTCCACCCGAATGCAAAAAGGATACTTATAATAGGTGGCGGCGACGGCGGCGTGGCGAAGGAGCTCATCAAATATCCGTCTGTCGAGCATATTGATGTGGTTGAGACAGACAAGATGTTTGTCGATGTATGCAGGCGGTTTTTCCCGGAGGTAGCATGTGGACTTGAGGATGAAAGAATTTCCATGTTTTATGATGATGGTCTGCGATTTTTACGCAGAAAGCATGATGAATATGATCTGATAATCAACGATTCCACAGACCCGCTCGGACATACGGAGGGACTTTTCACAAAAGAGTTTTACGGAAGCTGCTATAAGGCACTAAAGGATGATGGAATCATGGTTTACCAGCACGGCAGCCCTTTTTATGATGAGGATGAGCTTGAGTGCCGGAAAATGCACAGAAAGGTGTATAAATCATTTCCTATAAGCAGGGTATATCAGGCACATATTCCAACATGTCCGTCAGGCTACTGGCTGTTTGGGTTTGCATCGAAGAAATATCATCCGCTTTATGATCTGGATGCAAAAAGATGGGATGAACTGGGGCTTAAAACCTGGTATTACACAACACATTTACACAGGGGAGCCTTCATGCTTCCGAAATATGTGGAGGATTTACTCGAGGAAGAGGAAACAAAGTAAAACAAATTAGAAAAACTATATCATAACCAAAGCGAATCAGGAGGGACAAAAATGAGCAGATTACTTATTATCGGATGTGGTGGAGTTGCGCAGGTGGCAATCAGAAAATGCTGCCAGAACAGCGAGGTATTTACCGAGATTATGATTGCAAGCAGAACCAAGTCAAAATGTGATGATTTAAAGGCAAAGCTTGTGGGAAAGACAAGCACAAAAATTGAGACTGCAAAGGTTGATGCTGACAATGTGGAGGAATTAAAATCGCTTATTAGTGCATACAAGCCGGATGCGGTTTTAAATGTTGCGCTTCCGTATCAGGATCTTACAATCATGGATGCATGTCTTGCGTGTGGTGTTGACTACATCGATACTGCCAACTATGAGTGTGAGGATACTGAGGATCCAAAGTGGAGAGCAATCTACGAAAAACGCTGCAAGGAGCTTGGATTTACGGCATATTTCGATTATTCATGGCAGTGGGCATATCAGGAGAGATTTAAGGAGGCAGGGCTTACAGCTATTCTTGGAAGCGGATTTGACCCGGGTGTGACCTCTGTTTATTCTGCATATGCGCTGAAGCATTATTTTGATGAAATACATACTATAGACATTCTTGACTGCAATGGCGGTGACCATGGATACCCGTTTGCGACAAACTTTAATCCGGAGATAAATTTGCGTGAGGTTTCTGCGAACGGCTCATACTGGACAGACGGCCACTGGGTAGAGACAAAGCCTATGGAGTGGAGAGCACAGTACAATTTTGACCAGGTCGGAGAAAAGGATATGTATCTGCTTCACCACGAGGAGATTGAGTCACTGGCCAAAAATATTCCGGGAATAAAGAGGATCAGATTCTTCATGACCTTTGGACAGAGCTATCTCACACACATGAAGTGTCTTGAGAATGTCGGCATGCTAAGAACAGACCCGATCATGGTGGACGGAAAGGAAATAGTGCCAATACAGGTGCTTAAGGAGCTGCTTCCTGACCCTGCATCCCTGGGACCTCGTACAGTCGGAAAGACAAATATCGGATGTATTTTTACAGGTGTCAAGGATGGCAAAGAAAAATCAATTTACATCTATAATGTATGCGACCATCAGGAGTGCTACAAGGAGGTTGAGTCGCAGGCAATTTCTTATACCACAGGTGTGCCGGCAATGATTGGAGCCATGATGGTGGTAAAGGGAATCTGGAAGAAGCCGGGAGTGTTTAATCTAGAGGAGATGGATCCGGATCCATACATGGAGGCTCTTAATAAGTTCGGACTGCCTTGGCAGGTAGTGGAGAATCCGGTTCCTGTGGATTGCTACAAGACTGAGGATGAGTCAGTACATATGGATTAGTCCGGAGGCCGGTATGAAGATAAATGAATTAAGAACTCCCTGTTATGTGATAGACGAGAGAAAATTAACTGAAAATCTTTTGATATTAAATGGTGTCATGCGAAGGACAGGTGCAAGGATTCTTCTGGCACAGAAGGCATTCAGCGCATTTTATGAATATCCTCTTATCGGCAGATATCTAAGCGGGACAACTGCAAGCGGGCTTTTTGAGGCCCGCCTTGCACATGAAGAAATGGGAAAGGAAAACCATGTATTCTGTCCCGCTTTTTTGCCGCAGGAGATGGATGAGCTGGTAGAAATATGTGACCATATTGTATTTAATTCCGTATCGCAGTATCTGCTTCACAGGGATAAAATAGAAAAGGCTGATAAAAAAATAAGTGTCGGGCTCAGAATAAACCCTGAGTGCTCCACACAGGAGGGGCATGAGATATATGACCCATGTGCGCCGGGCTCAAGGCTTGGGATAACGAGAGAGGCACTCGATAAGGCTATTAAAAACGGGCTTGATTTATCACGTATAGAGGGCTTTCATTTTCACACGCTCTGTGAACAGGATTCGGATGCGCTCGAAACGACTCTTGCAGCGGTAGAGGAGAAATTCGGAGATTTATTGTATGGGCTTAAGTGGCTCAATATGGGAGGCGGACACCACATCACAAGGGCAGACTATGACATTGAGAGGCTTGAAAAATGCATTATGCATATGCGTGACAAATACGACCTGGAAATCTATCTGGAGCCGGGAGAGGCGGTTGCGCTTGATGCAGGATATCTGGAGACAACGGTGCTTGATATAGTTGAAAACAATGGCATAAAGATACTCATTCTGGATACCTCCGCAGCCTGCCATATGCCGGATGTGCTTGAGATGCCGTACCGTCCGCCGCTTATGGACAGTGGCGAGCCGGGTGAGAAGAAGTATACCTACAGATTGTCCTCATGTACCTGTCTGGCAGGTGATGTGATAGGGGATTATTCATTTGACAGAGAGATAAAAACCGGCGACAGGCTGTGCTTTTGCGATATGGCAATCTACTCGATGGTCAAAAATAATACATTTAACGGCATGCCGCTTCCGGACATTGCAGTAATGGATGAAAATAACGATTGTAAGGTTATCAGGAGATTCGAATATGAAGATTTTAAATGCAGGCTGTCCTAGAGCAGACGGCTTTTATATGCCGGCAGAGTATGCTCCCCACAAGGGTACCATCATCATCTGGCCAAAGCGCCCAGGCTCATGGATTTACGGTGCCAGGCGGGCAAGAGAGGCTTTTGCGGAGGTGATATGTGCAATTGCAGAGTCTGAGCAGGCATATGTGCTCGCTGAGGCAGATGTGATAGACAATGCAAGGTCTGTTGTGGAAGCTGTCAGAAAGCAGAAAAATTATCAGGAAAATTTCCCGGTAAAATATATACAAATGGAGTCAGATGATGCCTGGGCCAGAGATGTGGGGCCGACCTTCGTGAAAAATGAGGATGGCGCTGTCAGAGGAATCGACTGGTGTTTTAATGCCTGGGGCGGCAAGGTGGACGGACTGTACGCAGACTGGACAAAGGATGACAGAGTAGCGGCTTTATTTTGCAACAAAGCCGGATACGACATGTATGATGCGCATCCGTTTGTCTTAGAGGGTGGAGCCATCCACACAGACGGAGAGAAAACTGTGATAGTGACGGAAAGCTGTCTGCTAAGCAAGGGCAGAAATCCGGAATTATCGAAGTCTGAAATAGAACAGAAATTAAAGGATTATCTCGGTGCCGAAAAAATTATCTGGATTCCTTATGGAATATACAATGATGAAACCAACGAGCATGTGGACAACGTATGTGCATTTACAAGCCCGGGGCATGTGGTGCTTGCGTGGACTGATGACATGGATGATCCACAGTATCAGATGTCCTCAGCGGACCTTGAAATATTGGAAAATGAAACTGATGCAAGCGGACGGAAAATTGAGGTTCACAAGGTTTACATTCCAAAGAAGCCGGTGTGCATCACAGAATATGAGCTTTCGGGCTTCACCTTTGAGGAGGGTGAGGATGAGCGCGAGGCAGGAGAACGCTTAGCGGCAAGCTATGTGAATTTTTACATCACAAACGGCGGTGTGCTCATTCCACAGTTTGGTGATGTGATGGATGAGCCTGCGCTTAAGGCAATCGGAAGCCTTTTTGAGGGAAGAAAAGTGTATCCGATATATGCGCGCGACATAATTGTCGGCGGGGGAAATATACACTGTATCACACAGCAGATACCACAGAGCCCATTGTGAGACGACAGGATGAGAAAGGTGAATAGTATGAGAGAGGTTACAATTGCTGCAATCCAGATGAGCTGCAGCCGTGACGTAAAAGAAAATATTGAAAAAGCAGCAAAGCTTATAAGGGCTGCAGCAGAGGCCGGAGCGCAGATAATACTTCCTTCGGAGCTTTTTGAGAGACAGTATTTCTGTCAGGAGAGGCGGTACGATTATTATGACTATGCAAAGCCGCTTTCTGAAAATGATGCGGTGCAGAGCATGAAGGCACTTGCAAAGGAGCTTGGCGTAGTGATTCCTGTGAGCTTTTATGAGGCGGGAGAGGGCAGACAGCTCTTCAATTCAGTGGCGGTGATAGATGCCGACGGAGAGGTGCTTGGAATATACCGAAAGACACATATCCCGGACGATCATTATTATCAGGAGAAGTTTTACTTCACACCGGGAAATACAGGCTTTAAAGCTTTTAAGACAAGATATGCAACAATTGGAGTTGGTATATGCTGGGATCAGTGGTTCCCGGAAACGGCAAGAGGAATGGCTTTAAAGGGCGCGGAGATACTTTTTTACCCTACAGCCATAGGCAGCGAGCCGATACTGGAATGTGACAGTATGCCGCACTGGAGACGGTGCATGATGGGGCATGCGGCATGTAATCTTATGCCGGTCATTGCTGCAAACAGGATAGGGACAGAAACCGTGGAACCGTGCGCGGAAAATGGACAGCAGAGCTCAGCCCTCACGTTTTACGGTTCCTCTTTTATCACAGACGCAACAGGGGAAGTGACAGAAGAGATGGACAGGGTATCAGAAGGCTTTATCCTGCATACGTTTGATCTGGATGAAATAGAAGAAGAAAGAAGAAGCTGGGGGCTGTTCCGGGACAGAAGACCGGAAATATATTTGAAAGAATAGTAATGGTGCGGCTGCACATATAGAAAATTTCTGTCATATGATAAAGCATACCTGAATAAAATGAAAGGATGCAAAAAAATGGCAATATTTACCAATCAGGCACAGCTCCGCTATGGAAACGCTGTAGCCAATTCCAACGTTGCAGTGGGAGAAATCCTTGAGGTACTTGCCGCAACCAAAACTGCGGTACGCAAAACATACGGGCAGAATGACCGTGTCACCTATGTTGTGAGCATAGTGAATTCCGGAAATACAGCCATGACAGGACTGACGGTTGCAGATGATCTGGGGGCATATGCATTTGGCACAGACACACTGGTGCCACTGACGTATGTGGCAGATACCGTGCGTTATTACAGCAATGGAATCTTACAGACAACACCGGCAGTCACGGCAGGACCACCCCTTTCCGTTTCCGGGATCAGTGTACCGGCGGGGGGAAACGTGACCATTGTATATGAGGCAGAAACCAATGCGTTTGCACCTCTTTTGGCGGAATCGGAGATTACCAACACGGTGACTGTTTCCGGAGGGGGAATTACACCGGTTACCGCAAAGGAAACCGTCATCGCGGAAAGTGGCCCGAAGCTGACAATCACCAAATCCGTTAGTCCGGTTCCGGTTACGGAAAATGGAACACTGACCTATACGTTCCTTATCCAGAATACCGGAAATACGGCAGCAACGCCAGCTACCGGGGTTGTGGTAACCGATACGTTTGATCCGATTCTGTCCAATATTGCGGTATCCTTTAATGGAACGACATGGGCAGAGCCTGCCAATTATTCTTATAACGAAACAACCGGAGAGCTTGTCACCCAAAGCGGTCAGGTGACTGTACCGGCAGCGTCCTTTACGCAGGATGCGGCAACCGGAGCATGGACAGCAACTCCCGGGGTAAGTACACTGATCGTGACGGGAATTGTATAGGAAGCTGTAAGTGGAATTACAGGAAGAACTGCCGCATTATGTGCGGTGGTTCTTTCTAATGAAGCGATAAAGAATTCATATTTTGAATTGATGCACAAGGGAGATTCGATGAAGAATAACATTGATTTGCATATGCATTCCATATATTCTGATGGATCCTATACACCGGAAGAATTGGTAATTTGTGCCAGACAGAAAGGACTGTCAGCAATTTCGCTCACAGATCATG
>ERZ779890.3702-NODE-3702-length-13374-cov-2.677528_pt1 | contig 13374 bp, 14 predicted proteins | sample MGYA00511553_ERZ779890 | MGnify/ENA primary metagenome ERZ779890 (study PRJEB29588, sample SAMEA2152064) | human gut metagenome | biome: human gut; feature: human-associated habitat; material: faeces | place: Denmark | collected 2008/2010 ...
ATACGGGTTTTGAGACACCCTATGTTACAATTACGTCAGAAATATTGCCCGGGAGCCCGTCAGACCGGGCGGCCACAAAGGCATATGTGGATAGCAAGCTTTCGAGTGAATTCACGCCGATTGTGTTAACCGGAAATGGCGGCCCCGCTGTTCTAACTCAAATAACTGTTAGATTTGATAAAACTGGGTTGATTATTTATGGTTCAATTTCACAAGACGAATTGCCGTCCGGTGGGTATGAAGTGTTTACTTCAAGTACACGGAATACTTTGGCTAATGGGATATCGGCTTGGGTTGGGGATGCTTTGGCAAACCGAACAATTCTTGTTCCTATATTTAAACAGGCAAGCAATTTAGATTCTCCAACATTTGATAGCACAAGGTGGTTTTCACTTTCGTTTAATTCATCCGGGGTTCTTAGTGCTTTTACCTATACTAAAGCCTCTGGGGCCACTACTACCGCACCAAATTTCATAGCACAGACTGTAATATAAAAGAAAGAGGGTTATCCCTCTTTCTTTTTATTGTTTTGTGTGAATATGATGTTTTTGACCACGGCACTAACATATTTCTTTCCATCTTTCTCACTAATTGACAATTCACATTCATACACGCAGTAGTCACCCTTTTTAAGGTATTTTTCTGCTATTTCACATAGTTTTGTTGTGAATATCGCAATGTCAACAAATACGGTTTTATCTTGGGATTTTTTTATTGCTAATGAATTTGTTAACATCAATTGTCCGTCTGTGGTCTCTCTTTTTTCGAAATCTCTAACCAATCTTCCACCAAAAAAACATACGTTCATTACTCTAATACCTCATTCTTTAAATTATCAATCATTCGTTTGCAGATTACAATTGCTCTTACGGTGTCATAATTCATAGTCAAAACTTCGTCACCCTCTCCGACTATAACACCCTGTTTATACAATGTGTTTATAACTTCGGCCAATTCCCCGTAATTTTCGGGTGTGATATCCTTTGGTGTTATGTGGCGATTTATACAATAACCTAGCTTGTCTAGGTTACGGGCTAAATCATCCAATTCACTTAACGCACAGGATAGTGTGGTATCTAAAATTTCAAGTTTTGACATGATGTTGTTTTGTCTTTTTTCAATTTTCTCGTAAAAATCTTCTGCCATGTTTAAAAACCTTTCTAAACCTAAATCTAATGTTCTATGTGGGCAATATTTCCCCGACCAGTGTTGATGCGTATATGTGACCTCCATAACCCTCCTTCCAAATATGAAATAAGACAACAACGCTAATAATTGTGCCGCGTTCTGTTCAGCCTTTTCAAACCTTTCACCCCCAGACTTAGAATAACAAATTTCTATTGCTATTGTCCTCATATTACCCTTGCCTAGGCCGTCCCCCGCGTGCCATGCGGTTCTGTTTATTGGCAATATTTGAACAACTTCACAATCATCAACCGCAAAGTGAAAACTTCGTTCTTCACTTGGGTCGTTTTGCAAACATTTAGCCTCATTGATGGCAGGTGCGTCATTCGCTGTGTTGTGTATTGTTACACCTATAGGCACCATATAACACGGAGACTTGAATTTATACATTTCTTCGGGTATCATGTGTTTAATATACTTCATTTAATCACACCATCCTTCCACAATTTGGGCAATATTTGTAAACAAACTCTTGACAGGTGTAACAATCCGAATCTCTCTCATATTTCCACCTATTACAGTCTCTAATAATTATACCACATTCTGAACATTCAAAACCAAATAGCGATTCAGAGATATTGCGACATCGCCTTTCTTTTTCATATTGTTCGATAAATTTGACACATTCTTTTAAGGTCATAACACCATCACCTCTCAGTTTCTATAGCTTCGTTGATGTATTCTGCCATGTCGTTTATTACCTCTTCTGAAAATTCATCAAAATCCAACAAGTTGATATTTCCTGTTTCCATTGCTTCATCAACTCTTGTTATATTACAAGCGTATACATTTGTATTATAAAAATATTCGACCAGTGCCTTTTTAATAGTTTCTTTAAATGTGGTGTTTTTTCTATGATAACCCCCGTCACAGCCTTTTCTCCGTTCCTCTCGTTCTAAGGCAGAAATGGCAAGTCGCTTTGATTCAAAGCAATCCTGTGGAACAGCAATACATTCATTTTCGGGGGCATAAAACCCCTTGCATGTTTTACACTCTCGTTCGATATATTCAATCGCTTCTCTGTTAGTCATAGTCTACCCCTTTCTTATCATTACACCCCGTGGCAATCTCTCGCTTACACCGTTCTATAATTTCATCGCCGTGACCTCTTGACAACATTTGTCCCCATTCGGATAAAAACCATTTTTCAAGTCTATGTCCGCCGCCACACTTTAATTCTATTTTATAATCATGTATGGCCTGTTCTAATATTGCCGCCTGTAACAATATTAGACCCTCATCGTTGAAATGCGTTGTATTCATTGTAGTCCTTTATTTTCCAATTGGCCGGAATATCTCTAAGACCACAGCGAATATTAGAAGTTGGTGATTTTAGCGGGCATAGATAACATTGAGACATTCCTTCACACACTGTTTTTATTATCGTTAGCGCGGTGTAAATCTCGTACGGTTTTATCTTATTTTCCATTATGCTTCCTCAACTAACCCTTTACATAATCCATAAATATATTGTTCTAAGTCAAATTCTTGTAAATCATCAACTTGTTCACCTAAACCAATAAATTTTACAGGAATATTTAATTGATCTTTAATAGATAAAACAATTCCACCTTTAGCAGTACCATCCATTTTTGTAAGAACAATCCCTGTAATATCAGTAATCTTAGAAAATTCAATAGCTTGTGAAACACCATTTTGTCCTGTTGTTGCATCTACAACAAGAAGTGTTTCATGTGGTCCTTCAGGAACAACACGCTTAATAATACGATTCATTTTTTCCAATTCGTTCATTAAATTCACTTTATTTTGTAAACGACCTGCTGTATCACAAATTAAAACATCCGCTCCTGTTTCTTTAGCTTTATTTAAAGCATCAAAAACAACGGCCGAAGGATCTCCTCCTTCTTTTCCTTTAACGATATCCACACCAACTCTTTCTGCCCAAACTGCCAACTGATCAATTGCTCCTGCTCTAAATGTATCACCCGCAGCAACAACGACTTTTTTACCTTCATCATGAACAATACGATGAGCAAGTTTCCCAATCGTTGTTGTTTTTCCAGCACCATTGACACCAACCATTAAAATAACAGTCAACCCTTCTGCTGCGTAATTGATTTTAGTTGACATAATACTTTCATTAGCATAAATAACGAACATTTTATCAACAATAATATCATTAATTTCTCTTGGATCAGTTATATTTCTGATTCTTACTTCTGTTTTAATTTCAGATACAATCTTCATGACCATAGAAACACCAACATCAGCCATAATTAAAATATTTTCTAATTCTTCAAAATACTCATCATTGATTTCTCTAAATCGGGCAGCTAATTCATTAATACGATCTGAAAATGTTTCAGAAGATTTATCTAAACCAACAACATATTTTTCATTTTGCTTAGTTGACTTTCCAACTAATTTTTCTTTTATTTGTGTAAAAAATCCCATCTAAATACCTCCCTTACGATTTTCATTAGAAAAATCTATTGCCTCTTCAAGTTTGACACTTACAAGTTTTGTAACACCTTTTTGTTGCATCGTCGCACCATATAACAAATCACATTCTTCCATCGTTCCCTCACGATGTGTTACTACAATAAATTGTGTTTGTTTAGAAAATTCTCTTAAGAATTTTGCAAATCTTTCAACATTAGCCATATCCAATGCTGCTTCAACTTCATCTAAGATACACATTGGCACAGGTCTTACTTTTAAAATAGCAAATAAACATGAAATTGCAATCAACGCTTTTTCTCCACCAGAAAATAATGTAATATTCGACACAGCTTTTCCTGGTGGTTGTACATCTATATCAATTCCCGTTTCTAAAATATTATCTGGATCAGTATATTTGATTTGTGCTCTTCCCCCACCAAATAATTCTCTAAAAACATTATTAAATTCTTTATCGATCTTTTCAAATGTTGTTGAAAATTTCTCAATCATAATTTGATCCATTTCATCAATTGCCTGTACTATTTTATCCTGGGCTTGTATTAAGTCAAGTCGTTGACTATTCATATTTTCGTAACGCGATGAAACTTCTTTATATTCTTCGATAGCATCAATATTAACATGACCAAGTGCTACTATTTCATTTCTAAGTGTAGCAACCTCTCCTCTAGCAAATTCAATATCTACTTCATCATGATAATTTTCACTTGCATACTCATAAGTCATGGAATATTCATTAGATAATCGACTTAAATAATTATTTAATGATCCTTCATATTTAGTAGATAAAATAGCTTTTTCATTAATTTGTCCTTGAATGTCTTTAAGCATCTTTCTTAAATCTTTCAATTTTGATTCTAATTGCTCATTTTCATTAACATAGGACATTCTTAATTCTCTTTTTGATTTTATTTTTTCTGTTAATTCATCTCGATGCTTGATGGCTTCATTTAATTGTAAAACAAGTTGATTATCAATTTTACCACTTTTAAACTCATCCAATTCAACGCTTTGATGCGATAAACTTTCATATTCACCTTTAGCAACTACAAGTTCTTCCTTTTTTCCTTGAACAACAACTTCTAACTTAGCATATGACATTTGTTTTTGTAGAAGTGTATGTGCCAATTCTTTAGCATCGTTTTCAAGTTTAAGTAATTCATTCTTTTCACGTACAAGTTTTTGTTCTAATTCATCCAATTTTTCTTTAACTTTTTCTAGTTCTCTTTTTTGAAGAATGGATGATTGTTGACGATTAACTGTTCCACCTGTAAGTGAACCTCCAACATTGACAATATTTCCATCCAAAGTAACAACTTTATATCGAGCATATGTTGCCTTTGATATTTCATAAGCATGATCAATATCATCAGCTAAAATAACATTTCCCAATTGATTCAAAATAACATTATCTATATTTTTAGAACTTGAAACAAAATCACTTAATACACCTAAATAACCTTCTAAAGCTGGACATAAAATAGCATGTTCTTCTCTTAAAGAACGTGGTTCCATATCCGCTAAAGGTAAAAAAGTAGCACGTCCTGCCTTATTATCTTTTAAAAACTTAATTGCTAATCTAGCTTGTAAATTATCTTTCGTAACAATAAATTGCAAAGCACTTCCTAAAGCAACAGAAACCGCTAAATCATACTTCGAATCATTTTCTAGTAAATCTCCAAAAACACCAATAATATCCGGATTATCATGAGCAAGTTCCATAATAGCCTTGACACCATGATGATAATTGGATTTATTTTCTACTAAATCCACTAATATTTCTTGTCTATTTTTATTTTTCGTAATTTCTTGATTAAGATTATTAATAGATTGATGTTTATGATTGATTTTGGATGTTAAAACCGTTTGTTCTTGAGATAAATCTTCAAGAGATTTTTCTGTTGTTTTTAATCGTTCAACACGGTCATTATATTCTTCAATCAAATCCGTCAAAATAGCTTTTAAGTTATCTAATTTCTTCTTTATATCACCATTGTTTTGAGACTGTAAAGCATGTTTTCTTTTTTGATCAACCTCTATTTTACTTGTTTCTAGTCTTGAAACTTCAGACATCGATTCTAATAATTGACTTTGTAGAGAGTTTATTTCATTATCTAAAACAAACATTTTCTTTTTTATCTCATCATCAGCACTTTCTTTCAATAAAATTTCTGCATCTAATGAACTGTGTCGTTCATTAAGGTCTTTTAATTGTAAAGATAGCGTATCTAGTTGATGTTTTAATTCCGAAACTTCATGAACAAGTACATTTACTTCGATTGAAGTAAGTTTTTCCTTCAACGTTAAAAATACTTCTGCTTTTTCTTTTTGTTTTTTTAATGGTGCTATTTGTTTTTCTAATTCATAAACAATATCTTTTATACGATTTAAATTATCCGTTGTTCTCTCTAATTTTCTAATAGCCTCAATTTTTCTTTTTTTATATTTAGAAACTCCTGCAGCTTCTTCAAAAATAACTCGTCTTTCTTCAGGACGACTATCAGCAAAATTAGAAATATTTCCTTGAGAAATAATAGAAAGCGAATCTCTTCCAAGTCCCGTATCTAAAAGCAGATCTGTAATATCTTTTAAACGACATTGTTGCCGATTTAAAAGATATTCAGCCTCATTTCCTTGTCGATAAAGACGTCTAGTAATTTCAACTTCATTATAGTCATAATTGAGCATACGATCACTATTATCAAATATTAAAGTAACTTCAGCTAAATTTTGTGCCCGACGATCTTGAGAACCAGCAAAAATAACATCTGCCATATTACTTCCACGTAAAGATTTTACAGATTGCTCACCCAATACCCATCTAACTGCATCCGAAATATTAGATTTTCCACATCCATTAGGCCCTACAATTCCTGTTATTCCCGGCTGAAATTCTATATTAACTTTATCTGCAAATGATTTAAATCCATGTAATTCTATTTTTTTTAAATACATAGATGCTCCTTTCTAGCCTATTTGAAAACTATTTTACCATTTTCAAACGATTCAATAATCGCAAGCGATTCTACTCTATAACCTAAATCAACTAATTTTTGATGTCCTTTTTGAAATCCTTTTTCAATAATAATACCGCATCCAACAATATGTGCTTTTGCTTGATTACACATATCGACTAATCCAAGCATTGCATTTCCATCAGCTAAGAAATCATCTACAAGTATCACATTTTCATTTTCATTTAAATATTTCTTTTTAACGCAAGCAATATATCTTGTTCCTTTAGTATATGAATATACTTCACTTGTATATAAATCATCATTAACTGTTTTAGATGTTCCTTTTTTAGCAAAAACAACAGGAATATCATTTAATTCATAGCTAAGTGCTAATCCCAGTGCAATTCCTGATGCTTCAATTGTTAAAATCTTATCGATTTTTTCCCCTGCAAATCTTCTTTTAATTTCTTTAGCAATTGATCTATAAGTTTTTGGATCAATTTGATGATTAATAAAACTATCTACTTTTAAAATATCTGGTTCAATAATTTCTCCATCACTTAAAATCTTTTCTTTTAATTCTAACATACTAATCCCCTTACCTTTTCAATCTTTCAATTAATTTTTGTTTTTCAATTGGCAGTCTTACAATAAAATTTGTACCCACATCTACTTGAGATAAAATATCTATCTTCCCATGATGTAAATCAACAATAGATTTTACAATTGCCAAGCCGAGTCCATTTCCTTCAACGTTTCTTGCTTTATCTTCTCTATAAAATCTTTCAAAAATATGAGAAACGACTTCTTTAGACATTCCAATACCCGTGTCTTCTATAGAAATTTCTATATCTTTAGAATTTTTTTTCATCGTAATTGTAATGAGTCCACCTTCATTTGTATACTTTATAGCATTTGAAATAATATTGGTCCAAACTTGTTCTAAACGTTGTTCGTCTCCTTCTATAAATATTTCTTTTTTAGGCATCTCAAAGACAATTTCTATATTTTTTTCCATTGCTTGATTTTCTTGAGTAGAAATAACTCGATTCATTTGTTCAACTAATGAATAATTTGTTAACTCTAATTCAATCTCTTCTCTATCAAGCAAGGTCAATTGTAACATATTTTTTGCTAGAGAAGATAATCTTTTACTATTATATAAAATAATATTCGCATATTTTACTCTTTGTTCTTTTGGCAAGTCTTCTTCTTTTAAAATATTGGCAAATCCTTGAATAGACGTCAATGGTGTTTGAAATTCATGAGAAATATCTGAAATAAACTTTTGCCTTGTTTCATCTTGTTTTGCAAGTTGCCTCGCCATTTGATTAAATCCTTGATTTAATTTAGAAATTTCATCTTGTCCAACATTATCAACACGAACATTATAATTCCCATTGCTCAGTTCTTTGATTGCATTTGTTAAACGTGTTAAAGGTTTAACAATAATATCGGCAATTACTAAAAAGACAATGCTTCCTGTTAAAAAAACACACCCCAAAATCAAAATTGCTGAATTAGCAATTGCACTTTTTTGACCACTGGTATCTTTTTGAACATAGATATAATACTCTTGCCCATTGATCATATTCTTTGTACCATACGCTAGCACTTCATTATGATGCTTAAAGGAAAGCTCATTGTTTGTACTTTTAAACATTGCCATCATCTGTTCAGGTGTTGGATTATATTTTTTGTTTCCATAAGCAACATAGCCTTCACTGCTTGAATAACATGTTATGGCCATTTCACTACTTTTTGCATATAAATCAATAATATCATCCCTATTTTCAATATTAATATTTGAAATCACTTTAGAAACATAATCATTTGTTGTAATCAAATCTTCTTCTACTGTGGATTCAATTTGTTGGTCATTTAATCTTAAAGATACAAAACCTGCTACTGAAAAGGAAGCTACGATTGTAATAAAAAAGCCAAAAATCAATTTTGAATAAATAGATTTCATCTACTCTACCTCAACTTTGTATCCTAATCCTCTAACTGTTACAACATTAAAACCTGGTAAATGCCCGATATTTTCTCTAATTCTTTTAATATGGACATCTACTGTACGATCAAACCCATCGTAATCCATACCCCAAATCTTTTCAATCAACTGTTCCCTTGAAAAAATTTGGTTAGGATGTTTAGCAAGTTCAAATAATAATTCAAATTGTTTTAGTGGCAAATGAATACATTCATCTTTATATCTGATTTCATATTTATCCCCATCCAATTCAACTTCATTTAAACGTACAATATGCGATGTATTAATATCATATCTTTTCATAATTGCTTTAACTCTAGCCATTAATTCATTAGGATCAAAAGGTTTAACAACATAGTCATCAACCCCTGAAGAAAAGCCACGTAACTTATCCTTGCTTTCCCCCTTGGCAGTAAGCATAATACAAGGAACATCTTTAAATTCTTTCATACTTTCAACAAGTTCAAAGCCATCCATTTTAGGCATCATGACATCGATAATTCCTAAATCAATATATTCATTTTCAAAAATGGTCAATGCTTCTTCACCATTGGCCGCTTCAATCACTTCATAGCCTTCTTTATTTAAATAAAATTTAAGCAACTCTCTAATATCTTGTTCATCATCAACAACTAAAATCCTTGGTTTCATCTTATACACCTCAATTCAATTCAAAATTATATCATAAAACAATAAAATAATACAATCTACTAGGATTTACTTTCTAAGAAGTTTGTCGATAAAGATACACAAAAAAAATATTTATTGTATAATATATCAGGATTAAAGGAGATGTAAAAATGATATTAGAAAAAATAGACCAAGATTTATTAGCTTTAGCTAAACAATCAGATAATGATTTAAAAGACATTTATGCCCAAGTAGATGAACTTTGCCTTGTTAATTCAAATAAAGTTTTATCTGCTTTTATAGAAAATCAAGTTTCTTATAGTGATTTTACCGATATTAATGGTTATGGTAACTATGATGAAGGAAGAGATAAACTAGAAAGAATTTTTGCTTCTATTTTAGGATGTGAAGATGCTTTAGTAAGACCTCAAATCATGTCAGGAACAAATGCATTATATTTAACTCTTTCTGCTTTATTAAAACATGGTGATACCATGATTTCTATAAGTGGTGAACCTTATGATTCTTTACAAGAAATGATTGGTATAAGTGGTGATTCAAATCAATCATTAAAAGCCTATGGTGTAAATTACGAACAAATCGATTTAATTGATAATGAATTTGATGAAGAAAGTATTGTTGAAAGACTCCAACAAAAAAATGTAAAACTTGTTGAAATTCAACGTTCTCGTGGATATAGTCAACGTTTATCACTTACAATCGATAAAATAGAATCAATTATTCATAAAATTAGAGAAGTTAATCAAGAAGTCATCATTATGGTTGATAACTGTTATGGTGAACTTGTAGAAACAAAAGAACCTGGAGATATTGGTGCTGACATTGTTGTAGGATCATTAATGAAAAACTTAGGTGGTGGAATTGCTCCAACAGGTGGTTATGTTGCTGGTAAAAAAGATTTAGTTTACGAAGTCGCACAAAGACTTACTGCCCCTGGTATTGGTAAAGACTTAGGCGCTAACTTTAATCTTAACAATGCTTTCTTTAAAGGTGTGTTCATGGCTCCTAATGCTGTAAAAAATGCTTTAAAAACAGCTATTTTTACTTCATACATGTTAGAAAAATTAGGATATGAACATGTATCACCACGTTATAACGAAAAAAGAACAGACCTTATCCAAACATTAGATTTACATAGTAAGGAAAAATTAGTGAATTTCACTCAAGGAATCCAATCATCAAGTCCAATTGATTCCTTTGTACGTGTTCTTCCTGCCCCAATGCCTGGTTATCCTTTTGATGAAGTTATGGCTAGTGGAAGTTTTACTCAAGGAAGTACTATTGAATTAAGCGCGGATGCCCCTGTAAAAGAACCTTATACTTTATATATGCAAGGTGGTTTATCAATCGAATATGGTAAGCTTTCTATTTTACTTGCCTTAACGCAAATGAAAAACAAATAAAAAAAAGACTCAACTGTTGAATCAACAATTGAGTCTTTTTTACATACTTCCTATTTGTCCACCATCAATTCGAATAATCGAATTATTGATAAAATTAGCTTCATCACTAATCAAAAACTTCACTAAATAAGCCACTTCTTCAGGTTTGCCATAGCGTTTAACCATAATTTTTTCTTGTTCTTCTTTTAAAAATTCTTCATCATAGCCATCAAGTTCATTTTCTGTACCAATAAATCCTGGAGCAATACAATTTACATGAATATAGGGTCCAAACTCAAACGCCAAATTGTGTGTTAAAGAAATAAGCGCCGCTTTAGAAGCATCATAATCAATACACATAGGATAATATGTATTCATGCCATTTGTCGAGGAAATATTGATAATACGTCCATAGTCTTGTTTAAGCATATGTGCTGAAACACTTTTACTACAATTATAAGCCCCCACAACATTAACATCTAAAGTCTTTCTAAATTCATCCGCCGTTTTTAAATGAAACAAATTAGATAAATCAATTCCTGCATTATTGATTAAAATATCAACACCACCTAATCGTTCATCAATTTCTTGAATCATTTTTTCAACTTGATCTTCTTTAGAAACATCTGCTTTTAAAGCCAAACAACGTACATGATATTGTCGAATAATATGTTCTTTTAAACATTCTGCTTCTTGATTTGACGTTAAATAATTAATAACAATATCATATTGATTCTTCGCTAACTCTAAAGCAATGGCTCTACCAATACCTTTGGCCCCACCTGTAATTAATACAACTTTACCCATGATAAAAAAGAGCTTTATTAAGCTCTTCCTGCGTATTTTCCATCAGCTGAAAAAACAACGATTTTTTCACCTTGTTCAATAAATTGAGGAACTCTAAGAGTTAAACCTGTTTCAGTTTTAGCGTCTTTTGTTTGGTTAGATGGTGCCCCTTTGATAGCTGGATCTGTTTCTACAATAGTTAATTCTACTTTTTCAGAAACAGAAACGTTTAATAATAATCCTTCAAAGAATACTAAATAAACTTCAGTTCCTTCGACAATAAAGTATTTATTATAACCAACTTGTTCTTCAGATAATTCATATGTATCATATGTTTCCATATCCATGAAGTAGAAAGTATTGTCTGCTTCATAAGAAAATTGAGCTGCTTTTTTAGAAATATTAGCTTGATCAAATTTAGTTGAAGCATTGAAGTTCTTTTCTTGAATAGCTCCTGTTTTCAAGTTTCTCATTTTAGTTTTTAAAATAGCTGCTCCTTTACCAGGTTTAACATGTTGGAAATCCAACACTTGGCAAGGATCACCATCAATAATTAAAGTTAATCCTGTTCTAAAATCTCCTGCACTAATTGCCATACATTATCTCTCCTATTAATAATTTTTTACACGTCCTATTGTAACAGTTTCAATCAACATTCTCAAGTACTCCTGAAAAACTCTTAGTACTTTGAAAATATTTTATTTTAAATTATTTTTTTAAAACAAAGATACTTTTTCTTTATTTTGATGTTCTTTGATATATCTACTCCATTTAATATATCCATAAGTTGTATTTGTAAAATAACCCAGTTTTAAAGGAAGTAAAACATATTGTCCTGACATTATGTTAATAACTGCTTCTAAAAATGCACATATATACCAAGCAATCCATTGTTCTCTTAATCTAAAGAAAATAAAGAGACCGTTGGCGATTCCAACTGCTGATGCACAAGCGTCAATATAAATAATAGCTGTTTCTAATGTTTTATTGTTATAAAAATCAGTAGCGATATCTAAACCACTAATAAAATAACCTACAACAACTGTCCAAACAATAATACCAATAATAACTAAAACTTCTTGATATCCTTTTAATTTTCTTACCATTGTAAGTTCATCTTCTTCTTCATCGCGATGTTTAGACCAGTTAATATAACTAATAATATCAATAGGTAACCAGAAAAATAAAGTTGTTGCCATTGTTGCAAAACGATACATTAAAACAACACAAGAAACAATTTCCACAATTTCTACCAAGACAGAAACCAAGAAATTATACCTTGATTGTTTAGATATCAGTAGTTCACATAAAATATTTAAGAATGTATCTAATAAATAAAGAATCATAATGATAATACCGTTTACACCATTGGCACTATCTTCTGGGAATAACACAGATAAAATCGTAGCTAACACCATAATTGAGATAAACCATGATTTTTCATATGTTGTAAATTGTTTAGAGAATAACATCATAATCGCAACAGATAACATTAAAATAAATGTTGCACTCGCTAAATTGAAAACAGATAATGTTTCTTCTGCCATCATTTCTTTATAAGTATGACTTGCTTCTTGATGACTTACATCTCTATGATCAAAATAAAGATTTTGTCCATTTTCTGTTTTGAATTCATATGCTTTGATTGAATTTTTATTTAATTTAACATAATCTTCATAATCATAAGATACCACAAGTTTTTGATCACCTTTTCGATAAATGACATCACAAACTTTGTTATCCGAATCATAATCTTCTTCATCTTTATCTCTATCCATCATGACAGATTGAACATATTGCAGATCTCCTACGTCTTTATGAATTTGCATCAAACCATAAAAAACTGAACCAATTGAAGTAAAAACAAGTAAACATAAAACAATTATTTCAAATGTTCTTAGTTTTTTATTAGATTCGATATTTTTTTTGAAAAATTGAATCATTATTTAAACCTCTCCCTTATCTTAAAATGCTTTATCATTATAATAAATATTTATAA
>ERZ779890.3707-NODE-3707-length-13359-cov-11.957381_pt1 | contig 13359 bp, 10 predicted proteins | sample MGYA00511553_ERZ779890 | MGnify/ENA primary metagenome ERZ779890 (study PRJEB29588, sample SAMEA2152064) | human gut metagenome | biome: human gut; feature: human-associated habitat; material: faeces | place: Denmark | collected 2008/2010 ...
CTCGGCGAGCAGCGCCGCCACGACCGACGAATCCACGCCGCCGGAGAGCGCCAGCAGCACGCGGCCGGAGCCGACCTTTTCGCGCACAGCGGCGATGGCGGTGTTCTTGTAGTCGCCCATCGTCCAGTCGCCCTTCGCGCCGCAGACCTCGTAGAGGAAGTTGCGGATCATGTCCTTGCCGTACTCGGTGTGGTTGACTTCGGGGTGATACTGCACGCCGTAGAAGCCGCGCTTTTCATCGCAGATGGCGACATTGGGGCAGGCGTCGGAATGGGCGACGAGGGAGAACCCATCGGGTACCTTTTCCATGTAGTCGCCGTGGCTCATCCACGTCACGCTCTTTTCGGGAAGCCCCTTGAAGAGCTTGCAGGACGTATCGAAGAAGGTCTCAGTCTTGCCGTATTCGCGCGCGGACGCATCGCTCGCGGCAACGACCTTGCCGCCGAGGTGGTGCGCGATGAGCTGGCAGCCATAGCAGATGCCGAGCACGGGCACGCCCGCATCAAAAAGCGCGGGATCGACGTGCGGCGCGTCCTCGAGGTAGACACTGTTCGGGCCGCCGGTGAAGATGAAGCCGATGGGCTTCATTGCAAGAAGATCTGCGAGGGGCGTCGTGTAGGGCTTCACTTCGCAGTAAACGCCGCATTCACGCACGCGGCGGGCGATCAGCTGGTTGTACTGACCGCCAAAGTCCAGTACAATGATGGTTTGATGGTTCATGTTGTTTTCTCCTGCCGTATCGTAAACTCAGCGCAATAGCGCAGTTTGGTAAAAACATCATATCATAGCTCTTTTCATTTTTCCACCAATTTGCAAAATAAAAATCGCACAGCCGGACGGCTGTGCGATCGGACGGCTCCTTGAGGCGGCAACGGGCCGGAGCTGCACGCGCTCAAAGCAAAAAGGACGCTCTTGATAGAGCGTCCTTTTTGAAACTTACACGGAGAAGAGCAGTTCGCAGAACGTCGGATACGGCCAGTACTTGGAGGCGGTCAGCACTTCCAGCTTGTCGATGATCCTGCGCACATCGTCCATGCGCTTTTCAACTTCGTCGTGGTAGTAGTGCAGCAGCTGCTCGGGGGAAAAGCTCTCCGACACGGTCTCAAGCGCGGTCTTGAGGCCGATGGTCTCTTCCAGAAGCTGCTCATTGAGCGAACCGATGGCGTTGGCAAGCGAGGATTCCACATGGCACGTCAGCTCCGGCGCGGCGGTGTGCTTGGCGACGATCGTGTTGCAGAGCGTGGCCTCATATTCGGAGACGGCATTCAGAATGCCGTGCTGCACCATGTCGACGAGCGTACCGGCCTCGATGCGGATGACCTTGCAGTACTTCTCAATGTGGACTTCGTGGCGGGAGAGGATCTCCTCGCGGGAATACACGCCCTGACGGGTGAGCATTTCGATGTTTTTCGGCAGAAGATAGGTCGGCAGCGCCTCGGCCGTGTTGCGCAGGTTGGCAAGGCCGCGCTTTTCCGCTTCGCGGATCCAGGCGTCCTCATAGCCGTTGCCACTGAAGATGATGCGGCGGTGGGCGGAGAACGTGTCTCGAATGAGTTTGTGGAGCGCAGCGGTAAAGTCGCTTGCGTCCTTGAGCGTTTCGTAGAACTGATCCAGCTCATCGGCCATGATCGCGTTGAGGATCGTGATCGGGCCTGCGATAGACTGCGAGGAGCCAGGCATACGGAACTCGAACTTGTTGCCCGTGAACGCGAGCGGGGAGGTACGGTTGCGGTCGGTGGTGTCCTGCGGAATGGAGGGCAGCACGTCTACGCCGATGCGCAGAGACTTGTGCTCAGGCGCGGTATAGTTGTTGTCGCCGACGATGGCGTCGATGATACCCTCAAGCTCCGTGCCGAGAAAGACCGAGATGATGGCCGGCGGCGCTTCCTGCGCGCCGAGGCGGTGGTCGTTGCCCGCAAAGGCGACCGAGCAGCGCAGCAGCTCCTGATAGTCGTCCACGCCCTTGAGGAAGGCGGCGAGCAGCAGCAGGAACAGCGCGTTCTGGCTGGGGGTCTTGCCGGGGGAGAAGAGATTCTTGCCCGTATCGGTCGAAAGAGACCAGTTGACGTGCTTGCCCGAGCCGTTCACGCCGGCGAAGGGCTTTTCGTGCAGCAGACAGACAAGGTCATGGCGCTCGGCGACCTTTTTCATCGTTTCCATGACGAGCTGATTCTGGTCGCTCGCGGTGTTGGCATCGGTGTAGATGGGCGCCATCTCGTGCTGGCCGGGCGCGACCTCATTGTGCTTGGTCTTGGAGAGCACGCCGAGCTTCCACAGCTCTTCATCGAGCTCCTGCATGTAAGCGCTTACGCGGGGGCGGAACGCGCCGAAGTAGTGGTCGTCCAGCTCCTGCCCCTTGGGGGGCTTTGCACCGAAGAGCGTGCGCCCGCACAGGCGCAGATCCATGCGCTTTAAGTACAGCTCGCGGTCGATGAGGAAGTATTCCTGCTCCGCACCGATCTGCGGCGTGACCTTTTCGGCGTTGTCGCCGAAAAGCTTCAGCACGCGCACCGTTGCGCGGTTGACCGCGGCGATGGAGCGCAGCAGCGGCGTCTTTTTGTCAAGCGCCTGGCCGCTGTAAGAGCAGAACACCGTGGGGATGCAGAGGCTGCCGTCCTTGATGAAGGCGAAGGCCGTCGGATCCCAGGCGCTGTAACCGCGCGCTTCAAACGTCGCGCGCAGGCCGCCGTTGGGGAAGGAGGAGGCGTCGGGCTCGCCGCGCACCAGCTCCTTGCCGGAGAAATCCATCATAATGCGGCCGCCGCCGGCATTGTTGATGAAGCTGTCATGCTTCTCCGCCGTCACGCCGCTGAGGGGTTGGAACCAGTGCGTGAAATGCGTTGCGCCGTGCTCCAGCGCCCAGGTTTTCATCGCGTCGGCAATCTCATTTGCCGCGGAAAGGGGAAGAGGCTGCCCGCTTTTCAGGCAGCCACGCCAGACTTCCATGGCGCTCTGCGGCACATACTGCTCCATCGTGCGTTCATTGAACACCAGAGAACCGAAAAGCTCAGGAATGCGAATCGCTTCACTCATGATCCAGACCTCCTGTTTCCAATCAAAAAATCATAAGTAATGATACTGCACGGGGGCGAGCAGCGTCAATACCTTGTTTTCCTAACTTTTCCCGCGCTTTACCACGGTGAAATGTGCGGGGTGAACGAAATGACAAAAGCGCGGTAACTTTGCCTTGCACGCCAGATACCGCTGTGCTATAGTTAACCTGAACCCGCCCATGCTGAAAAAGCAGGGGCGGGTGCTTTGTTTTTCAGCAGACAGGGGAATTCCCCCTGCCATCGAAGCAGAAAACGGGACGTGTACGCCGCAATCGGCGCACACGTCCCGTTTTGCACTTATTTGATGGTTGCGCTGTCGTTCAGCACGCTCGTGCTGTAAAGAAACAGCACATCCTGCGCGTCAAAATCGACAAATCTTCCAAGCGAGGCGGGCGAGAGATAGCGAATGTCGATCAGCGTGATCTCACGGTAGCCTTCTGCGAGCAGCGGAATGAGGCTTGCGCCGAAGGAATCGCGAAAGACAATGAGCTTGCGCTCCGTCTTTGCGTTCGGATTCTCGATGCGCAGCAGCGACTTCGGCCCTGAGAGGAAGATCTCATACGGGTCGCTGCCGCCTGCCTTGTCGAGCGTGTAGACCGGCAGATATTCGCCGCTTTCATAGTCGTACACGCGGCAGCCTTCGAGCACGCTGTTCGTGAGATATGCAAGCTTGTCAGACTCCATCGGCAGCGCCGACTGCCCGCGGTAAACGCCGTAAAACGGCGTATCAAGCGTGATCTCGGTAAAGTCCTCGGTGAGCGAGACGCCCATCGCGTCCGCCAACGCCTTTGCCGTGGGGAGAAGCGCTTCCTGCCGCCAGTGAAGATCGGTGCGGTAGTAGGATCCAAGCGAGAGCGTGTCCGTCAGATCGACGAACTGCGCAAAATCGACCTTTTCCCGCATCAGGGCAAAGAATCTGTCGTAATCCATTACCGGATAGCCATTTTCGGCGGCGAGAAAGCAATTCTTGTCGGGAATAACGGAGAGATAGATGTTTGCCCCCGTGTCCTTGAGGTACGTTTCGTACACGTAGCGGAAGCGGTCGGCCGCATGGTCGAGGGAATCTTCACGGATCGTGTCGTCGAGCTTGGCGGCGTATCCGCCGGCCATGTAGATGCCGTTGTTGTCCTTTTCCCCGAAGAGATAGCGGACGGACAGGGCCTTGAGCGTGCGGAACCGGTCGCGCAGCGGGAACTGATCGAGCGTGTAGCTTTCAAAGTTCGACTGGAAGCGCCCGGAGAGCACCTCCTGCGCGCTGAAAAGCGGAAACTGCTTGAGCGGCCGGCGCTCGCTTTCCGACACGGCGTCGTCGCTTTTGAAGATGCCCCACAGTGAGAGCGTCAGCACCAGAAGCGCGGCGGCGCCGAGAGTGAGGAGGTCTTTTACTTGTTTGCTCATACGGTCTCCTCCTTAAAAGCGGAAGTAGAGGAACGGATTGAACGATCCGTCCACTAAGAAAGCTGTGCCGATCAAAAGCGGGAGCAGCACGCAGAGCGGCTCGAGCACATCGAGAGCGAGCGCCGCGCCCTTTTTCTCGCGCAGCAGTGCTACAGCCTTTTTCGGCTGCGGCGTTGCGCAGAGCATACCGAGCACGAGCAGCGGCGCATAGCTCTTGAGATAATAGACCGCCTGCGCGCTCACAAGCGGCAGATCGCCTGCGCCGAGCATCGAGCCGATGCGCGAAAATGCCTGCGCAGCGGTGCTTGCGTCGAAGAGCACGAAGCCGAGCGTGACGAAAAAGAGCGTATAGACGTGGCCGAAGATGCGGTGCTTTTCCAGTATCGGCAGCAGTACGAGCTTTTCAAGGAGCAGCAGGATCGCAAACCACAGCCCCCAGAGGACGAACGTCCACGCGGCGCCGTGCCACAATCCCGTTGCGAGCCAGACGATGAAAATGTTCAGCAGCTGGCGCGCCCTGCCTCTCCGGCTGCCGCCGAGGGGGATATAGAGGTAGTCGCGGAACCACGAGCCGAGCGAGATGTGCCACCGGCGCCAGAACTCGGTGATGCTGGTCGAAACATAGGGATAGTTGAAATTCTCCGAAAAGCGGAAGCCTAAGATGCGGCCAAGGCCGATGGCCATGTCGCTGTAACCGGAAAAGTCAAAGTAGACCTGAAGCAAAAAGGCGAGCGCATAGAGCCAGACGAAAAGAACGCTTTCCTGCTGTGTCTGCTGATAGGCGCTTGCGAGCGCGCCGAACTGGTTGGCAAGCAGGATCTTTTTGCAAAAGCCAATCGTGAAGCGGCGTACGCCTTCCGCCGCGGCGGAAACGCTGTGCGTGCGCTCCCTGAGCTGCAAAGCAACGTCGCTGTAACGCACGATCGGACCTGCGATGAGCTGGGGGAAGAGCGAAACATAGGCGGCAAGGTCAATGAAGTTTCGCTGTGCCGCCGTGTCGCCGCGATAAACGTCGATGACATAGCTGAGCACCTGGAAGGTGTAGAAGCTGATGCCGATGGGAAGGCTCAGCTTCAAAAGCGGCAGGAAAAGTCCCGTGGCGGCATTGACGCTTGCAAGGAAGAAATCTGCATACTTGAAATAGCCGAGCAGCCCAAGACTCACGAGGATCGACAGCGACAGAAAGAGCCTTGACGCATTTCGCCCCCGGTATTTTTCAACGAGCAGGCCGAAGAGATACCCCTGCGCGATGGAGACGAGCATCAAAACGACATATTTCGGCTCGCCCCAGGCGTAGAAGAAAAGACTTGCGAGCAGCAGCGCCGCGTTTTTCAGCCTGCGCGGCACCAGAAAGTAGAGCAGCAGCGCCGCAGGCAGAAAATAAAAGAGAAAGGGAACGCTGGAAAAGAGCATGGACGCCTCCTGCCTTTCAAAAAATCAAATCAGACGATGGGCTCGTCGCAGACGACGGAAGCGCCGGAGAATGCGGCGGTGACCTTTTCGCTGAACTCATCGACCAGCTCCTCCGCGCCGAAGCAGGAGACAACATAGTCGCCGAGCGTGAGGACAACGAGCTTGTCGGGGAAGCCGCACATCCACTGGCGGTTCATGATATTGTCCTTGAGGTCGGAAACAACCGTGTCGACATCAGAAGAGTTCGTGACGTGGAAAGCGCCGGCGGTGAAGGTGTTGGCGTTCATCATGTGGCTGAGGGACGCGGCGTCGGTCAGCTTGTCCGCGTCGGCGGCGGGGAAGCCGAGCATGGAGTCGAGCGTGTCGCCGTCCTCCACGCCGAAGCGGCCGGGAGCGTCCTCGGTCATGTTTGTCTCGTCATAGTCGCCGCCGACAACGGCAAACTTATCGTCGTCGGCATAGCTCGACCAGACGGTATTCAGCAGGGCAAGCGCGTCGGCGGGCTGAGAATCGCCACCGTTGGCGTTGCCGTCGTTCTTGCTGCCGCAGGCGGCAAGGGAAAGGGTCATGGCTGCGGTGAGCAGCAGCGTGAGAAACTTTTTCATGGGAATTTACCTCCAAAATAATGTTGTATGTGTTGCTTGGTTGCTTCAGGGCCGCTCGGCGACCCAGTAGCCGTTGGCGCTGTCGCAGCGCAGCACGGCGGCGGCTTTGCCGTCAAGATAGAGGGTGTAGACCGCGCTCTCGTCGGGGGGATCGATCGTCCAGAGCAGTATTTCTCCGGCGGAAACGGTGCGGGCGGAAAGCGCGCGCGGAGAGGCATCGGAGGGGGAATCCAGAACACCCTCCGAAACGGAGACTTCCAGCGGCGCATCTGTCCGGCTCTCAAACGAGAGGGACAGGCACAGCGTCTGCACATCTGTGCTGCGGCCGTCGAGCGCCATTGGCATTGGCTGATCGATGGGGACGGGATCTGCGGAAAGCGCCGTGCCGTCGATGTAAATATCCGTTTCCGGCGTGCGGTGCATCACAAGCGCTGCCGTGGCAATGAGCACAAGGCAGGCCGCCGCGGCCAGCATGCGCGGGAACAGATAGGTTTTGTGCGGCTTTGCGCGGTATTGGCAGGCTGAGGCGATAAGATCGTCGTCCAGCTCGCTCATGGCGCGCGCCATTCCTTCATGCTTCACAGTATCCCTCCTTGATCAGATGCTCCCTGAGTTTTCTGCGCGTGCGCAGAAGTGTGGTTTTGATCCGGCTCTCGCCGCAGCGAAAGCGCGCGGACAGCTCCTCAATCGACTCGCAGTAAAAGTAGCGAAGAACGAACATGCTGCGCACCTCCTCGCTCTGTGTGCGAAGAAACGCGCTGATGCTCGCGCCAAGCTCTGCTGCGGCAGTCTCGCTCTCCGGGTCGGGCAGCGAAACGGCGCAGTCGTCCAGCTCGTCGAGCGAGAGGGCAAAGGCGTCGCCCTGGCGCTTCTGCGCGCTTTTTGCCTTATAGCGGTTGAGCGCCAGATTGCGCGCGATCCTGCCGAGAAAGGCGGAGAGGATCGCCGGACGCTGCGGCGGAATGGCCTTCCAGGCGTGCAGGTAGGTGTCGTTCACGTTTTCCTCACTGTCGGCGCGGTCAGATAAAATGTTTTGCGAAATTTTCATGCAATAGGTTTCATATTTTGCGGCGGTCTCAGCGATGGCCTGCTCGTCCCGCTGCCAGTAAAGCTCGACGATCTGTTTATCGTCCATGCCTGCGCTCCTTTCTGTCTATCAAGTGCCATCATGGCGTAAAGACAACTTTTTTACTCCCTGCGTTACAGGAAAAAGCAAATATTTTTGAAAGTATACCACATTCGCCCGTTTTCTAAAAGGTCGGTGCGCTATTTTTGGAGGGAGCGGGAACTTTTTCTGCCCGCGCGCCGTCTAACAGAACAGATATCAAGAAACGGAGGTCACCCGACATGAAACGAGTTTTTGCTTTGCTGCTGGCTGCGGCAATGACGCTTTCCCTCTGCGCCTGCGGTGCGGGAAACGCAGACGAGCACGAGAAGGAGAAGAACGAAGTGAAAAAAGACCCTACCGCCGCGCAGTATTTGCAGGAGCTTGCCGTGAAGCTTGCCGAATATCCCGAGCTTCCCGCCATGCCGAGCACGGAGGAGCTGGACAAGGCCTTCAGCACCATCGACTATGACAAGATGGGCGCGGACGCTTACGAAAAAGCGCAGGAGAAGATCTGGGAGGATTGGGACGCGCGCAGCAACGCCTATTATGACGCGCTCAAGGCGCTGCGCAGCAAGGGGGCGGGCAACCCCGCGGCGTTTTTGCACTTTACGCGGGCGGCGGCGGGCGCGCTGCTCTCCGCTGAGGACAATATCGTGCTCTCTCCTGCGAACCTCTATCTTGCACTTGCCATGCTCAGCGAAACAACGGACGGCGAGAGCCGCGCGCAGATCCTGTCTCTCCTTGGCCTTGATGATACGGAGCTGGCGCAGAGCGCGGGCAACTACATCTGGCGCAACCTCTACGGCGAGACCTCGACGGGGAAAACGCAGCTGGCAAGCTCCATTTGGCTCAAGGAGAGCGTGCCGTACAACGAAGAAACGCTTGCAACGCTCGCGCAGCAGTACCTTGCCTCGACCTTCTCCGCGCCGATGGGCGAGAAAAAGACGGACAGCGCCATCGCCGAGTGGATCAACGAGAATACCGGCGGCCTTTTGCGTGACGCCTCGGGCAGCATCGAAACAAAGCCTAAGACGGTGATGATGCTTTTGACGACGCTCTACTTTAAGGATCAGTGGCGCGATGAATTCTGGGAGAAAGAGACGAAAAAGGATACCTTCACCGCCGCGGACGGCGCGCAGCAGACCGTTGACTTCATGCACCTCACGCAGGATCGCGCCGACTACTGCCGCGGCGAAAACTTCACGGTGGCGCAGCTGAGCTTTCGCGGCGGGCAGACGATGCGTTTCCTGCTGCCCGACGAGGGGACAACACTTGAACGCCTTCTTGCGGACGATACCGTCGTCGGCGGATTGATGATCTATGATATGGGGGTGAGCCTGCCGAGCGGCAAGCTCGTCTGGAGCGTGCCGAAGTTTGACGTCAGCTCCGATCTTGAACTGACGGACGCGCTTCGCGCGCTGGGCGTTTCTGATGTGTTTGACTTTGACTACGCGGATTTTTCGCCGCTCATCGACTTTGACCGCTTTGATAAGGCGGTCGCCGTGACGAAGGTGCAGCATGCCGCGCGCGTCAAGATCGACGAAAAGGGCTGCGAGGCCGCGGCGTTCACGGCCATCACGGCGGACGCCCAATCCGCCGCGCCGGAGGATCTTCCTGTGGTGGAGATGGATCTGAACCGGCCGTTCGCGTTCATGATCACCGGCGTGGACGGACTGCCGCTTTTCCTTGGCAGTGTCAATACACTGAAATGATTGTTCCCTGCGTGCCGCGGGGTGCGCAGGGCAAAGGGGGCCTTCTCTCACGTGAGAGAAGGTCCCCTTTAAATCCCCCAAGAGAACGGCAGGGGCGTTTCGATCTCGCCCCTGCACCCCTAACGACCAAAAGGGAGGGGCCTTGCCCCTCCTTTTTGGATTATCCACCCCATGGCACTTCCGGTAAGCATTGCGCCTACTTCGGATAATTCTGTTTCGATAGTGCCTGCCAGGGCGGCATTGCTGCGCTCGCCGCCGTTTTCACTTTGTTCTGGGATACGGCTCATTGGAATCTGTCAATCCAACTAAATAATCCACACTGGTCTTGTAGAAAATAGCAAGACTGCGATACTGCTCCATCGGCATAGAGCGCTTTTCCGTTTCATAATTGCTGTATATGCGCTGATCTATGCCAAGATAAGCGGCTACTTCTTTTTGCGTGAGATCGTTGTCTTCGCGCAAATCACGCAATCTTAAATGGAACATAAACATCACCCACAAAAATTATATCTGCTATCATATGTTCCTATTGATTTTACTATTATATGATAGTAAAATCGAAATTGAGGTGATGATATGAGCGAATTAGATTGCTCCCAATGTACACATTTCCGTCAGCACTATGTGCTCAGTGCAGGAGTATATGTGCCTCTGAATTACGGACATTGTGTTGCCCGCAGGCGCAAAAAGTTAGCCGCAGATTCGGAATGCTGTGAACATTTTATGAGGGCGGAAAAAGAAGAAGTTCCTGTCCATCAAAAATACGCTTTTCGTATCGAAATAGAAAAGTTGTAGTTCGGTGCTCAGCCAGAGCGGCGAGCGAAGCAATGCCGCACCGTCAGAAGCACGGGGTGGATAATCCAAAAAGGAGGGGCTACGCCCCTCCCTTTTGGTCGTTAGGGGGTGCAGGGGGCGAAGTCGAAACGCCCCCTGCCGTTCTCTTGGGGGTTCCAAAGGGGGATATTCTCTCACGCGAGAGAATATCCCCCTTATTTCGTAGCAGCGCCATCGGCGCTGCCTCCCCTCGCACGTAGAAGCCCGGATATTTTTCCTCAATTTTTCTAAAAAAGTGAAAGAAAACAAAAAATGACTGACCCCTGATCGCGGTTACTCAAGTACGATCAAGGGTCAGTCATGATGAATATTGGGATCTCTCATATTCTGTTTTCTTCCTTCCTTTCTTCCGTGATCTGGTGCCGAATACCTCTTACTCCGGTTTCCACTCCTGCTATCTCAAACACTGCTGTTGCAGTGGTCTTACCTGAATGACGGTACACATCAGAGAGTGCTGCGCGATGGATATGATCGGAACCATTGGGATCGGGTTAACTGCTGAACTTACTTGTACATTGGTCTCACCCTTTCTGTGATTAAAGAATAGCAAGAATCGGGGTGAAAATCAAGTGGCGGAATGGATAAAGATACAGGATAAAAATTGTGTGCGTGGCTGATTATCCAAAAAATGCAAAAGAATGCTTGAATTTAATCATGCGCTTTAGTATACTGAAACTGTTGGGTCGCCCGAAAGGACGACCCATTCTTCGTTATTTGCGGAAATAAACGCGATCCCACTCCGCAGAACCGGGGATAAGCGGCGGCTCAAGGATAAGCCCGCTCTTTCCACCGCGCTTTCCTTCGACCAGCAGGAGCGAGGGGGCGCTGTGCGCGGATTTGGCGAGAAAACGAAGACGCTTGGGCTCGATGCCGCTTGCACGCAGGGTGCAGAGAACGTCCGTGAGCCGTTCGGCGCGGTGAACAAGGGCAAAGCGCCCGCCATAGCGCAGAATGCGCTTTGCCGCGGTGCACACGTCCTCAAGCGTGCAGGATACTTCCTCCCGCGCCGTCCGGCGTGCTTCGCCGTCGGCGCTTTTGCCGCTGCCGGCGGGAAAATACGGCGGGTTGGAGATCACATAGTCGACGCTGCCGGGGAGCGGCAGGGTGGAGGCGTTGCGCAGGTCGCCCGTGTGAAAAACGGCGCGCCCCTCCCAGCCGTTTTCCAAAAAGCTCTTGCGCGCGAGCGCTGCCGCGGACGCGGAAAGCTCCACATTTTCAATGATGAGGGAATCCTCGCGCGCAAGCAGGAGCGTGCCGAGAAGCCCTGTGCCGCTGCCGAGGTCGCAGACCGTGTCGCCGCGCGCGGGGCGGGCAAAGTAAGCGAGGGCAAAGCTGTCCGTTCCCGGCGGAAAGAGGGCGGTATCGTAGTAAAAGCAGGGGCCGTCCGGCCAGAGTTCGTCGCGCTGTTCCATGCGATGCTCCTTTCCGATGATAAAAATAAGGACGCGCGAAAGCGCGTCCTTATTTTTTAAGTACTCTTGAGCCTTAGGCCTGAGAGATGGCGCCGTTGGGGCAGGTATCAGCGCAGGAGCCGCAATCGAGGCAGGCATTCGCGTCGATCTGATACTGGGAATCGCCCTGGGAAATAGCACCGACGGGGCAAGCGTCTGCGCAAGCACCGCAGCTGACGCAGGCAGAGCTGATCTGGTAAGCCATAATTAGTACCTCCATAAGTTGATGAGGTTATTATAGCATGTCAATGTGAAAATGCAAGAGTCAGAATGTAGGAAAATATTGAATTTTCTGTGTCGTTTGCGGCGTTTATTTTTGGGAAAAGTGGTTAAAAATGATAGGACGAAAACGCATTGGGAGGCGGAGAAATGAACGACCGGAAATTCAGCGTGCGCGCCGAGCAGGTGCTGCGCTGCGCGCAGGCGGCGGCGGGAGAACTGGGGCACGGATACGTGGGGTGCGAGCATTTGCTCCTTGCGATGCTGCGCGAAGAGGGCGACGCGGCCTGCCGCGCGCTGAACGCATCGGGGGTCTATGAGAAGGCGATGCGCGAAAAGATGATCGAAAAGCTCGGGCGCGGCACGGCGGAGAAATCGACGGTACAGGGGCTCACGCCTCACGCGCGCAGCGCGGTGGAGCTTGCCGTGGGAGAAGCTGTGCGTGCAGGCAGCGGCGTGATCGAGGCGGGACATTTGCTGCTCGGTATCCTGCGCGACAGCACGAATACGGCGGTGCGTTTGCTGCGCCTTTCCGGGGTGGACACACGAAAGCTGTACAGTGAAACACTGTGCGCGATGAGCGCTTCCCCGCGCAGGGCGCCGCTGCCCGAGGTGCGCGCGAGCCGCAGCGAGGGCAAGAGCGGCAAAACGCTTGCAGAGTTCACGCGCGACTTAACGGCTATGGCGCGTGAGGGAAGGCTCGATCCCGTGATCGGGCGGGACGAGGAGATCGCCCGTGCACTGCGCATTTTAACGCGGCGGACGAAAAATAACCCCGTGCTTATCGGCGAGCCGGGGGTGGGCAAAACGGCCATCGCCGAGGGCCTTGCCGAAAGGATCGCCGCGGGCGATGTGCCGGAGGAACTGGTGGACAAGCGCATTTTGCTGCTCGACCTATCGGGCATGGTGGCGGGGACAAAGTACCGCGGCGAATTTGAAGAGCGCATCCGCGTTCTGCTCGATGAGGTGCGGCGCGACGGCAATGTGATCCTCTTCATCGACGAGCTGCATACCATCGTCGGCGCGGGCAGCGCTGAGGGAGCGGTGGACGCGGCGAATATTCTAAAGCCCGCCCTCGGGCGCGGAGAGATCCGCGTCATCGGAGCGACAACGCTTGCGGAGTACCGTAAATTCATCGAAAAGGACGCTGCGCTCGAGCGGCGCTTCCAGAGCGTGCAGGTGGGCGAACCGGACGAGAAAAAAACGCTTGCCATCCTGCGTGCCTTGCGGCCGAAATATGAAGCACACCACGGCCTTGCGATTGAGGACGGCGCGCTTTCTTCTGCGGTGACGCTTTCCAAGCGCTATCTGCCCGACCGCTTTCTGCCGGATAAGGCGATCGACCTGCTCGATGAGGCCTGCTCCTGCTGCACCCTCGACAACACCGATCTCGACGAGTACGAGGAGAAGAACCGCAGATACGAGGCGCTCAAAGAGGAGGAAAACACCCTCACCCAATCGCCGGAGATCGATTATGAGCGGCTGGCCGAGGTGCGTTCCGAGCTGCTGCGCCTTGAGGAACAGATCAAAGCGCTGGAGCCGAAGGCCCTGGGAAAGGCGGTCACC
>ERZ779890.3708-NODE-3708-length-13359-cov-3.676864_pt1 | contig 13359 bp, 14 predicted proteins | sample MGYA00511553_ERZ779890 | MGnify/ENA primary metagenome ERZ779890 (study PRJEB29588, sample SAMEA2152064) | human gut metagenome | biome: human gut; feature: human-associated habitat; material: faeces | place: Denmark | collected 2008/2010 ...
TGCGCTACAATATCAGTATGAGAGATGGAAGAGGCATTGCCGTATATGATCAGGGCATTTTAACGGAATGGTATGGAAATTTATTTTTCCATGAAAAGCCAATCCAGATTTGTTGTTTTGATGAAGGTGAAAATTTCCATTTTGACCATAATGTCTTCTGCATTCCACAAGAGACGGACTGGCAGAAAGCACGTTATGAAGAAAATATTGTAAATGACAGCCAGTGGTTGGAATTAATACAATATGAAACACAGAATCCTAACTGGAGAGATCACGTGACGGAGAAACTTTGCAAATTTGTTGGCGTAACGAGATGATGTTATATGAAGTCTCCACTCCCATGCGGTGTGTAGCTCCTATGGACGTGGATGAATGCCTAATTTGATAGGGTATAGAAAGGAAAAGCTTTATGATTTTATACATTATTCGACATGGTGAGACAGAGTGGAATAAGATGGGAAAAATGCAGGGAAGAACGGATATCAGTCTTTCAGAGGATGGAAGAAAGCTTGCACAAAAACGGCAGATGGATTAAAAAATGTAAAGTTTGATTATATTTTCTCTAGTCCATTGGAGCGTGCCTATGAGACGGCATACATTATCAGAGGAAGCCGAGACACAGAAATCGTGAAAGATGAACGATTGATAGAGATTGGTTTTGGACTATACGAAGGAACTGTAGTAGAAGAACGAAAAGGAAGCATTGCACTTTTCTTTGATGATCCACAGAATTATGTAGCAGAGAAAGGGGCAGAGTCATATGAGTCATTGTTGGCAAGAACAAAGGCGTTTATTGAAAATGTACTTTTTCCAATTGAAGAAAATAAACCAGATGCAACAGTTCTAATATCTGGTCATGGCGCATTGAACAAAGCACTTTTTCTGCATTTGCTTCATAAACAGTTAAAGGATTTCTGGAGTGGTGTATATCAGGGAAATTGTGCGGTAAACAAGTTTGAAATTAAAAAGGGAAATGTACGCTTAATCGATGAGGCGAAATACTACTGATCGACTGAAAGAGAATGGCTTTGTGGGGAATGGAGCAAATAGAAATGGCAGATGACATAATTATATTTCCAGAGTTCGATAAGATAAAAAACGAAATTGAAAGACTTCGTATCGAACTGTCAATGCTTTTATTGGAACGTGACGAACTTCAATTTGTGATTTGCAGGAATATAGAAGCAAAATATATGTTAGAATTTGGAAGTATTGAATATCGGGCGTATGAAGCACAGTGTACAGCATTGCGTTTGAAACGAAAAATTGAATTGATTCAGGCAAAAAGGAATCGGCAGGAACCGGTCAGTATTGTAGCAATAGAAGAAATACTTGATCAGGAATTTGCTTCTTATCAAAAGCAACTTGATGAACGAATCAGTAAAATGAATGAGGCGTTACAATGGAAGGAAGCCGATGCTTTATCAGAAGATGAGATCAAGGAATTGAAAATGCTGTATCGCAAGTTAGTTAAGATTTTACATTCAGACATGAATCCAGACAGAACAGATGCTCAAAAGGAATTGTTTGAGCATGCAGTAACAGCTTATAAAAATGGAGATCTAGCAACATTAAGGATGATTGATGCAATGGTGGGAAGTGAAACTCTTATAAAACAGTCAAATGATACAACCGAGCAGCTTAACGAGGAAAAAAGACGTCTACAGAATTTATTGAAAAAAATACAGGAAAGTATTGATCAGATAAAAACAAGATATCCATATACAATGAAGGAAATTTTGGAGGATGAGGAGAAAACAGAGCAGTTGCGTCAGCAATATGAGGAGATTTTGGGCCAATATGAAGAACGTATTTTATTCTACAGAATAAAAATTGAGGAAATGATGGGGGAATCGCATGAAAGACTTGATTGAATTAGGGGGAGATGGACTGCTTGCGTTATTACATGGAAAGAACGGAGAGTCTTTGATTCCAAAGCCGTTTGAGAGAGACATTTTTCTTTTAGATACTCATGTGGCAGGAACAACTCATATTGAGGGAATTGATGAACTGGAGCTTTATTTAAAAAGTGGTGACAGATTGAATCTTTTTCGAGAACCAGATAATCCATATGATGAGTTTGCAATTCTTATTAAAACAATGGATGGAGTAAAGATTGGATATATCCCTCAAAAAGATAATATCATATTTGCACGCTTGATGGATGCAGGAAAGCTTTTTTGGGGAAAAATTACGGAAAAAGAAAAGAAGGGAAATTGGCTGCGAATTAAGATTCAAGTTTTTATGCATGAATAATGTGTGGTGTATTTGATAGTCACTAGGATCAGGGAAAACGCTTTTTTATCTGACCATAGTGGCTATTTTGTTGCTACGTTTTCGCTAAAAACGAAAAACAAAACGAAATTTAAATTGATTAATTTCGCTTTATATAAAATTTCTGCTATCAAATTGCGTTGACAAACTGTTTTTTAGGCGATATGCTTAGAAAAAAGCAAAGGAGATTTTATGGAGTATACTCAGTATAAGAAACTTGCCAATGTAACGCTTGGAAAACAGAAAGCAGATTTAGTTTTAAAGAATTTAAAGTTAGTGGACGTGTTTACTGGTGAAATTGTAGAATCAAATGTGGCAGTCAAAGATGGTTTGATTGCCGGTGTGTCGAGAAGCTATCGTGGGAAAAAGGAGATTGATCTGGGTGGTCGGTATCTGGCTCCGGGCTACATTGATGCACATCTGCACTTAGAGTCCACGATGGTGACACCAAATGAACTCGTTTGCACGGCTGCAAAGCATGGAACGACGACGTTTATTGTCGACCCACACGAAGCAGCAAATGTGAGCGGCGCGGCTGGAATTGATTATATTTTGAATCAGACAGAAAAATCACCGGCAAACGTCTATGTAATGATGCCATCTTGTGTGCCATCGACGAGTGTGGATGACAATGGATGTGTATTTTCCGCAAACGACATGTATCCGTATGTGAGAAACCCAAGAGTGTTGGGCTTAGGAGAGGTAATGGATGATCCGGCTGTTATTCATGCAGAGGAGAGCATGTTTGTAAAGATGAATCTCTTTGAGAACAGAACAATTGACGGACATGCACCGTATTTGCCGAACAAGGAGTTGAGCGCGTATAAGATGGCTGGCGTGGATACCGACCATGAAGCGACAACCTTTGAATATGCATTGGAGGAGGTACGTAGGGGACTGCATGTCCACATCCGTGAAGGAAGTGCGGCACATAATCTGAAGGATATCGTAGAGGGAATTGTACGAACTGGAATTGACACGGAATATTTTTCTTTCTGCACAGATGACAAACATATTGAAGATATTTTAAGAGATGGTCACATTGACTATAGCGTAAAAATGGCGGTAAAGCTTGGACTTGATCCGATTCGTGCTATTAAAATGGCAACGATCAATACTGCAAAGTGTTATGGATTAAAGCATTTGGGTGCAATTTCACCGGGATTTCAGGCGGATTTTGTGGTGCTTGATAATTTGACAGATTTAAATGTGACAGACGTATTTTATAAAGGAAAACGATTGAACGAGGATGCGCCGATTCGTGTGCGTCCTTGCAGCCACGTGTTAAAGCATACCGTTCATCTGGATAAAGTCAAGGCAGAGCGATTTCTTTTGCCAATTTCAAAGAAAAAGACGCATGTGATTGAAATTCATGCAGGACAGATCACGACGACTGATTTGACGATTTCACTTCCTCCTACATTAAACTTTGAACCATTCGGCGGATATTCAAAAATTGCAGCAGTTGAGCGGCATCACAATACAGGTAAGATCGGCGTTGCCGTGGCAAAAGGGTATGGAATCAGAAATGGCGCGGTGGCATCATCCGTGTCACATGACTCGCACAATATTATTGTAATCGGAGACAATGATGTGGATATGGCGATTGCAGTCAATGAGATTATACGAACCCAGGGTGGTTATACAGTGGTGGAAAATGGAAAGGTGTATGAGACATTGGCGCTGCCGATTATGGGATTGATGAGTGATGTCGGATTTGAAAACGTGAATGAAGCATTACAGCGAATGATTCAAAAGGCACATCAAATGGGTGTTGCCTCTCAGATTGATCCATTTGTAACACTTTCATTTCTGGCACTTCCGGTAATTCCAGAGCTTCGGATTACACCGAGAGGAATTTGTAAGATGACAGCAAAAGGCCCCGCTATTTTATCGTAAGCTGAGCAGAACGAATATCCCAATGGAACAGAACCGGTAACGGAAAGGAGCATCATATATGAATAAAAAAATATGGGATTTGTATGCACCGATTTATGAGAAGGCAATGCGTATGGATCAGAAATATTATGCGTATATGTATAAGCGCATTTCAAGACGAGTAGTGGATAAAGAAGTGTTGGAAATTGCAACTGGTCCGGGACTTTTGGCGAAGCATGTAGCGCAGGTATCGAAGCGAATGATCGCGACGGATTACTCAGAAGGGATGATTTGCGAGGCATTAAAGGGAAACTATCCCAAACAGCTGAAATTTGAAGTGGCAGATGCGACGTGTCTGCCGTATGAGAACAACTCATTTGATGTGGTCATAATTGCCAATGCGCTCCATGTGATGCCAGAACCGCAAAAGGCGCTGAAAGAAATTGATCGTGTGCTCAAAGATGGAGGCTTGCTGATTGCACCGAATTTTGTGGGACATAAGAAGGGCGTTATCAGCCGCATTTGGTCAGGAATTTTGAAAATTGCAGGAATTCGCTTTGAACATCAATGGACATCAGAGGAATATCTTCGATGGTTGGAATTTCATGGTTGGCGTGTGCGGTTTTCAAAAGAGTTGGGAGCGCGCATTCCGCTTGTGTATACAGAATGTGTACGGAAGTAATATGTATATGTATAGATAATAATAAGCATAAAGAATGTGTGAACGCATAGGAAAGGAGAACAAAAATTATGATGGAATATACCAACAAATATTGGAACATTCTTATGCCGTTTATCAAAAAGAGCTTAAATAAGCGCTATGGAAAAGCATATACGAAAGCGTTGATTCCAAAAGCAGATGCAGAATATCGAGATATGTTAAATCGCTCAGATGATATTGGAAGGGACAATCCGATGGCGTCCAACACGTATGAATGTCTGGTCTTCTTGGCAATATGGAAAGCTGCTGATGGAAAAATTTCAGTAGAAGATCTGCGTGCGATTTCAAAAGATGTGCTGTCCACTCCGATCATGAAGGTAATGGGCATTTTGATCAATGCCAATAAGGCGAGCGGTATAAAACGAATTCAAAAAATGATGGAAAGAGATGCGAAGTGGCTGGACGAGCATCCGCAGTATAAAAAATATTCGTGGGATTTCCATTTCGATGAAAAGAAACACAAGGATGGCTTCTACTATTATTTTACACAGTGTCCATTGAATACATTTGCAAGAAGAGAGGGCTATCTGGAGGTATTGCCGGTTATGTGCGATATTGACCATATAACAGCTTCCCTGATGCATGCAAAATTAAATAGAAAATACACATTGGCAAGCGGCGGAAAGGTTTGTGATTATTGGTTTGTCGGTGATAAGATGAAAAATCCAAAATAAAAATTAAAGTAAAATGAAGTAAGGCAAAAGAAAGTGAAACAAAGTAAGTAAAATAAGGTAAAGTAAGGTAAACGTTCAATATGATTAAGGAATATGGGATCAAAGATTGGAATTCATTTATTCAGACGATTTGTGAGATTGCCAATCATCAAGAATATCGAATGTGGTATCGCGGACAGGCAGATTATGAGTGGGGGCTGATTCCGTCGGTTCAGCGACCAGAATATCTGCCAACTGTTAAGATCATGAAGGAGCAAGGTGGTGGCTGCATTATCAATACAAGCTCAATGGTTAGTATCAGTGGTTAGCCGAGTGGCGTGGCCTATCCGACAAGCAAAACAGCAGTGAATGGTTTGACATGGTCTCTTGCAAGAGAACTTGGACCAAGCAATATCCGTGTAAATGCAGTTGCACCTGGTATCACAAAAACTGATATGGTTGCTGCTTTACCAGAGCAGGTGATTGCACCACTGATTAAGATGATTCCGCTTAAATTATTTTAGCCGCTGGGATAGCCCTGGCGGCTAATTTTGTTTAACAAAAATGAAAATATAGTACATTGAATAAATTCGATTTCTGGAATATACTTACAGCAGAATACTTGTAAAAATGCATATAAAAGTCAGTTAAAATCAATAATAAAAGGAGGACGTAAAATGATTTTACAGTTAAATGAGCTGCGTGATAAGCTGGCTGGATGTTGGACTGGAAAAAATGTAGGAGGTGTGCTTGGAGCACCGTTTGAGTGCAAACGAATGATTCCAAATGTAGATTTTTATGTGCAGGATCTTACTCAGGGACCGCCGGCAAATGATGACCTAGATTTACAGATCGTGTGGCTGGCTGCTGTTGAGCGGTATGGAAGAAATGTAAATGCGTCAATTCTTGGAGAATATTGGCTATCCTTTGTTATCCCAAACTGGGTTGAGTATGGAACCGGGAAAACAAATCTTCGTGCAGGTTTAGTTCCGCCATTGAGTGGTGATGTAGATAATACTTATAAGAATAGCAATGGCTGCTGGATTCGTTCAGAGCTTTGGGCTTGTCTTGCACCGGGACATCCTGAAATAGCAACGCGCTATGCATTTGAGGATGCAATTGTAGATCATGCTGATGAGGGAATGTATGCAGAAATTTTTACATCAGCAATACAAAGTGCAGCGTTTGTAGAGAATGATAGAGAGAAGCTTGTTGAAATAGGTCTTTCTTATCTTCCAGAGAACTGTATAACTGCGCAGACAATACGAAAGGCAGTTGACTGCTATCATTCAAGTGTTGATTTCATTGAGGCTAGAAAACTGATTCATAATGCAGCACCTGGAACATTTGGCATTCAGGGAATCGCGATTAGTGAAATTCCGACAGAGAATAATGAAGGAATGAAATTGGGTGCAGCTGGTTTTGACGCACCGGAGAATGTGGCATTTGTTGTGCTTGGCCTTTTATATGGAGAAGGCGATTTTGGAAAGAGTCTTATTTTGGCAAATAATTGCGGCGAGGATACTGACTGCACATGTGCAACGTTAGGCGCACTTTTAGGTATCATGAATGGCGCATCGAAACTTCCAAAGAAATGGACTGATCCGCTGAATGATAAAATTGTTACTATGTGTATCAATAAAACAGGTGGCGGCATTTGGGTGCCAGAAACAGCAACTCAGCTTGCAGAGCGTATTTTGAGAGATATTCCAGGATTTCTTGGACAGGATCTTTGTGATGTATTTGCAGAGGGCGGTATGAAAATTGAGTGCTGTGAAAAAGAAGCACTGTTTTGCAAGAAAATAGATGACTATCTTCCATATATTAATTTAAGCGGCAAAATGTATGAGATACCTTTAAATGAGCTTTGTGCGCAGCCATATGTAGCAAGATATCAATTTACAGCATTTCAGGTTTTGATTGATTATGAGGGATCAGCTTTCTTTAAAAAAGGAGAAAATCGCAAATTTAAAGTAAAAGTGATCAACTCGAATACAATGAGAGAACAGCAGTGGGTTAAAATAAAGCTGTATTTGCCAGATGGTGTCACAGCAGTTGGTGTATCAGAAGTGGAAATGCCATTAAATAATCTTTATCTTTCTTGTGCGGAAAAGGAATTTGAGTTAAATACAGAATCATTTATGTCTGGAAGGCTGGAGCTGATTGTAGATGTATCACTTAATGGAAGGCATTCAAGTGGACCTGTAAAAATGTTATTGCTTGGACAGTAAGTGAAATGCTAGTTAATGCAATGAAAGGAGTCGTAAAAACATGGAAGAAAAAAATAGACAAAATCCATTTTGGAATGCCAAGCTTCCGATTGAAGAGAGATTAGACTGGCTTTTAGCCAATATGACACTGGAAGAAAAGATAACATGTATGGCTTCAACTATGCCTGAGCTGCCGCGTTTTGGAATTGATATGAGTTATGTAGGCGGTGAGGCTGCTCACGGTGTTGAGGCTCGAAATGATCAGAATGGGCGAAATATACCTGAGCCAACTACTTCATTTCCACAGCCAATTGGCATGAGTGCCAGCTGGGATACAGAGCTTATAAAGAAGGCGGGAGAAGTCACTGGAACAGAGGCAAGAGTACTGTGGCATCGTCATCCGGCTGGTGGACTAAGCCGTTGGGCACCGACTGTTGATCTGGAGAGAGATCCGCGCTGGGGACGAAATGAGGAAGGTTATGGAGAGGATCCTGTGCTGACAGGAGCAATGGCAGGAGCATACATAGAGGGTATGCAGGGTGATGACCCTAACTATTTGCGCATTGCGGCAACGCTGAAACATTTTTATGCGAATAACACAGAACGTGGCAGAGGCTGGAAAAATGCGTCTATTGATCCAAGAAATATGTATGAGCTATATCTTGAACCATTTAGGCGCTGCATCAAAGAGCATGGTGCTGAGGCAGTTATGACGGCCTACAATAAAATCAACGGTATTCCGGGAATGTTAAATCCGCAGGTGAAATCTATTTTAAAGAAGCAATATGGTTTAAAGCATGCAGTATGTGATGGCGGTGCAATGGAGCTTGTTAGAAATCTGCATCACTATTTTGGAACACACGCACAGTCACTTGCCGCATCTGTAAAGGCTGGCGTTGATGCAATGTCCGATCCTATGCCGGTTGTAGAGGAAGCAGCTCGTGAAGCATTAGAATATGGTCTTTTGTCTGAAGATGAGATGGATGAAGCTATTCGCAATGTATTTCGTACAAAATTAAAGCTAGGTATGTTTGATGATATAGTACAAAATCCGTATGACAGAGTTACAGAAAAAGATCTATGCAGCAGCCAAGCACAGAAAGTTTGTCTGGAGCTGACAAAAAAATCAATTGTTCTTCTTAAAAATGAAGATAATCGTTTGCCACTGTCAGAAACTCTTCATAAAGATCCAGTTTTAGTTGGACCGCTTTGTGATGCCTGGTATCAGGACTGGTACGGTGGTGAGCCACATCATAAGAGTACGCTAAAAGAAGGCCTAGAGAAGCTTTTGAATACGAAAATTCGCTGTGTGGATGGCTGGGATCGCATAACGCTTCGTGCTGGTGATCAGTATGTGGCAGTTCAGGAAGATGGCACGCTTTGTCTGTCAGATAAGGCAGATCTGTTTGTGAAAGAGGATTGGGGCGATGGACGTATAAATCTTAGATGTGAGCGTACAGGAAAGTATGTGACAACTATTTCAAAGGGGCGCTGTCAAAGCGAAGAGGAGGATGGCGCACTGGTGGCAGTGAAGGATGCTGCGTTTGACTGGTTTGTCACGGCAATTTTTCATATCATTCCTGCAGAGAATGGAGCAGTACGACTTACTAACCGTTTTGATCAGCCAATTCAGATTAGCAAGGATAAAAAACTTTATTCTGCACTGACTGGAGAGGGAAGCAGCTTTTTAATGGAGACTGTCGTAGATGGCTTTGAAGAAGTACAGCGTCTTATGCAGTGTGCAAAGACAGTAATTCTTGCACTTGGCTGTCATCCTATGGTTAATGCAAAGGAAGAAATTGACCGCACAACACTTGCATTGCCGCCGCATCAGGAGAAACTGGCAAAAATGATCTGTAAAATAAAGCCAGATGCTATTTGCGTTTTATTCTCCAATTATCCGTACACGATTCATTCTGTACAGAATACGCTTCCAGCGATTGTATGGAGCGCGACAGGAAGCCAGGATATGGGAACAGCAATGGCTCAGACATTATATGGTAAAAATGCACCAGCTGGGCGATTGAATATGACATGGTATAACAGCGATGATGATTTGCCTGATATTGATGATTATGACATTATTCGGGGAAAGAGGACATATCGCTATTTTGACAAAGAGGTGCTGTATCCGTTTGGTCATGGACTGACTTATACAAAGTTTTTATATTCAAACCTCTCAGTTTATATGTCAGATCCAGCACATATAGAAGTGGCATTTGATGTTAAAAATACGGGAAAACAGACTAGCGATGAAGTTATTCAGATTTATGCATCAGCGCCAAAATCTCGTGTTCCAAAGCCTCGCCGCCAGCTTCTTGCATTTGAACGACTTCATGATATTGCGCCAGATGAAGTAAGGCATGTTATAAAGCGTATTTCTACAAATGAGCTTCGTTTTTATGACTGTATCAGTGGAAGTTTCTTAGTAGAGGAAGGAAATTATATGATTTTTGTGGGTCCATCAAGCAAAGAGACACCACTTTATGATACTATTTTCCTTGCTGGTGAAAAAACTAAAACGCGAGTATTGACAAAGCGCATCAGAGCAGATCATTTTGACGAATATGAGAACATTGAACTGACACAGGGAATCATGACATTTACAGCAGCAACAGCAAAAGATAAAGAAAAGCCAGCGCTGCTGCAATGGCGTGACTGTCAGGCAATGGAGGCGCGCGAAGTCCATTTTCTGGCAAAGAGCGCAAAGGGCGGCAGTATCGATCTAAGTATTAATGGAAAAAGGGCAGCATTTTGGAGCGGTGATACGCGCCTGTATGAGCCAACACCAATGTTTGAATTGGATAACAATGCAAAAAAAGAGAGAGAAGAACAGCAAAAGATTTGTGAGCCAATCTATTCAGATATCACAGTGCCATTTGAACAGATTGGATCAATTAAGCAAGAAAGTCAGACAGTAAGTATACAAATGACAGGTGACATCAGCTTGTGCTGCTTTTGGCTTAGGTAAGTCTTTGGGCTTGACTTTACTATTTAAGTACGCTAAGATACTAATAAAGTAATTTATACACATATATTTATCGGAGGTAAACAATGAAAAAATTACGCATTTTATTTATCGGAAACAGTCATACCTATTACAATGATATGCCAAATATGGTGGCAGAAAAATCCAGAAAAGAAGGATATGATTGTGAGGTAACGATGATTGCTCACGGAGGATGGTTTTTGGAGCAGCATGTTCAGGAGCCAGATGTGAGATTTAACATTTTATATGGTCACTATGATTATGTTGTACTTCAGGAGCACTCACATCCATTTGGACCAGAGGAAAAATTGTTTGATGCAGTTAGACAGCTGAATACATGGATTCGCGAGGCAAATGCAAAGCCGCTTGTGTATATGACATGGGCAAAGAAGGATGAGCCAGATCAACAGGCGCGCATGACAAAAGCATTTCGACAGGCTGCAGAAGAGGCAAATGCGCTTTTAGCACCAGTCGGAGAGCTGTGGTGGGAATATCGTAAAAATCATCCGGAAGTGGAAATGTATGCAGAAGATAATGCTCATGCATCAAGAGAAGGCTCAGAATTTGCAGCTGACTGTATCTGGAATACGATTAAAGAATCGTTATCATAAGAGATACTGGGGATAGGGAGAACATATGGATAAAAAGATGAAGGTTGCAGTTGTCGGATGTGGTGCGATTAGCGACATTTATTTGACAAACATGATTGAGCTTTTTGATAATCTTGAGGTAGTGGCCTGCTGCGCAGCGCATTTTGAGCATGCACAGAAAAAGGCACAGAAGTATGGAATTAAGGCATGTACATATGAAGAAATTTTATTGGATAATGCGATTGAAATGGTTGTAATTTTAACACCAGCACCAACACATGAGGAACTGATTCGCAGAGCAATCGAGGCAGGAAAGCATGTCTATACAGAGAAAACAATGACGCTTTCTCATCATACAGCAGAAAAGTTAGTGTCAGAAGCACAAAAAAAAGGATTGCATATCGGATCGGCGCCAGATACTTTTTTGGGAGCAGCATTGCAGACAGCTAGAAAAGCATTGGATGATGGTTTAATCGGAGAAATTACCTCCTTTGATGCGTGTGCAAATCGTGATATTGACCTTTTGGCAAGCCTATTTGGATTCTTGCGCATGCCTGGAGGCGGTATTGGGTATGATTTCGGTGTGTATTACCTGACAGCACTTGTTAGCTTATTTGGTCCTGTAAATAAGGTTGTGGCTTCTGTGCGCAATCTGGCACGCAGTCGTGTCAATGTTCTTCCAGATAGTCCTTCATTTGGACAGGAGTTTGCCTACGAGAATGAAAGTCAGATATTTACGATTCTTGAGATGAAAAATGGTGTTACAGGAACATTTAGTGTAAATGGAGACAGTATAATAAATGATCAGGCAAATTTTACCATTTATGGAAAAAAGGGCATTATAAAGATTCCAGATCCAAACAATTTTGGAGGAAAGGTAGTTTATATTCCTGCACAGAATGGCTTTGGGAAAAATATGGAGCCTCAAATCTTAGACTATGGTTTTCCATATGGCGAAAATAGCAGAGGACTTGGTCCTTCAGAAATGGCGGATGCAATCATTAAAGGAAGAAAACATCGTGCCAATGCACAGATGGCATGTCACGTATTAGAAGTAATTGATTGTATTATGGAAAGTGGTAAAAAAGGAGCGTTTGTAACAGTGACGTCTTCTTGTGAACGGCCAGAAAAGATGAATTAAAAAATAGGCTGGGGTGGTGATGCAAAGATGTTTTATCGCAAAACAGTAGATGCTGAATTTATAAAGGGAGGCAATCCAGAAAACAGCGTTTATTCTAATATGATTTTAATGTCCTAAAAGAATAAATGATACAAGCGGGGGTAAACATTGTTTGCCTCCGCTTGTCTTAAAGAAATTTATTTTATATATTTGTTAATAAAATCAAAAACGGTATCCCAATAGCTTTCGCCAAGAAGATAAAGTGAGTTAGCGTGGGTAGCGCCTTTTGCTGTAAGCATTTGCTTGTTTGTGCCAGGTTTTGCTTCATAAAGCTCATTCATCATAGAATATGGGATAAAGTCATCTGCTGTTCCATGAATAAAAAGCATAGGCCTTTCACATTTAGATACAGCAGTAAGTGAGCTTGCTTCTTTAAAATCATAGCCTGCCTTGTTAGATGCAATCAGGCTTGCAGTCTGCATCAGCGGAAATTCCGGAAGATTGAAGCGAAGCTTTAATTCATTTGCAAATATTTCCCAGGTGCTTGTATAGCCGCAGTCCTCAACAAATACTTTTACATTTTCAGGAAGTGTTTCACCAGAGGTCATCATGACAGTTGCAGCGCCCATGGAGACACCGTGCAGCACAATTTGGGCATCAGGGTCCTGCTCAATGATCCAGTTGATCCATGAGATAATATCGAGGCGGTCAAGCCAGCCCATACCGACATAATTACCCTCGCTTTTTCCACAGGCGCGAAGGTCAGGTGCTACTACCTGATAGCCATTCTCAGTGGCATGATCATAAACAGCCTGGCTCATATCACCGAGAAATCCCCATGGCTTAACCTGTTCAAGGCCCAATTCAACACACTCTTTAACGACCCGCACCAGTTTTCTCTTTTCTTCTGAAACATTGCCGATA
>ERZ779890.3719-NODE-3719-length-13335-cov-18.644051_pt1 | contig 13335 bp, 10 predicted proteins | sample MGYA00511553_ERZ779890 | MGnify/ENA primary metagenome ERZ779890 (study PRJEB29588, sample SAMEA2152064) | human gut metagenome | biome: human gut; feature: human-associated habitat; material: faeces | place: Denmark | collected 2008/2010 ...
TAATAATATTATAATTTTTTTAAGGTTTTTATTCATAAATTAACATTCCTTATTTTTAATTTTATTTTCCAATATATCTATATGCTACGGCAAATTTATTTGGATCAGCACTAAGCAGTTTACCCATTGAGCTTCTATCTCCACTGCTAGATACTACACAATAATTTTGGTCTAAACGCTTTCCTCCATCTATATATATATACACATGATTACGATTTGGGTAAAACACAATATCTCCTTCTTGTAATTCTGCAAAACTAGTTATTTTTTGCCACTGATTTGCATATGAAGATTGTGTTAGCATATTTTCTACTCCCCAGCATCCATTATATGGATATTGATTAATTGTAGCTTCATCTATTAACCCAGCCTTCCAAAGAGATAAACTTACGAATGTTGCACATACTATTCCATATTTGCTTGGGTTTTCTATAGGGTAATCCCATGATGCCTGTATATTATAACCTACACCAGTTCTACCATTATTAGTTGCCCCTTCAACTCCATTTCCTGCGTAATGCACCTCAACTCCAGAGTTTAAAAAATGATCTGCAACCATGTACGCAGCTTCTACAATTGATCCGACTTCTCCTAAAAAGCAATTGTTTCCAAATATAGTTTTTGCCACTCTAAGTCTAGATTCAAAACAATATTGGGCATAATCTGCTTTTTCTTGTAAGGATGTTAAATCTGTTGCTCCTGAGTGTCCACACCTTATTTTATACTCTCCTGTTGATATTCCACCTAATTCATACATAGAGTAAATTTGTATACGTCCTCCTGATCCCCAAGTACTTCCATGGCTTTGGTAATAATCAATTCCTGCTGGATTATCAAAATCAGGTTCATTGCATAAATGAGTGTCTCCTAAATACATATATATACAAAACATTGCATATGCATTATTTTCAGGTTTACCAGCAAACATAGAATTTACAGTTGCATATTTTTGAGCTGTTGAATATGCATAATTATATTTATCTGTTCCTTCTGTTGAAGCATTAACTACCCATCCACAAAAATCTCTAATAGAATCACCATAAGAGCTATATGTAGCTCCTGAACTTTGCCCATTATATATTGCAAAGCCAAAAAGGTTATTTCCTGGTGTGCTTTTTCCATACCCTGTTTCTATACAAGCCCATGCAAATGCTAAACACGGATTAACATTATATTCTGCTGAAGTACATATATCATAAAAGTCACCAGCTGCATTAGATAGCTTACTATATGATTTCCCTCCATTGTATGCTTGAACAGCTGCTATAAATTCTTCTCTTGATAAATTTGTTCCAAATGCACTAACAGATCCTATTCCACTTATATTTGTAAAATTTGTAATATTAAATACACTCATATCTAGCGAAGTTACGCCATAGTCCTTTCCATTATAAAGATATAATACATATTTCATAATTTTTTCCAACTCTTGTGTTCTTGAACTTTTCTCTAACATTTGAAAGAATATTCCTGCTCCGTTTACTAATTTGTGTATTGGAGCTTCTTTTATCATACTTAGAGGTAGTGTATATTTTGTTTTTAGCATTTCTAATATCTCATCTGTTTTTCCTTGTGCATCAGAACCTTCATCTGTTTCACTAACTCCTTCAGAATAAGTATTTATAGTTGTATTAGTTATTACTTCTATCATCTGATTTACTTTATAAGTAATTGTACTAATATACATTCTAACTTCTTCTGCAGTTCCACTTGTATCTTCTGTAGTATATTGATATCTGTAACTTGCATCTGTATGTGATGGTGTTTCATCCTCAATTTCTTCGTATGAAGTATTTTCTGTAGGTCCATTGGTTTGATTGTTATATGTTATTTTTTGTTTTACAAACCATGTATCTACTTCTGTTATCTGTATTGTTGGATTATGTATTTCTATACTGCTATTTGATGGTGTATCAGATATGTAGTCACTTTCTTGACTTGGAAGTGTTACTTGTGGATTACCTCTTGTTGGATTTCTCCTTCCAGAATCAGTATATTCTCCTGTTTCTGAATTTTTGACATATATTCTTCCTTCTTTGTCAACAGATGTTGCATTTTTATATTTATAGGTTCTTGTTGTATTTATGGTAGTTACATTATCCATTATTGTAATAACTATTGATGTTTCTTTTACTATTTTATCAGTCAAAGCTGATATGTACTCTGGGTTTTGGGTAGCTACACATAAATTAATTAAAAATTCAAATGGTGTTATATATTTTGTTATTTTTGATTTATATTCTAACTCTTTTAAACTAATTGATGTTGTTTTATTTCCATTATTGTCTGTATTTACTACTTTATTTGCAATTACAAGCTTTCCTTCTGGACTGACTGAAAAACATTCTGTTATATCTTTTCCATTTTGCAATTGTTCATTTGCTATTGGCTCATCTATTTTAGCTTTTCCACCTGTCATTTCTTCGTAAGGAACATAAGTAAGAGGTATTGCTTCATCAGTAGACGAATTTGTACTAGACGCTTTTTTTACATATACTCTTCCATAATATTTTCCTTCTTGTTCTTCTGCACCTCTGTTCAATTCTTGGCTTACTACTTCTGCTGCATAGCATTTTTTTATTAGATCTTTACTCAAGTGTAATGAATTTAATTTAAAACCCATTTTTTCTAACTCTTCAATTAGTTCATCTGCTTGTTCATCTGATATAACAATTGAATTATCATCTGCATCATATTGAACTGGATGTTCTGCTGTATATTTACTTACTTTATCCGAAAATGCATCCATTAAAGCATCATAAGCTCCACCTAATGCTATTATGACGAGAAATAATGCAACTGCAATTATAACCCATTTTTTTGTAAATATTTTTAAAGTTGCTTTTAATACTTTTTTTGCTTTATCTTTTACTTTTTTTCCATTGTCTTTATTTAAATCATCTGCTTGCATTTTTTTCTCCTTACTTATAATTGAACACTATATTTTAATGTTTCAAAATCTTGTCCTTTTTTATAAGCATTATAGTCCATAATAACATTAAAGTTCATATATTTTATTTTTCTATCTGTATTAAATGTTTTGTTAAATTTTATATTTATAGTCTTTGTCCCATTTTGTTGTACTACTAATATTTCCGTAGCTAATTCATCTATATATGATGAATATTTAACATCATTTTCGTCTGTTAAGTTTATATTATTTACATCATTTTGATTAGCAATTAATATTTCATTTTCTGTATTGTTAGTTATTTTTATTGTATATATTTCATAGTCAATAAATATTTGCTTTTCTATAACTTCTATATTTAATCTTTTATTTTTTGATTCAGTCCCTATCTTTTTTATATAAAGAAATTTATTTAAGCTTAAAACTTTGTTTTCATCCTCATCTGTAATATAGATGTAATCTATTCTTTGTTTATCTGATTTTCCACCAGATTGTAATATATTGTTCATATATGTTACTTTGTAAATTCCATTTCCATATATTTCTTTTTCTACTTTTGCTGTTTTATTTTGATTAAATATTTTCTTTATGTAATTATTTTTAAATATGTTGATGTTTGGAAACAACACTGTTTTGCAATCTTTTGATATCATACCATAAGCATCTTCTATTTGGTTGTTATTGCAATATTTTACAAATTGTTCTATTAGTTTTTTTGAATTTTTTCTTGTAGTATCTGTTGTTATTTCCGAATTTGTATCTTGTGTATTATTTTCTAAATTACTATTACTACTAATTTGTGTATTTTCATTTATTTGATTTATTAGTTCTTCTCTTTTCTTTTCCTTAATATTTCTAAGTAATCCATATACTGCTTGTATAATAACATAAGAGAAGACTATTACTATAATAATTGTCCATAATCCCCTTTTATTTTGATTATATTTTCTAAACAAATTATTAAGCATAATAGCCTCCTTATAGTATTATATTATTTTGTTAATGTCCTTTATAGTTTTAATATACTTATCTATGTCTTCTTTTGGCACTCCTCTTTCCACTAATCCTTCTTTAAGCTGTTTTAATTTTTTCTGGTCATCTCCAACTTTTTTAGCCATTTGGGCTACTATAATTCTTTGTTTAGATGCTCTATCTGCTCCAAAATCATTTCCACTAGCTTTCATTGCCTTGATGATTAGCTTATCGTCTGTAACTCCTGCTTCTCTGTATTTTTGTGCCTCTTCTTTCATTATTCTGCGTGCCTCTTTTTTAGAAACTCCAAGTTTCTCTTGATATTTTCTTATTCTCTCTGGATCTCTTAAAGCTTGTTTGTCTAGTATTCTATTTTGTCTAGCTTCATTCTCATCTTCAGTATGAGTAGCTTCATATAGACCATTTAATTCATTACTAATATTTCCTGCTATTGAATCTACTCTATCTGGTACAGCGTTAATTCCTGAACCTGCTAAACCTCCTGCTCCTATTCCCGCTATACCATATTTAAATACATTTGAAAAGTCATCTGATACCAATCCAGCTGTCCCAGCCGCAACAGCTCCGACTCCCATCAATGTGCCTTTTACTGCAGCTTTCGTTGCAAATCTAGCTGCTTTAGGTGCAATATATTTTATTCCCTTTCCAATGGTTTTAGCCGTATTTCTTAGCGGTTTAGGAATTTTTCTTACTACTGAACCAACCTTACTTCCAATTGCATCTCTTCTATTTCTAATCGCACCCGTAACACCTTGAATTCCATGTTCTAATTTGCTTCCTTGGTACTTATCTTTCGCCCAATCAAGTGCTACACCACCAATTCCTCTTGTATCGCTTTCTCTTATTTCTTCTAGTTTTCTTTGCTTTTCTTCATCAGATAAATCTGAATTCATTACTTCTGCTTTTTCTCTTGCAATCCTATCTCTTTCTGTTTCGTTAACTGGATTTAATACCGCTTCGTTTTCAGCTTTTTCTGCCTCTAGCCATGCTCTGTCTTCTGGAGTTGTTGCTTCATTTAACAATTCATCTGCAGCATCTATATTTCCCCTTGCATTCTGTTCTTCTCTATCTTTATCCAATAAACCGTTTGTGTCTTTACCCTTATCTGCTGTTCTTAATTTAGGATTTGTTTTTCCATTATTGCCATTCTCTCCGCCTCCAGATTTTCCACCTTTTCCGCCTTTTCCGCCTTTACCAAGCAACTTACTCATCTGGTTAATTCCTTGCATTGCCAAAGCTCCTCCAAGTGCAGATCCTCCTGCAACTGTTGACGCTTTTTCAAATCCAAAGAATTTACGTAATATTTTTTCAGCTTGTAAGATAAATCCTAATGCAGCTAAGGCAAATACTATGTTATCTGCTATCAAGTCCATTGAAGCACCAATTAAAACCGTATATAAAATTAAATGTACTGGTTGTATTAGTAAATTAAATATATATTCTTTAAGCCATGTATTAAATCCTTGAGCACTTCCATCTTGCAACTTATCTAAAGGATATGTCATTGCCATTAAAGGTGCAATAATAGTTAAGAATGCAAGCATCATTACTCTTTTTAGATATCTAAATAAAAATAAAATTGTATACATAACTAAAGCCAAATAAATTACAGTGTATCCAAATTGCCTCATTTCTATGTCATCTTCTGTTAAATCTTCTGTTGGTTCTAATTGTAATTCTATTCTTGCTTTTCCCGTTAAGTTTGTAGGCCACATAAATATATACTTTCCATTGTAGTCTGTAATTATATTATTGTCATGTAGCGTTTTTCCTAATCCATCACTTACATTAAATATGTTTTCTCCTTCACTATCTCCTGAACCTGCTTCATATTTGTAATCCTTTAATTTGCTATCAGAATCACCAAATGTAATATAATATGGATCATTTACACTATTTACTGCTTTTGTAATTTCCTCTGTCATTTTAACAGCAAATGCCATTATATAATGCATAAAGAACAATAAACACATTGCAACTAACCAGTCCACCATCCTTTGTTTATATTTCGCTTTATCATCAGCTGAACTACTTATTAAAATTCTTATTCCAATATAAACAAGTATTGATAATAATGCTACTATAGCTAAATTTCTTAAAGCAAAATACCACTTAGATATTGTAGGTCTTAATTCTAATGCTGTAGATTTCATTTTTATTTTTTGTCCAGTTTGTGTAATTGTTTCTATATATTTATTTCCATCTGCATCAGTTATTAGTCCATCTCTTGTTTCACTAAAAAAGTTTACATCTAATAAAGGTACTTCATTAGCAAACATTGCTTCTGGTGTAAGTAAAAATATTGGGAGTTTAAAGGTAGGCGGTATTGCATCAGCAGTAACCTGAGTTACAACATATCCAACTCCAATTGATGTTGCAGCAATTCCTATTATTATTCCTAATGAAAGTCCTCCTGTAAAAGGTGCAGCTACAACTGCGGCAACTAATGCCACAGCAGTTGCTATTCCTGATATAATTCCCGCTGCCGTAGACTGCCACTCATCTTTATGTTTTATTGTTAAGAATGAAACACTTAAGTTTGTTCCATAAATCATTGCCTGTACAATGGACATTACTCCATCTGCTATTACTAGTAATAAATCTTTAATTGGTTCAAATAGTATACCACCTATACTTGCAGATGAAATATTTGGACATATAAAGTTTAACAATGTTACAATTACAAGAGCAATGATTATTTTATTTGTAATCGTTTTCTCCGTATAAAATTTCATATTAGTTCCCCTTTAATATATTTCTTGTCTTCTTTTTTTGCTTTTCATCTGTGCTAATTTATTTAAGTTAGTTTCAACAAATTCAAATTCTTTTGCTGTAGGTTGTATTTGAATAATTGCACTATCTGCGCCTACTTTTAATAATCCTTCACCTTTAAAACATGTAATTAAAAAGTTTGATTCTCCTTCACTTAATTTAAATACTTCTTTTAAATATTGAATTTCTGATTTATCTTGTGCTAAAAATAGTTTTGTATCTGATGATGTTAATACTGCTTGTGCTTCTGGTTTTTCATAAAAGTCTTGGAATCTTTGTGAAATAATTGCTAGTGATACGTTTCTTTTTCTAGCACGTCTAGCCATTGTATTTAAGAAATCAACAGCCTCCGGGTATGGTAAAAGCATCCAAGCCTCATCAACTAAAACTCTTTTCTTTGCTGCTTTGTTTCTATCTTCACTGTTTTTCTTAACATATTTTTCCCAAATCCAAGCAAGTAAAATTTGCTGTGCCAAAGGTCTTGCAAATCTTTCCTCCAACTGTGATATATCTAGGTTAATAAATAATGTACCATCTAATAAATCAAATGTAGATTGTCCATCAAAGTATGCCATTTGTCCGTCATATTCTCTTATGTATTGTTTCATAACTTTTAGCAAATAACTATAATGGAAATTATAGTCTTGATTTGTATTTTCTGACGCCTTGTTTTGTATTCTTCTATACCACGAACCAATTGTTGGCATTTTCTTTCTTTCTTTTCCTAGCATATTGCCACTTAATCCACCATTTGCTGCTTCATATAAGCTGTTTGGATCCGAATTGATTCCATGTGCTGCATATTCTTCTGCAACTGACTCTGCAATAATTTGTTTAGTAAGCTCGTTTACTTCTTGACTTCTTGTACTACCTCTTGCCATTGTAAGCAAAGCTTGTGTAACGTCTTCAACTTTATTTTCAACATTAAGTACTAATCTATCTCTACCTGTAATTTCGTCTTTAATTACCTCTGTTTCAATATCAAAAATATTAATAATTGTTTTAGATGTTGGAGAAAGAACAACATTTATTCCTCCTAAGCTTTCTGCAACTATGCTATACTCGCCTTCAGCGTCTAGTGCTAAACTTTGAATTCCCATTAATACTGCTGAACGAGATATTAAAGTTTTCATTGTAACAGACTTACCAGCACCAGACTTAGCAAATATAACCATGTTATAGTTTGTAAGTGAGCTATGGAAGTTATCAAATAAAATTGGTACTCCAGTTTGTTTATTAATACCTAAAGGAATTCCTGAAGGATGTCCAACCTCTGATGTTGTAAATGGGAATACTGTTCCCATTGATCTACGGTCAAATGTGTGAACTTTTTTAATTTTATCGTCCATTAATGGAAGATTTGATTTAAATGCATCTTCTTGTATTGCCCACGCACTTTTTATATTTACTAGAGATTTTGACATTTCTGTTGCTAATAATTTTGTATATCTGTCCAAATCTTCTAGACTGTACGCAAATAATGTTGCTACAATTGAAGCTTCATAAAGTTTGTTATATCCTGCTGCAATTTCATCTCTTAATTGTTCAGCCTCAAATCTTTTTTGTCCTAATGTACTTTCTCTGTTAATATTACCTCTATCTGCTGCTACTATTCTTTCTGTTTCTAGTTCGTTTATAACTCTGTTTAATTCGTTTTGTGACCTTGATTCTTGAATTGGATTTATATATATTGATGTATTTATATCTCCAAACAAGTACATATCTCTAAATAGTTCTGGGAAAGTACACATTCTTGGTAAGCTTGATACAAAAAAGCTTCTCGCATATCTTGTAACATTAGATATTATTTCTAAATGATCTATATTGCTTGAATCTATTCCGGATGGTGCTATTAATTCTTTTATAGTTTTTTTCTTTAATATTTTGAATTCTTCTGGTTTTGTATAATCGCTTTGTTGTCTTTGTATAAATTCGTCTTGTTTTTTGTTCTTTTTACTCATCCTCTTTTTGTACCTCCTTCTTCTACTTCTTGTTTCTTTGGTCTTCCTTTTCTTTTTGCTTTATCTTGATTTACTTTTTCTATTGCATTTTGTGCAATTTCTTTTCCAACAATATTTTTATTTTGTTCAATAATCATTTTAGCCATTTGATCAATTAAATCTTCCATAGAGTCTTGTTTTTTCTCTAAAGCTTTTTGTTTATCTGATTTTGCTTCCATAACTTTTTGATTTGCTTTATCAAAAGCTTCTTTTTCAATTTGCTCATTTAATGCTTTCATCTTTTTGTCAAGTACATCTGGTGCTGTTGAGTATAATTCATCGTAACCTGCTTGAATTGCTTTATCTACCCCGTAAACCTCAGCATCATCGCGGTTATATGCTACATATAACAAGTCAGCTAACGAATTTGAATCTAGTATTTTACCATTTACTCCACATACTCCTAATGTTCTAACAATTGATTGTGCTCTTGTATATAATTCTGAAAACGCTAAACTTGTAATTTCTTTTTTGTCAAAGTTGTTTTCTCCTAGTTCATCAGCATAATATGGAATAACTACATAGTATTTTTGATTTAATACATTTTTATTTAAACTCATCTTTTCTGTTGTATAAATAATATCTTTTCCATATTCATATAAGTTTGTTGTTTTAGTTAATTCAAAAAAAGCTGCCTTTAATTCATCTTCTGAATAGTTGTCTGAATTTACCATTTGTTGATATTTTCTTTTTTCTTTTTCTAACTCAGCTTCTATTTCTTGTACTTTCGCGCGATATGTTTGTATACTATTTTCTAGATTAATTGTTCTTGTTTGTGTATATATTTGAACTGGATGTCTTAATGTATTTAAGAATTGAATAAATCCTTCTTCAACTGAATTTTTTTCAACTTCTGACATAAGGTCATAATTTACACCTTGGCATTCTACAACCATTATATATTTAATTCCATTTTGAGTTATTATCATATTGTCTTCGATTTTATCAAATTCCATAAAATCAAATACTGATTCAGTACTATATGATTTTGTTCCTTTGCCTTTTTTATTTCCTGTACCAGCTATTATTTCATCATTTTTTTCATCCTTCTTTTTTCCTTTTGACTTTATATATAAAATTCCAAGGACTAATAATAACATTACCATTATGCCTAAGATAACGGTCAAAATCATTGTAATCATATTTATACTATTCATCATTTTTGCCCTCCTTATATACATATATCTTCTTGCCTTTTGTTTTAAAAAGTATTGCTCTTTTTATAACATCATCTACTGCTTCTCCACCAGTCTTTTTACTAAATTCAAATTTTGCTATTTCTGGTACTTTTAATGTTCCTATTCCAAAACCAATTAAAGAAAATAATGCTACAATTATAATTCCAACCATAGTTAAGTTAAACATTTTTAGTATAAAATAGAAAAGTAATCCTATTCCTGCTGCTACAACTGAATATATTAGGCTTTTAGTCGTAAATATAAATAAGATTCTGTTTTCGCCTTTTACATTTCTGGGTAAATTATATGTTCCCATTATGTTTCCTCCTTCGTTTACATATATATTTTCACTTAATTTATATTATAGCAAAAAACCTCGAAAAATGTAAATATAAAATAAAAAAAAAGTGCATATAAAATGCACTTTTAATATAACTGTAATATGGTTGCAATATGTTTGTAATATTAGCCTGTAGTAATTGCTGAAGCCATATTTACTACAACTTTTGCAATAGCAGATGCTCCGAATACCAATACAGCTCCTACTAGATATGGTATCATAGTCTTTTTGTACTCTGCTTTTTCAGAAGCACTACCAATCATATATTTAATACCTAATACTAATAATATAATTACAGCTATAACTATTCCAACTGTTGAAATGATGTTTGTAATTTTTTGTCCTACTCCGGCAATTCCACTGTTATCAGAATAGTCTGGTTTCATTTGCTCTATTATACCATCTGCTGCATAAACTGATGTGCTTAATGTAATTAAAGCCATTGCTACTATTAATAAGATACTTACTATTTTCATTGATTTTTTCATAGTATATCCTCCTTTTTATTTTATTTATTATAAATGTTCCATTTAAAATGAAACAATTTTAAAATCATGCATTATTTAATAATGTTATAACCAATTTCCAAATTCCGAATGCTCCAAATATTACTATACATCCTGCAACATAAGGAATTAATGAATCTTTTATTTTAGCTTTTTGTTCTACACTTCCAACCATAAATTGTATACCAAGTACAGCTCCCACAATAACTGCAGCAACAGTACCAATTGTTAGTAATGAGTTAAATAATAAATCTGAACCCTCTTTCAATTTAGTGTCATTTATTTCGTTTGAAGACCCTTTTCCAGTGTTTACAAAGTTATCTGCTCCATCAATTATATTATCACATGCTTTAACACTAATTAAACTAGTACAGCACATAGATAAAACTATAATTGCTAAAATTAAAATTATTTTTTTTACCATAATCAATTCCTTTTTTATTATAACTAATTATTTTGTTTCCATTATCCATCCACCTAGTGTAATTATTTTATCTCCTCCGCCGCCTGCGCCAGATGTTCCTTCTTGTTCAATTGTTTGGTTAGTTAATCTATAAATAATTTGTACAAAGCTACATACTGAAATTAAAAGTACAAGTCCTATTATGTAACTAAACATTGTTTTTTTGTATTCTGCTTTTTCTTGTACAGTTCCTACCATATATTTTATACCTATTACTATTAAAGTAATTACTCCAACAACTATTCCAATTACAGTGATTACATTTAATATATTACCTGCTTTTTGAGCAGCTTTTGTACCGATCGTGCCACTTGGTCTATAAGCATCAGCATTTTCTAGTGGGCCACTTGCCATAACAAAAGTTGGTATTAAAATCATAACTACTAATAATATTATTGTTACTAAACTTAAAACCTTTTTATTTTTCATCAAAAATCTCCTACAAATAGGTATTTTTTACATTATAACTTATTTTTTTTATTTTTTCAAGTATTAATATAACATATCTTTTCATATTTTTCTTTATTTTAATAAAAATGTAATATAAATGTAATGTTTTTGTAATATTTTCAAAATTTAAAATAGTATTATTTTCTTTTGGAACAAGGTTAGCAATAAGTTTGACATTTCCTGCTTCAAAATGATTAACAGCATCTATATAATAAAAGTCACTTTTATTAATTAATTCATGAGGTATTTTTTCAAAAAAGTAAATTTTTATAAATCCTAAATCCATTAAACAATTATTATAATCTAAATTAGAGTATAGGATAGTGAATTTATCGTGTTTTGTGTAATAATCAGATATATTTAGAATGTCTAAGCAATTTTGACATTTATGATCTTTTTTTACATAATTTTGACCACATAATTCACAAATTTCTTTATCTTCTAAATGTTCAACACAGAAATCATTATTAATTAAAGGATAGAATTTTTTTAATTTATATTCCTCTAATTTTGTTTTTAATGCAAGGGCCTTTTCTGTTTTGAAATTACTTAATTCAAACTTATCAACTTTCTCAATTGCGTAAACAACAGATAATGAAGTATTAAATCTTTTATAAAGTTCTTTTGTTATAGTGTTGAATGTATTATGAATGATTTTTTCAGTATCATCTAAATAAGGTAATAAGAGTAATGCTCCTCCACCAGTATTGAAAATGATATTAGCTTGTGTAAGTTTAAATTTATCTAATATTGTATATGTAATGGCATTAGTAATAAGAGTAACAAATGCTGAACGCCCTCTTAAAGATTTAGCAATATTAGTTTTAGTTTTAGATCCTTCGGTAATTTTATAAATAAAACTTTGAATACCAGAGACATCAAATTCTAACATATAAAAGTTATTACAATTATTTTGTGATAAACAGCTTGCAATAGCTGTTGTAAGTTTTAAATGATCAAATAAACTTACAGTTTGATTATTTGTTTCATATGTAGAAGAAGGAATCAAGGTTGTATATTTATAAAGTAAAGAATACATACGATGATATTTATAGGGCGTTGGTTTACCAATTAATAAATTATCGAATTTTATTTCTTCAATAAATTGAGTGAATAGTTTTTTATATTCCTCAATACTTTCAATTGTATTTTGTTCAATATTATTTCTACACGGGTTCATACATTGATCTACGCTAGTTAATTTGAACTTCGAATCATAAATTGTTTGTCCAAAATCTATATTTCCCATAATAGATGATAGTCTAGACGTAATGTATTGATATCTAGTTTTTTTATGATTTTCCTCAAAATCAAAGTTTTCATCATTTCTATCAATTTTAGAAGCAATTCGATCAGCATCACGAATAATACTATCAAATTCATCAACCTCATTAATATGATGTCCACTAGATGCTTTTTCTAGCTGATCATTCAAATGAAGATAATCATGAAAAAATTTTGCAGTATATCCACTATGAATATGTGTATGATAGCCATTTGCATGTATTGGAGTAGATGCAATTTCTTGTGAGTTTAGTAAAGAAATCTTTGTAGTTCTTTGATAAAATTTCCCAATATCATGAAGCAAAGCTGCATAAGCAATATTTAAATTATTCATTTTAGCCCTCCTTTATAAATTTTTCTATACTATCAAGGCATTTTAAAATTATTTTATTTACATCTATATTTTGATCAATTTTCCCACCATGATTAACAACATTT
>ERZ779890.3726-NODE-3726-length-13322-cov-2.727218_pt1 | contig 13322 bp, 9 predicted proteins | sample MGYA00511553_ERZ779890 | MGnify/ENA primary metagenome ERZ779890 (study PRJEB29588, sample SAMEA2152064) | human gut metagenome | biome: human gut; feature: human-associated habitat; material: faeces | place: Denmark | collected 2008/2010 ...
GGAGAATGCACTCAAACATACCCAGGTATCGCCGGACAATCCGCTCTGCATCCATATTGTGGCGAGCGGGCAGAAGATTACCGTGACCAACAACAAATCACCTAAACTGGCGGCTTCGGAGGATTCCACCAAGGTCGGACTGAATTATATCCGCCAGCAATACATTGACCTGTCGGGCAATGACATTGAAATAAACGATGACGGAGCCGAGTACTCGGTATCGCTTCCGCTGCTGCCCGCAGAGAAAACCACATAAAAATTTCGGATTATGGCATTGAAAGTATTGATAGTAGAAGATGAACCGATGGCTCAGGCCAATCTGAGCCGAACTCTACAGAAGTATTACCCCGATTTGGAAATCATCGGCACGACAAGTTCGGTCAGCGGCACGGTGGAGTGGCTGAAGGGGCATTCTGTCGATGTCATCTTCATGGACGTGGAACTTTCCGACGGGGACTGCTTCAGCATCTTCAGACAGATCAATGTGGATGCGAAGATCGTAATGACCACTGCCTATGACAGTTACGCCGTAAAGGCTTTTGAAGTGAACAGCGTGGACTATCTCCTTAAGCCTATAGAGAAGGAGGACCTGGACAGGGCGGTCCAGCGCTGCCGCAATTCGTCCGGAGTCACGGACATGTCCGCGCTGCTCTCGACACTGGCCGGAAACCAGCAACAGGCAGAATACCGCCAGAAAATCATGGTCCGCCTGAACGACAAGATCCTGCCGGTTTCCGTCAATGACATCTCATACTTCCTTTCAGAGGACAAGGTCACCTGGATGTTCACGTCCGACGGGTCGAAATACGTGCTGGACCAGTCGCTCGACGTACTGTCCTCACAGCTGGACCATTCCCGCTTTTTCAGGATTTCACGGGGCTGCATAATCTCATCTGCCGCAGTGCGCAGCATCACCAAACTACAGGGCGGACGGCTCCGCATCAATGCCACGCCGCAGTGCAATACCGAGATTCTGGTCAGCCGCTCCCGGTCAGACGACTTCCTGCAATGGCTTGAGAACACGACCTGCTGACAGTTCATCCTTCAAATACGTCATTTCATCCGAAAAACTGGACAAGTCATTTTCGGATGTTGGTGAATGTATATAAATTAGAGGTAACAAACCACAAAACAGTACAATCATGACACGTACATTCAGAATCACATACCAGACTTCCTGGGGAGAGGAAATCAAACTGATATCCGGTGAGAAACAGGCCGATATGCATTACCTGCCTGGCGGAATCTGGGAGACGTCCCTGCCGGGCAAGGTCCTGCCTGCCGGGGCAGAATACCATTACGAATGCTGGAAAGACGGACATAGAGTGCGCCGCGAATGGAAAAACCATATCGTTCCGGACACGAAGGAAACCGAGCTGTATGACCAGTGGATTGACATCCCGGCTGCCGCTCCATTCTTCACTTCGGCCTTCGCCGACAAGGTCTTCAGCATTGACCAGGACAGTTTCAAGGTCAATGAAGAGGCTACTCCGCAGGATATGTACCGCAGCGGCTGGAAATGCGCCGGCACAGCGGTTCCGGTATTCTCTCTAAGGACAGAGGACAGTTTCGGAATCGGAGACTTCCACGATCTGAAGAAACTCGTGGACTGGGTGGCGGCTACTGGCCAGAGGGTTATTCAGCTGCTTCCTGTCAATGATACGACCATGACCGGGACCTGGACGGATTCCTATCCGTACAGCGCGAATTCCATCTACGCCCTGCACCCGCAGTTCGTGTATCTTCCGGACGCAGGAGTACGCAGGGATGCCAGCTACAAGAAATTGAAAGCTGAGCTTGAGGCACTTACGGAAATTGACTACGAAAGAGTGAACCAGGAGAAAGACAGGCTAATGCGCAAGGCTTTCGCCTCCACATGGGCCAAGGAGAGCGTTTCGGCGGAATATCAGAAATTCATAAAGGACAATGCAGAGTGGCTGGATGCCTACTGCGCGTTCAGGATTCTTCTTCACAAGACCGGGACCGGCGATTCCACCAAATGGGGCAAATACGCCACATACAGTGCCAAGAAAGCAGCTGCGGTATTGGCAGAGAACAGGGAAGAAGCTGATTATCAGTCATTCGTACAGTTCCATCTGCACAAGCAGCTGGTGGAGGCCAGGGACTATGCGAGGAAACGTGGCGTCGCTTTCAAGGGTGACCTCCCTATCGGTGTCAGCAGGACCAGCGTGGATTCATGGCAGAACCCGTCACAGTTCAACATGAATTCACAGGCGGGCGCACCACCTGACCCATTCTCCGCCGACGGCCAGATGTGGGGATTCCCTACCTATAACTGGGACAAGATGGAGGAGGATAATTTCGCATGGTGGAAAGCCAGGCTGAAGAACATGGAGCAGTACTTCGACTTCTTCCGCATTGACCATATACTCGGATTTTTCAGGATTTGGGAGATTCCGGCGAATGCGAAGAGCGGTCTGCTGGGACATTTCTTCCCTGCGCTGCCGTATAGTGCCAAAGAATTGGCTGACAATGGTTTCGACATCAATTCCGGATGGTACACCTCCGATGGTGTGGACACGCTTTTCCTGGAAGACCCGCGCAAGCCAGGGTATTGGCATCCTCGCATCGGAGCGCAGAATACGGAGCACTACCGCAATCTCCCTGACTGGCAGAAAGATGCCTTCAACAGGCTGCATGACGATTTCTTCTATAGAAGGCACAATGCTTTCTGGCGCGATTCTGCACTCCGCAAGCTGCCTGACCTTCTCGCCAGCACGAGAATGCTGACCTGCAGCGAAGACCTGGGCATGATTCCGGATTGCGTGCCGGACGTGATGAAGGAACTGCGCATCCTTTCATTGGAAATCCAGCGTATGCCTAAGGATACCCGTCACGAGTTTGCAGACACGTGGAGCTATCCGTACCTTTCAGTATGCGCGACTTCCACGCACGACATGAGTCCTCTCCGCGCCTGGTGGAAGGAGGACAGAGGCGTCACACAGCGTTTCTGGAACCAGATCCTCGGAAAACCGGGCGAGGCTCCAGCCGACTGCAATCCGGACATTTCACGTAGCATCATAATGATGCATCTCCAGTCAGCGTCAATGCTTGCCATCCTGCCACTTCAGGATTATCTGTCGCTGAAGCCTGAGCTGTGCTTCGACGACCCTGACAAGGAGCGGATTAATGTACCTGCCATCTCGCCGTTCTACTGGCGGTTCAGGATGAAGACGACCATCGAGACTCTTATCAATGACGACATCACCGGCTATCTCAGGACGCTGATAAGAAACTGCGGGAGAAGATAGGTCGCGCTGCACTTTTCTTATTTAGGTTGACTCAGTTATGGCACCTCCTGAAACCAACTTGTCCGTAAAATATACCCATTTTACGGACAAGTGAATCAAATGAGCAAGTTGTATTTTCGTACAGTTTGTCCGCCGGAAAACGTTTTAGCACGGACGAATCTGACGGAATTTCCGTAGATTTGCTGTATAAATCCAAAGAATCATGAAAAGAACAGTTGCGGCCGTGGTGCTGTATGTGGCATTGTCATTGAACTCGCTAGCCGGGAATCCGGTGATTGAGGATCCAGTTGTTGGGAATCCTGTAGCAGAAAATCCGGTGGCAGGAAAAGAGCATTACCGTCATCTGAAGGACATTTCCTATACTGCTGTCAATGAGCAGGATGCGTATCGTAAGGAGAGATGCAGACTGGACATTTATTATCCCGAGGACGTGAAGGAATTCAAGACATTGGTCTGGTTCCATGGCGGCGGTCTGGAGGGCGGAAGCAAGAGGCTGCGGGAAGAGTTCCGTAATCAGGGATTCGCTGTCGTCGATGTGAATTACCGTCTTTACCCGAAGGTAAAATGTCCGGGATATCTCGAAGATGCGGCTCTTGCAGTCAGCTGGGTTTTCAACAACATTGCTCAGTACGGCGGGAGTCCGTCGAAGATTTTCATCGGCGGTCATTCGGCCGGCGGATGGCTGACATTGATGCTGACGCTGGACAAGAGATGGCTTGCGGAATACGGCATTGACGCGGACAAAATCGCGAAGGCTTATCCTGTGGGCGGACAGACGATGACTCATTTCACTATCAAGAAGGAGCGCGGTCTGGATGTGGATCTTCCGTTTATCGATGATATGGCGCCGTCTTTTCATGTCAGGAAGGAGGGTGCGCCGCTGATGCTGATTACCGGTGACCGTAATCTCGAGATGCTGGCCAGATACGAGGAAAACGCTCACCTTCTGGCGATATTGAAGCATTTCGGTCACGAGGCGTCGCTTTTCGAGCTTGAGGGCTTCGACCATGTCAATGTCCTCTCTCCAGCCTGTCTCCTGATCCGCAAAGACATCGTCAAGTTTGAATGAATTTATATGAGTAAAGAAAAGAAGGAGCGCGTATCACTACGGGCTCCTTCTGCACAAAAATAGTATATAATAATCGTTGGTAAACGATCTTTCAAGTTCTTTCCGTTATCCGGCACATGGACCTAGGTCCTAATCGACCACGTCCATTACGCAGCGGACGTTATAAGTCGTACTAATAGCAACAGTCATCTGAGTACCTGCCAGCACAAATCCATATTCATTACCAGTTCCGCCTTTATAATACCCGCTCTGAACGCCAGTAAATGAGGTACAGCTGTAAAGGTCTGTCAAATTCTTATCTACTGCAGACATTATGGACAATTCTCTCTGGTTCGGGACTCGCCAAGAGCCACCATATCCAGCGGCCTGTTGGCAGACATCATCGCTTGAATTAATAAAGCCACTTCCTTTAGCAGTACTGATGACCTGCGTCTTAGAATAAGGGCCACCTGTCAAATTTGCACTTGCAATCTTAAACTTCTTGTAAAGTTTATTACTATCCTTACCTCTTTCGAAATAAGTTTGGAAACCGCCTGACTGGTGAGTTCGAAGTGCTACGTCATTCTATTTCAACTCCACAATATTGTCTTTATAGGAATAGTACGTCTCCGCACTTTCCAATCCTTCTGAGTTTGACGCCAATGTTCTTATACATCTGACCATAGTTGCACTACCATTTGTTCCTGTAGCACACCCTTCCTCAGCCCAGAAAGTATTCGCAGAAGAACAAGTAAAATAATGCCATGGCGACAATTTCGCATCGTCTCCATTGCCAAAAGCCTTTTTCAAAGCCGCCCACTCACTTTCAGTCGCCTTGAACAATCTCGCATCAGTATCAAAGGCCTCCTCTCCTGCCCACATACCTTTATATTGATCCACAGAAGCAAGATACCATTTTATCTCATTTTCGTCAATTGTTCCGTCACCATCTTCATCACGGTTACGGCTCATACAGGCTTTATATGCACCAGTATATATATCCTGCTTACCCGTACTCTTGGTCGAGTTCGCATAGAACCCTTTATTTTTATTATTGGAAATCGCAGAAGCCCTTCCATCCCACGGAACATTAAGACTATTCGTTCCTTTCACAACATCCACGCCCTGAGCCTTCTCCTCAGAAACTGACTCAAGACCGAACGGCTTCAATGTCGAGTCCAATTCATAGAATGTCCAGATGGATTTCTGAGAAACCACATATTTTGCTCGAGCGAAAGAACTTTGACCGTCCGCACTGACGAAAAGGTCATTGGCAAAATATATTCGGCGCGGCTCAGATTTGTTCACATACTCGGTCCAGTTCTTTTTCGGATAGTAGTTTTCATCCACAAAGCAGGTGACATAGACTACCCTATCTGACTGTTCTTTAACATTGAAATACGATTTATCCTGTTCCTTGCCCGCCTTATACAAATCCCGCAAGAATTGGAATATGGTCTGAGTATTAGCTCTGCCAGGATATGCGCACACGTCTGAGATAGCATGGGAGGATGAAACCTTAGAACCAGGTTTTTGCGAAGGAGTATAATCGGAATAATACTTTCCCGTATTCTTCACAAAACGCACCCAGTCGAAATCCGCCTCATTTCCGCTTATCAGAATTTTGGATACATCCACAGGCATACCGTCGTCAGCTCCGACCGTAGTGAGCACAGTAGGGTTAGACTGCGTCTTGAATTCAGCAGCATCGTAAATATTGCCGTTTTCGTCCACAATCATCGATATTGTCTCACAGAACGCTGTCTGGATTTTCAGGATATAGCCGTATTTTTCAACATTGATGAGCTTATTCAGTTCAGACATGGAAAACTTCATCACCCTCGCCTCGTAATGGCAGTCCACCTCCAGGATATCAGTTCCTTTGAAGATGACAACTCCTTCAGAACCAGGGTCGTCCGCACCAGCTATCTTTTGGGACTCAGCGATAAAGTTATTCACGCCCTTTATGGTCAATGTATATTCATAGTTGCTGTTTGCAGCGACCGAGAAATCCGACATGTTATGCGTAAAATCCCCCAAATGGACAGTATAACTCAAATCGCCCGCATAATCGCCACCCTGATATTTACCGTGAATGACAACGTAGGTTGCATTTTCAGGTGCATTGTCAAATGATTTTTTGCCAGTTGTTTTATCGTAAGTATTCTTCTCCCGGTCATTGAAGGAAGCCGGAGACGTAGTAGTAGTCTGGATATTTGCCGGAAGATAACATTGGTAACTGTTCTCTGACCAGATGATTCGGTCAAACGTCTCAAAACCGGAAGGCGCCACATTATTTCCGCGCATCAAGCCATAGACCTGAGGCACATTGTGAATCTCCATGTATTCCGGCTTGAATGTCACATTGCCTTCCGTCTTGACGGTTATCTTGTTCTTGGACAGGATCTTATACAGTTTCACACGCTTACGGTCGTCATCTGTAGGCGACGTAATTTCAGCCTGAGTAGTCGTGCCATCTTTTCGCGCAATGGTCACGGGATCTCCGTTATTGGCAAAACCGCTCATCACGAAACGGTTGTCGGCAGGATTTATGGAACCGAGCTGACGGGTACAGGTCGCCGACAGGAAAGTCGTGCGGGTAAGATGCGAAAGATTCGACTCATCGATATCGAGGATGGCATTGTCAGTGACCTTGTACTGCGAAGTCCTTGCATTGGCAATGGCGTAGATATATACCTCGCCGGTAGAGGTAGGGATATTGCTGACAATAGCCGTGCGGTCGTAACCAGGCTGGGAACTGTCATCCGTAAAAGTCAAGTCGTCTTTCGAGAAATACTTGTATCCCACGAGATTGCCCGTAGCCTTGGAGAAAATATAGATTCGGAGATTCTCCACAGCGCGCTCGTTGTCATCGTTCGGGTCCCACGGGCTCTTGACGATGACCTGATCCATGCCGCCGGAAAGCACATTGAGCGAGAGATACACGGTCCCTTCCACGTGGTCCGGAGCGCTGATGTTCTCTTTCACGCAGGAGGCCAATGAGCATAAGGTCAATGCCGCAGCGACCAGTATGTTTACGATATAGTGTTTCATAATTCCCTTCATTATTCAAATGTCACATCTCCGCCTTTGTCGCCTTCCCAGTTCATCACGGTCACTTGCGTGCCGATGGCGTCATTGCTGTAAACCAGGTTGTAGAGATATCTGTGGCCGGCATCCCAAAGCTTATCCTTGGTGATGTTCGCAAGATTTATGTTGATGGTCTTGGTGACAGTGGTTGTGGTAGATTCTTCTATCTGAGTTGTTTTTTTCGTATAACTTCCACTGTAAGAAAGAGTAGCATTCTGCACTTTATACGATCCTTTTCCCTTTCCAACACATTCATAATAAACAGTAGTCCATATGCCAGAACCATTCGTTTTTTTGACATAATCTCCATTAGGGTCCTCTACAAAAGTCACAGAATATTCACCATTGTAACGATCATACACATAATACACATAATCCACAGTAGCCGTAGTCGTCACCGTAGTCTCATACTTAATCTCCAGCACCTTGGCACCCAGCGACTCGCCCTCGGCTCCGCCTTCACCAGGACCTTTCGCCGCATTCGTAGTGTGCAGCTGCTGCGGCCATATCAGACGATAATCCTCCACAGGGAAAGTAGCGCCCGTATATGTCTTGCCCGGAATCATAAGGTTCACAGTAGAACCAGATGCGATGGTAACATCTGCACCGCCTTCAACGGCAGCACCAGGAATACCCTCGGCTGGATCCATTACCATAGAGGTATATTCAATCTCAGGACTACCGGTATTGTTAGGGTCCCAAGCCAGACCGTAATTGATGGTCGCGGTACAGGAATTGCCCACCTTCAGCCTCACAGAGGTAATCTTGAGAGGATTAGGGCTGTCATTTTTCAGTGTGAACGCATATCCGGCGAACAGATGGCGGAACTGTAACTCAACAGGGCCAGTGCCCGCGCCAGTGTTCAGATTGCGCTCTGCTATATTGGAATAGATCAGGTCGAACTGCTCTTTGTCAGTATTATAAGTATTGAAAGTTGCAGGGACTGAAAAAACCTTATGTTCAGCATTGAATTTCCAGTCTGCAGGAATAGTCTCGCCAGCCATTTTATTGGCCACACCATAGAACCTGTGCGAGCCCATCTTGGTCCAGTAATAATGTTCCTGACCAGATGCCACATCAAGTCCTTTATAGAAAGGCCATACGGAGCCGGCCGCAGCAGAATTGCAGACGGCATTGGCATTGCGGATATAGAATTCGGCAGTAGCCCAAGTAGCGGTAGGAGAATATATATCGAAGATTTTCAATGCATTGCCCACCTGTCTGAACGAACCGGCATCAAGCATCGCTCTCGTACCGGATTCAGTGGAACCGGCGATGAACAGGATTTCATCACCACGACTCACCACTTCATCCGGCTCGACCCTGACAGTAGTACAGGAGCCAAGCGAGACAAGCAGCGCCGCTACAGAAGCCAAACTATATTTGATATCAGTTTTCATCATCTTCAATTAATCTGAAAGTCGCTCGTCCCAGCTGCTTATGCCCGTAGTGTATTTAAGCACGAACGGGTCTCCGGTAGTGTCTTCCGGACCAGGTTCCTGGATATTGAGCGTATATGTGTAGTGCCTGTCGGACAACCACTCCTTAAGCACTGCAGGTGTTTCAACAGTCTGGTTGCCAAGCCATTCGCTCCCGGCTGTAGAAAGAGCAAACGTAACTCTGATGGACGCGCCGCCGTCCTGCGGAAGGACAAACCAGCTGCCGCCCAAATAGGATGGAGACATCTTATATACTTCGACACCTTCTCCGTCAGCCTCAAATATGGTGAGGTCGCTTTTCTGCCCTGACGATCTCCAGTCCGGTGATGCCGAAGAATCGTAGCTTCCCTGCCTGAAAATGCCGCAAAGCTCGATTTTCTGAATTTTAACGCGGGTTTCCAAGTTCAATGTCTGTTTCACGCGAAAGTCCATCTTGGTCAATGCGTGGCGGAACGGAAATCCCACGATACTGTCGTTCTTGGTATAGGCCCTGTCGGTTTTTGCCAAAAGGATGTCTATGCCCTTGCCTTCCACCGTGTACGAATCGATCTTGAGATTGCATTCACGGTCACAGGTTACCTGAAGGTCTGTAGGATAATATCCTGCAAATGTCAATGACTGGTCATATGGCCACTGTGGAGAGTTCTCAGGGAACCAGCCTCTGGCGCCGCGTGACTTGACAATGACATCGTCCAGATATTTTTCACCGGAATCCCGGGAGACCGCAGTGACGCGGAACTCCCTGTCTTCCGGAAAAGGAATGAAATCCTCTCCAGATCTGGTACCCAAGCCTACAACCGGTCTCAATCTGATTTCACCCGTAGTCTTGTCATATTTGAGATGTGACAAGCAACTTGATGACACGCCTGCTGTCAGAAGCAGTACTAATATTTTGGAAAGGATTTTCATACTATAACTATAATTAAACTATCTGCAAACGCTTACTGAGCATTGATACCGCTAGCAGTAACATCTTGCCAATTCTCGAGTGAAGGAGCGATGAGAATTTCATTTTCGCCGGTAGCACCCTTGATGTTGAAATTCAGTGTGTAGATATAGTGCTTGCCATTTTTCCACTCGTTAAGTGCAACAGCAGGATCACCTGCCTTACATTCATTAAGTTTGAAAGTAAGGGTCTGGTCTGCAGACCAAGCGCCAGTAGGCATCAACTGAGAGAATACTACTGTAAGAGTAACATCATTGCTAAGAGTTTGAGGGATAACTACAGTTCCTTTTGCATTATTCTCAAGTGCCTGAACAGGTTTTTCAGCAGTCGGCAGCACAACCACTTTATAATTATTATCGCTGAAAACTGTGAGTGTCTGTTTATCAGTTTCAAGTGTAGAAGGGGTCCAAGTAATCGTAGCGCCGGTAGTCTTAAATGAGCCTTTATTTACGATATCGTTCAATTCAACTGATTTGATTTTGAAGTGACTATCAGAATCCGAATTTGCAGCTACTGCCTGAACAGTAACCCAAGACATAGCGTGATAGAATACCATTGGAACAGCTGTAGTAGTCTTGTCATGAGATTTAACTGTCATAGGACTCCAGAGAAGGTCCACAGTACTAGAGAGATCTGCGCTCTGAACATAGCTTGTCGCAGAGAACGCATCCGTCTGCTCATCATAAGCAAGTTCTGCTACGCTTGGCGAGTAAGCTGCGAATACAAGTGAACCGGTCTTTGGCCAATAATAACTTGTTTCACCGCCCCAGTTACCGGAACCTGCCCTGTTGACAAATTTCACATCCTTCAGATAAGCAGCTGAACCTGCAAGGAAATCACCTTTCGGAGTGTCTTTAACTTTGCCTGCGTTATAGAAAGCATAAACTCCCATGTCGTTGGTGGTAGGGAATGTTGTTCCAGTAATGGCAGCTTTAGTCATATTGGCTCTTGTCACAGGAGCAAGAGCGATTTCACCAGGCTGCTCATAGCTTACTGATGTTTTGGTGCAGGCTGCCAGTGCGGCAACTCCAAGCACGATTGAAATGATTTTTTTCATGTTAATACAGTATTAAGAAAATTTAAATGTTTATGTTCGTATTGATGTCTTTCCATTCATCCACTGACGGCGCAAGTCCGCCTCCTTCCTTGTGTTCAGGCTCCGGAATCTCGATATCGTCAGTGTTCACGAGGATATACTGGCGCGGATTGTCGATAAACTGGTCGGAGATGTCCACATTGAAAATATATCCTTTACCTGAGACGTCGGTGATGACGAGGGACAGGATCTGACGTTCGCCACGCTTAGGAGACCGTCCGAAGGTATTGAACCTGGCATCGAGAAATCCGTCTCTGTCCAAGTTCCGGACATCGAAAAACACTGACGCGACTTCTTCGGAGCGGTTTCCAGGGCCAAGCCTGTGGTACTGCGACAGGCCGGTGATGACGGCCGAGATGGAACCCACATACTGGGCACCCTTGATCTTGTTCACGCAAAGTATCCACGACTGCACGACTGTCTGACAGTCTATTGTCAATGTCACTTCCGGAGACTCCACTGAACGGGCAGGCATGTCCACATTCATCAGACGGCCTACGAAGAGGTGGTCAGGGTCGTAAACGATGGTCTCTTCTGTTTCGTCGCCGGGACTTCGTGTACCGCGGCTCTTGAGCTTACTCTTGAACGAGTCTGCAATCTGGTTGGTCGTGGCGCTGATGCGGCCGAAGTTGTTTTCGTTCTGGATGAAGGTGACCTGCGTACCGAAGTTGTAGGCCAACACGTCATAGGATCTTCCCGGCAGCACTGACACCTGGCCTCCCTGAGGAGGGAGATATGCCTGGGCAACGAGGTTTCCGTTGTTATGGTCGAAGAACGCTACTCTCATCATTTCCGGTTCCGTCATTTCCGGACCGTTCAAGATGTTCTGATCTATGTTGAATACGACATTGACATTATAGTCAGCATCGCTGAGCGGACGCCTCTTGCAGGAAGGTGCTGAGAAGAGCACTGTCAATGCGAGTGCAAGTATCATTATCTTTTTCATCGCTCGCCTCCTTTCACTTTATGTTTCACGATGATCGGCAGGACAAACGAGATTCCGGCTCTGGTAGGACCGAAGAAGGTGTAGTACTTCTGCTTGATGCCAGGGTCCTTGATGAGCTGAGTGTAGTCATGGGTCGGGGTGTAGTGACGGGCCTGTGTCATCATACAGCCGACACCGATATTGAATTCCATACGCATCCACTTGTGGTCACGTCTTCCGATAGGCAGGCCGAAGGTGTAGTCCACACCGAAATCGATGTATTCGCCCTGGTAGCCGCTCATCTTCTTCTGGTAGTCATAGTAGCCGCAGCCGGCATAGATTCCGAGCGCGTGTCCTTTGAGCTTGTCGGCACGTGTCCATTCATATTTACCGTTACGTCCTGTAAACCAATATTTTCCGTCAATGAACCAGCCGAGCATCTCACCGCAGTACTTGTTGTTCTTGGCAAGCCACCAAGGGTACCAGTAGTCGGCTCCGATGGAAATATGTCTTCCGATAGGAATCTCGATGCCGAAGTTGAGTCCCGGAACGAGAAGGTTGGTTCTGCCGGCAAGTATCATCTGGCGCTCGTAAGCAGGTTTGCCTGCCTCGGACGGAGTAAATTCTGTAGGAACATAAGTCTGAGGAATCAATGCCATGCTGCTCCCGGATTTCAGAGGCACGTCAGGTCTGACTGCTTCCAGCACAGGAACTTCCGGATCCACCCAAACGCAGATCCAGGTAGCGAGTCGGAGTTTAGGCATATGGTTCACTATTATATAATGCCAAGTGTAGCCGTTGTCCAGATGCTGGATACGCCATTTCTTGGTGTCATTACCCACCTTGGAATCGAGGATGCGGAGGACGCGGTCCTTGTTCTGAAGCTTGTAGTTGGCCTCGATTTCGGCTCGGAGTCCGTCCCAGTTCTCATTCTGCGGCCTGAGGACGATCTTGTCCCCGTTCAGAGACGAGCCTTCAGGGATATTTTTCACGATGAAACGGCGTGCAGCCTCTGCTCTCTTGCGGGCGAGCCATACGTTGCGCTCATACACACCCTCAGGAGAGGCATAGGAAGAAATGGTGATGCTGTCTATTTTAGGGGAAATAAGGAGGTATTTGCGGATCTGCGCAATCTGCCACTCGTTATCAAGATAATGCTCATCGATATCGACCCTGTCCAGCCAATAATATATCGCAAAGCGTCTCTCCACAGATCGTGCAGAAACCGAACGCCCGGTATCAAGAGTTGTCGCTTCTTGAGCTGAAACTCCGACTTGCCCCGAAAACAGGGCCGAAAGAGCAACTGTAAGAAGCCGCTTTGTAATCCTTTAAAATATTACACTGTCGGGAACGTGTCCCGAGGATATTTCACTTGCTTTCGTTTTATTAAAGTAGAACAAAATTAGTTTTAAGAATCGAGATTTGCAAATATATTTTTTCTAAATACAGGGCTGCAAATTTGGCAAAAAGTGCTATTTAGCCACCCCCCCCGGACAATTTTTGGCA
>ERZ779890.3731-NODE-3731-length-13312-cov-3.159840_pt1 | contig 13312 bp, 11 predicted proteins | sample MGYA00511553_ERZ779890 | MGnify/ENA primary metagenome ERZ779890 (study PRJEB29588, sample SAMEA2152064) | human gut metagenome | biome: human gut; feature: human-associated habitat; material: faeces | place: Denmark | collected 2008/2010 ...
GCGGACCCCATCTCGGTGCTCGATCTTTTCCCCTGCTGCATCAGCCGCCGCCCCGCCTTTCTGCGCGCGGGAAAGGCGCTGCGCGAGCAGGTGCAGACGTGCTTGGCGCGCGTGCATGGAGAGAGCCTGATGGACAAGCGTGTCGGCACGCTCTCCGGCGGCGAACTGCAGCGCGTGCTGCTTGCCCTGGCATTGGAGCCGATGCCCAACATGCTCATCCTCGACGAACCGCTTTCGGGCGTGGATGTCGAGGGCATGGAGCTTCTGATGGACATGCTCGATGAAATCCGCAAAACCTACGATCTTTCCATTCTCATGACGACCCACGATTTTTCGATGCTCGGGCGCTACGCCGACCGGGTCGTTCTGCTGCGCGAGAAAATTCTCTGCAAGGGAACGCCGCTGGAGGTCCTGAACTCGGACGAATTCGCGCAGGCATTCCATCTGGGAGGTGCAAAATGAGCATCTGGTACGCGCTGTGCGACGCGACGCACCTGGAATTTCTTCGCATGACGTTCATGAAGAACGCGCTGCTGGCGGTTTGCATCCTAGCGCCGCTGTTCGGTCTGCTTTCCACCATGATCGTCACCGGACGTATGAGCTTTTTCTCCGATGCACTCGGGCACTCGGGCTTCACCGGCATTGCCATCGGCGTTCTGTGCGGCTCGCTGCAGCCGACCGTCTGGGCGGTGGCTCTTGCGGCGGCGTTCGCGCTGTTATTTTCGTTCGTGCGCAGCCGCTCGCGGCAATCGGCAGACACGATCATCGGTGTTTTTTCCTCCACGGCGGTCGCGCTCGGCATTTTCATCGCGACGCTCGGCGGAAACAGCTTCACAAAATTCAATCGCTACTTGATCGGAGATATCCTCTCGGTCACGCCGGGCGAAATCGGAAGACTCGCGCTTGTGCTGCTGGGCGTGCTGCTTTTGTGGGTTTTCGCGGCAAACCGGCTGTTTCTGACGGCGGTGCATCCGCAGCTTGCCTCCTCGCGCGGCATTCCGACGGAGAAAACGCAGACGCTCTTCACGGTCTGCATTGCCGTCGTCGTCACGCTCGCCATGAGCTGGGTGGGCTTGATGGTTATCAATTCCCTTCTCGTCCTGCCCGCCGCGTCGTCCCGGAACCTCGCGCGGAATCTGCGCGAGTACCACCTGTTCTCTGTTCTCGGCGCGCTCGCATGCTCCGTGCTCGGGCTTGTCACGGCGTATTACCTCGGCTGCTCCGCCGGCGCGACGATTGCGCTGTATCTGGCGCTCTATTTCGCCGTCACCTTCTTCTTCCGCGGCAGACGGCAATAAAAAACGCCCCCGGAAGCGATTTTGCTTTCCGGGGGCATATAAAACCTCGTAGCGTTTCGCCCCCAGGGCGAAATAAAATGAAAAACCATGTTATCCGGCAGCTTTCCGACCGGAAGCATCCATATCCCTGTCGCTGTTTTAATCGTCGACCGACTCGAAGTCCGCGTCCATGGCGTCGTCTTCGAAGCTGTCGTTCGGGTTTTCATAGGAGCCCTGGAAATTGTCCTGCGCGTTCATGTCGACGCCCGCCTGCGAAAGAAGCTGCTCCAGCACGTCGGCGCTCGAGACCATCTGCGCAGGGTCGCGCGATTTGATGGCGCGGCGGACATTTTTGACGGCGTCTGCAATTGCCGCTTTCTGCTCCTTGTCTGCCGGTTTTGCACCGGAGGCGCGGTAGAGCAGATGCTCGCAGCGGTCCTTGGCAAGCGCTTCTGCTTTGAGCTTTTCGTCTTCGGCGGCATACTGCTGCGCATCGCGCACGGCGCGGTCGATCTCCTCGCGGCTCATGTTGGAGGTCGCGGTGATGGTGATTGCCTGCGCCTTGCCGGTGTCGAGATCGGTTGCCGAGACGTTCACAATGCCGTTGGCATCGATGGAGAATGTGACCTCGATCTGCGGCACGCCGCGCGGCGCTCTTCGGATCCCGGTGAGCTGGAATCTACCGAGCTCCTTGTTCTGCCGCGCCATCGGGCGCTCGCCCTGCAGAACGTGGATATCGACCGAGGACTGGAAGCTCGACGCGGTTGTGAAGATCTGACTTTTGCGGATGGGAAGGGTCGTGTTGCGCTCAATGACCCTTGTGCATACGCCGCCAAGCGTCTCAATGCCAAGAGACAGCGGGGTCACGTCCAGAAGGAGAAGGCCCTTGACGCTTCCAGAGAGCACGCCCCCTTGCAGGCATGCGCCCATGGCGACGCACTCGTCGGGGTTGATGCCCTTAAAAGGCGTGGTTCCCGTGATCTGGCTGACGAGCTCCTGCACGGCGGGGATGCGGCTGGAGCCGCCCACCATCAGGACCTTGCTGATCTGCGAGATGGTGATGCCGGAGTCGTTGATTGCCTGATTGACAGGCGCTTTGGTCGCCTGGACAAGCTGGGAGGTCAGGTCGTTGAACTTTGCCCGCGTGAGCGGGATGTCCATGTGAACAGGACCCGACTTCGAGACGGCGATGTACGGCAGCTCGACCGAGGTCTGCGTCATGCTTGACAGCTCAATCTTTGCTTTTTCTGCCGCCTCGCGCACGCGCTGCATGGCGACGGGGTCGCGCGAAAGATCGATTTTATTTTCGCGCTTGAACTCGGAGACCAGATAGTCCATGATGCACTGGTCAAAATCGTCGCCGCCGAGGTGGTTGTTGCCCGCTGTGGCGAGAACCTCAATGACGCCGGAGGAAATGTCGAGAATGGATACGTCGAACGTGCCGCCGCCGAGATCATAGACCATGATCTTCTGCGACTGCTCCTTATCGATGCCGTAGGCAAGGGCGGCTGCCGTCGGCTCGTTGATGATGCGCTGGACGTTCAGCCCCGCGATCTTGCCCGCGTCCTTCGTCGCCTGCCGCTGCGCGTCGGTGAAATAGGCCGGGACAGTGATGACGGCGTCGGTGACGGGTTCGCCGAGGAAGGCTTCCGCGTCCGTCTTGAGCTTTTGCAGGATCATCGCGGAAATTTCCTGCGGCGTGTATTTATGGCCGTCGATGGAGACCTTGTAGTTGGTGCCCATCTGGCGCTTGATGGAAGAAATGGTGCGGTCATGGTTCGTGACGGCCTGCCGCTTTGCGATCTGACCGACCATGCGCTCTCCGGTCTTGGAAAACGCGACGACAGACGGCGTCGTGCGTCCGCCCTCGGCGTTGGGGATGATAACAGGCTCGCCGCCCTCCATCACAGCCACGCAGCTGTTGGTGGTGCCGAGATCAATACCGATCGTTCTGGACATACGGAGTTCCTCCTGAGAGATAGGTGCGCTCAATACCAGCTGCCGGAGCCTGTGTCGGAGCCGGTCTGCGACTGGCTCTGACCAGAATAGGTTCCGGAATCGCTGTAGCTGTAATTGCGGTAGTAGTACGGGTCATAATACGCGCCGCGATAGCCGCAGCTGCCGAACAGCATGGCGACGATCTGGATCAGCAGATAAATGCCGAGCAGCCGCACAAGAAAATTCCCGCGGCGGCGGGGGCGGTGATACGTCCAGCGGTAGCCGCCGGGGGCGTCACTGCCGTCCTGCTCCTCGTCAGAAGAACGGTAGGTGTACCATGTCTGCCAGCCATTCCCGGATTCCTGCTGCCAGTCGTCCGACTGGCTCTGCGCGCCCCAGGAACGGAAGAGATCCTCGAAGGGATTGTACTCCTGATAACCGGACTGGCTGTATTGCTGCCGGGCCTGCTGCTGGGCTTGCTGCTGCGCCTGCTGCTGACGGTAAGCCTGCGGGTTCTTGATCGCGTCATAGGCCGCGTTGATCTCGTTCATTTTCTGCGCAGCCGTCTTGTCGCCGGGATTCAGATCGGGATGGTATTGCTTTGCCAGCCTGCGGTACGCCTGCCGGATCTCGTCCTCCGATGCGTTCGGAGACACGCCCAGCACCTGATACGGATCTGTTCCCATGCAGCTCACTTCCTCTTTGTTTCGATTATGCTGATTATAGCGCCTTTATGCGCAGGATTTGTGAAGCATTTATAAACGATATGCAAAAAAATTGCGGACTTCACAAAAAATGCAGGATTTTCGCAGTCTGTCCGCCGCAGAAATCAAAAAAATCCCGGCCGTCCGCACAATGCGGACGCCGGGAAACAAAAGCCGGGAGCTGGCAGACGCAAAAAAACGGGGCTGTCTCAAAAGGATGTTTGAGACAGCCCCGTGCGCACAATACCTGGGCTTACAAATCGACCTTTTCGAACCGGGCGGCGGAGCTTCGGTAGGCGAGCCAGACCTCCAGCGCGTAGACGGCCATGCCGCCGAGCAGAACGGGCAGCTGGCGGACGAGGTCTGCGGAGGCGTAGCTTTCGCAGACGGTTTTCATGTACGGGACGATGTGGTCGAGCGCCTCCAGCAGCACGATGGCGAAGAACAGCACGATGCTGGAAATGACAAACGGCTTGCCGAGATCGTAGCCGTTTTTGTAGTGCATCGGCAGAAACACCAGATCAAACAGACCCATCAGCATGAAGCCGAAGCCCAGAAAGGCCAGATTTGCCTCAATGCCGACGGGGTTATTGATCTCCGCATAGCCCCTGCGGAGGAGCATGAACGGAACGCAGACGAGCGCCTGCAGGAGCTGGAGCGTCACGATGGTCGAAAACCGCGCCCGAACCAGATCGCGCTTCGTGAGCGGCAGCAGCGCCATGTAATACACGTCCCGGTTCTCGCGGGCGGCCTGCAGCATGAGGAAAATGCCGAGGGCATTGTAGAAAAACGTTACGTAATACGGATAGCTCGGCACGAGCACCAGCGCGCTCAGCAGCAAAAACAGCAGCGGCACCGGCGTAACGGTCAGCTTCCATTCCTTTTTCATCAGCAGTTTCATGCTTCCGCCTCCCGTTCCAGATGTACCATGATCTGTTCCAGATTTGCAGGGGTGCAGGAAAGTCCTGCCGCAAGCGGCGCGTCCTCCGCACGGATGAGCGCATCCAGTTCACCCTTGTGGCTGCGCGCGCCGATGAGTTTTCCGCGCAGCGCTGCGCCGCAGGCGGCGTCCGGTCCCTGTACAGACAGATATGCGCCGGTCAGCGCCTGCTTTTTTTCGCTGACGGCGACGCGGCCATTCTGGATATAAGTGATCGTGTCGGCGCAGGTGTCGAGATCGGATGTGATGTGCGTGGAGAAGAGGATCGATACGCCCTCCTGCTCGCAGAGCGTCAGGAATGTGTCCAGCAGTTCATCGCGCGAGACAGGGTCGAGGCCGGACGTCGGCTCGTCGAGAATCAGCAGCTCCGCCTTGTGCGACATCGCAACAGCCAGCTGGTACTTGACCTTCATGCCCTCGGACAGCTCGCACACGCGCTTGCTGTCATCCAGCGAAAACCGGCGCAGCAGCGCTTCGTATCGGGCGCTGTCCCAGGCAGAGTAGAAGCTTCGGGTGACGGCGGTCAGCTGCGAGAGCCGCTTTCTCGGGTAATAACAAAGATCTCCCGACACGTAGCCAGCCTCCCGGCGCAAGGCTGCCGCGTCGTCATCGACCGGCTGCCCCAGAAATTCGACGCTTCCGCCGTCCGGGCGGACGAGGCGCAGAATCGATTTGATCGTCGTCGTCTTGCCCGCGCCGTTTCGTCCGATCAGCCCCATGATGCTTGACGCGCGGATGGAGAAGCTCACGTCGTGCAGCTCGAACGCGGGATAATTCTTACACAGATTCCGGACCGTCAGAATTTCCGCCATTGCGGCTCACTTCCTTTCCCAATGCAAACAGCGCCGCGGGCGTATCGAGCGATTCCGACGGAACGAGCGCAATGCCCTTTTCTTCGTCGGCAAGCAGCAGCAGATTGTCTCCCGGCTGAATCGAAAACAGGTCGCGCGCGCCCTTGGGAATTACAATCTGCCCCTTCTCGCCGACCTTGACCATGCTGATGTATTTTCCCTTCGGAAATTGTATCGCCATAAAACTGCCTCCTTTGGAGTATAACTTTTCATACTTAGTATAACAAATCATACTACAAAATGCAAGAGAAACCTTCCCGGAAACGGGAAGGTTTTTTGGTCAGTGCAGAAGCTGCGTATCTTCTTTTGGGGTTTCTGCCTCTGCGTCGGAATCGTCCGAGTCTTCATCGTCCTGCTCCGCGTCGCGCGAGAGCTCCTTCATTTTGCCGGTTTTCCAGACGAGCAGCACGCCGCCGCTTCCAAGCAGCAGCACCGCTGCCGCTACGGCAAGCATCCACCACTCGAAATTGTCCGGGTTGAACTGGAAAGCAGACGCGGACGATTCTGCCTCCTGCGGCTGCGCTGGCGTTTGCGCCGGTTCGGTGTCCGGCTCAGTTTCGAGCAACAGAACGTCACCGGTTGGTGCAGCTTTTTCTGCCTCCTGCTCGGCGGCAAGGGTAAGCCGGGCTTGCTCCGCGCGTGCTTCGGCGTCTTGCAGACGCGCCTGCTTTTCTGCTTCGAAGGCGTCCAGCTGCGCCTGCAGCGCCTGCTGTTTGTAAAGTTCCGTCTGCTGCGCGTTATAGTCGGCGGCAAGCCGCGCCGCGTCCTGCACAACGCTCTCGCCGACGTTCTGCGTATACACGGCGAGCAGGAACGGATGCTCGGCATAGAAAATGCCAACGTCGTTTTCCGCACCCTCGAAGCTGCCGTATTTGTGCGCGACCTCCATCTCGGTGACCTTCGCCTTGAAATAGCCGTTCTGCGGGATCGACTGCTTCATGTAGTCGATCAGCTCGGGAAATTCATCCTGGCGCGCATAGAGGTATTTCAGCGTGTCCATCATCATGCGCGTGCAGTAGTAGTTGTCCTGATAGTATTTTGGGTCGATTTCATCGTCCGTCATGGTGAAGTATTTGCGCATTGCCTCTTTATATTCCGGGAAGGTCCCGATGCGGTACAAAAGCGCGTGGGAGATTTCGTTGTTCGACTCGACGATGCTCAAATAGTGGCACAGGTCCAGCGTCGCGCCGCCCTGGGTCATGAGCGCGTCGGACGCGATCTCGCCTGCATTTTCCATCTCATAATAATAGAGGTTCAGCGGGAGCTTGAAGGTGCTTGCTGCGACCATCATGTGCGTCTCGTTCCAGTCGTAGCTTTCCTGCGTGACGGTGTCATAGTAGCTGACGGCAAAATTCTGCTCCGTCAGATTGTATTCTGCGCGGAAGTCGTCAAACAACGCGGCAAGACCGGACGGCGCGTCTTCTTCCGATGCACCGGCTTCTTCGGCAGGTTCTTCCGGCGCAGGCTCTTCTGCCGCCGGTTCTTTTTGCAGCGGCGTGACGACGGTAGGCATTTCCACCACATCCGGCGTATCGGCGGCAAGCGCAGGGCAAGCCAGAGGAACGCTCAGGCAGACGGCAAGCAGGATACAGAAAACTTTTCGCAGCATGATAAAAACACTTCCAGACGTTTTTGACTTTCTTCATCATAGCGGAAACGGGCGGAAAAAGCAAGGGAACCATTTGGGAAGCTGCGGCATATTGTAGGGTGTATCTGAAAACTGGAAATGTGACCGGCGGCGAGGAATTTTTGTGCTGAGCAAGACGTTTTTCCGCAGGAATACTGTCGTATTTCAAGGAAAAACGGCGCGGTTCAGCGCAAAAAGGACCGCTGTCCGGGTGCGTTGGCAGTTGGAAGAATACACCCTAGTATAGCGGATGCGATGGCTTTACACAAGTCGGGTTCTGTGGTAAACTTTTGGTGAGGTGTTATGAATGAAACGAGAGATCGCGGCAATTTGCGCCGCTTTGCTGTTTTTGACGTCCTGCTCGGCAAATGGCGCTTCGACGCAGGAGATGCCCGCCAGCCTGGTTGATCATTCGCAGACGCAGGAATCTGCTGCGCAGGCGGATACGCAGGATATTGTGACGCTGCCGAGCGTCGTAGAGGGGCAGAAGCCGGGTGTAGACGGCGAGCCTTCAGAGGAAAATGCTTCGGATTTGCCTGTTCCCGAAACCTTTACGGACGAGCCGTATGAGGTGCAGATGGATCAGGAGGAGATTGTCAGCATGTCGCTGGTGCTTCCTTGTTTCAGACTCGGCTCGGAAGATGTGGAACAGAAAATCAATGATGTCTTTTTGACCTTGCAGATGAATTTGCAGGATTACATGGGAACGACGGTCTATGAGGCTGCGCAGGAGCGGCACACGATGGCGTTCCTGGACGGAGATTATACCGCCAGTCTGGACGACGGGATTCTGACGGTGACGTACACGGTTACGGAACGGTACGCGGACGCAGACGGTGAGACGCAGCATGAGAATGTCTACCGCTTCGACGCACGAACCGGCGAACGATTGGATGCGTGAAATGTTTCACGTGAAACACGGAGAGAAAGCAATGGAGAAAAACAAAACCTACCGTGCGGAAATTACCGGCTTGACTGCCGAGGGCGCGGGTGTGGCGCGTATTGACGGACAGGTCGTGTTTGTGCCGGGCGTGATTCCGGGGGAAACATGCGAGATCAAAATTGACCACGTCGGAAGAACCTGCGCGTATGGAAGCCTCGTGCGTGTGATGGAGGCATCGCCGCATCGCGTGGAGCCGGAGTGCCCGTATTTTGGGCGCTGCGGCGGCTGCGTGTTCTGGCACATGGACTATGCTTGCGAGCTGGAGCAGAAAAAACGCCGCGTGCAGGATGCACTGTCTCGCATCGGCGGCGTAGAATTTCCGGACCTGCAGATCACCGGCAGCCGGAGCGTGTACGGCTACCGCAACAAGGTGCAGTTTCCGGTGCAGGCGCAAAACGGCAAGCCGGTTGCGGGCTTTTATCGGGCAGGCAGCCATGCAGTCATTGCCATCACAGACTGCAAAATTCAGCCGGAAAGCGCCAATCGGGCGCGCGAAGCGGTGCTTCGCTGGATGGAAAAAGAAAATATTGCGGCGTATGACGAGCGGACGCACACAGGCGTGGTCCGGCATATCTATCTGCGCGCGGCAAGCAAGGACCCGAAGGTTCTGCTTTGCCTGATCGTCAACGGAAAGACGCTTGCAAAAAAAGAGGCGCTTGTCCGGACAATCCGCGAGCAAGTGCCGGAGGTCAGCGGGATTGTCATCAATTACAACACGAAAAAGAGCAACGTCATTCTCGGAGACCGCTTTGAAGCACTTATTGGAGATGGCGCGCTGGAAGATACACTGTTGGGGCTGACATTTCGGCTTTCGCCTGCGGCATTCTATCAGGTGAACCACGACCAGGCGGAGCGGCTGTATGAAACAGCCATTGAGTTTGCCGGTCTGTGCGGTGAGGAAACGGCGCTGGATTTATATTGCGGCAGCGGCACAATCACGCTGTGTCTGGCGCGGCATGTGAAAAAGGTCTACGGTGTGGAAATCGTGGACGCGGCAATCCGCGACGCGAAGGAAAACGCCGCGCGCAACGGCATTTCAAACGCGGAATTTTTCTGCGCGGATGCGGGCGAAGCTGCCGCAAAATTTGCGCGCGATGGCATAAAGCCCGACGTGATCGTCATCGACCCGCCGAGAAAAGGCGTGAGCGAGGATGTGATTGCGGCAATGGCGCAGATGGCGCCGGCGCGGATTGTCTATGTTTCGTGCGACCCGGCAACGCTGGCACGCGATGTGGCAAGACTCCGGGAGAAGGGGTACGAGGCAAAGAAGGCGCACTGCTTTGATCTGTTTCCAAGGTGCGCGCATGTGGAGACGGTACTGCTGCTCGAAAAGGCTTAGAAAGGAGCGGACGGTCCATGAAGAAGGTCAGATTCCCAATCGTGTGGATTTTGCTGCTGGCAGCCATCTGCGCGCTGACGGCAGCATTGGCGAAGAACATAAAGTGGGTGAGACAGGAGTTTCCGATGGACGGAAGCAATGTCTCGCAGCTGGATTCTGCGCAGATCGCCGGGAAGATTGCAAAGACGCAGAAGCTCAAAAACAGTGAGGCGCTGTATGTGAACGCGGATAATTTTGAGCTGCGGCTGACAAAGAACTTTGATTTTGAAAATCGCGGTACGATTCGCTTTTTCTATTATGATAAATGGGACGTCTACAGCGCGCAGCTGCGGATTCACCCCGACAGCGGGAAATTTTTCGTGACCGAGCGCGGCGAGTGGGCGGAGCAGCAGAGCGTCTATCAGCTGACAGATTATCTGGATGCGCTGAAATTTCTGCCGCAGGCGGAAATCGGGGCGCGATATCCGGACGCGCAGGGCTATCTTGTGATGCTGACGGAGGGCGGCACGCCGGAGGACTTCGAAGACGTTCTGACCTACGGCAAAGACGGCGCAGGAGAAATTGACGGCTGGCAGATTCACCTGCTGCTGATTCCGCGCTATGAAAAAGCGGAAACGGATGCAGAGGACACGGAAGACGCCGCGGCGGGAACGCAGTGGCTGCACCTGTTCTATGAAAATGCGGCAGCGTAAAAAAGAGAAAATAAACGGCGGTATGTCCGGCAGCATTTCTGCCGGACAGTTTTTCTGCAAATTTGGCGCTTGCCATGCGGCGCTTGCGCGGATATGATAGAAGAGAGAAAAAGGGTCTGCCGGGCACGGCGGACGGAGGGAGGCGCTTATGAAGCTGATCCATTGTGCGGACATCCACCTGGATTCTCCGATGCAGACGCATATGACGGCGCAGCAGGCATCGGTGCGAAATACGGAAATGCTGCAGAGCTTTGTCCGGCTGACGGAGTTTGCGCAGGAGCGCGCGGTGCGCGCGGTTCTGATTGCGGGAGACCTGTTTGACGGGGCGCGGGTGCGCGCGCGCACGGTCGACGCGCTGCTTGCCGCCATCCGCAGGACGCCGGAGGTCGACTATCTGTATCTGCCCGGCAACCACGACGAGGCGGCAAATGCCTTCTGCGACTGCGCGCTGCCGGAGAATCTGAAGGTGTTCGGAAAAAAATGGACCACATACCGATATGACGGCATTGCAATTTCCGGCGCGCAGCTGGGTCTTGATGCGGCGTTTTATGAGGCGCTGCCGCATACAGACGGCGCGGTCAATCTGGTCATGCTCCACGGGGGAATCGGAACGGCGTGCGGCGAGGACATGATCAACCTGAATTTGCTGAAGAACCGGGGCATCGACTATCTGGCGCTGGGACACATCCATTCCTATCAGACCGGACCGCTCGATGAAACCGGAAGCTACTGTTATCCGGGTTGTCTCGAGGGGCGCGGGTTTGATGAGTGCGGCGAGAAGGGCTTTGTGCTGCTGACGGTGGAGGACGGAAGCGTTGCGCACGAGTTTGTGCCGTTTTCCGCGCGGCAGCTGCACCGGGTGCCGGTTGATATCACGGGGCTTACACAGAACGCGCAGATTGCGCAGCGCATGAAGGAGCAGGCGCGTGGGCTTTCGCCGGAGGATATGGTCGAGTTTCTGCTGACCGGCGAGAGTGACCCTACGGCGGATATTTCTGCGCCGTATTTGCAGCAGACGCTGCAGGGAAGCTTCTTTTTTGTCAAGGTCAAGGACGAAAGCCATCTGGCACTGGATGCGGATGCGTACCGGAATGACGTGTCGCTCAAGGGAGAGTTTATCCGGCAGGTGCTTGCGAGCGAATTGACGGACGCGGACAAACCTGCCGTCATCCGCGCCGGGCTGCAGGCGCTTTCAGGAGAGGAGATTTCACTATGAGGCTGCTGCGGTGCCACATTGAAAATTTCGGCGTGCTGTCCGGCTTCGACTACGAATTTCCGGAGGGGCTGGCGGTGATCTGCCGGGAAAACGGCTTCGGAAAAAGCACGCTGGCAGCGTTTTTGAAGGCAATGTTCTACGGGCTGCCGCGCACGGGCGCGCACAATGTGACCGAGAACGAGCGCAGGCGTTTTGAGCCCTGGCAGGGCGGAAAATTCGGCGGCTTTCTGGAATTCGAGTATCAGGACGCTGCATACCGTGTGACGCGCTACTTCGGAAAGACAGCGGCGAAGGATACGTTTTCCCTGCGGGATCTGACGCGCCGGACGGACGAAACGCCGTTTTCGTCGCGGCTCGGAGAGGAGCTGTTCGGGCTGGACGCGGCGTCTTTTGCGCGCAGCACCTATCTGCCGCAGGCGGCAGAGGCGGATATGCAGGCGACGACGTCGATGCGCGCAAAGCTTTCCAATCTGGTCGACGACACGAACGACATGAACAACTTCGATACCGCCGAGCAGGCACTGCGCCAATTCCGGCGGAATCTGCGCGCCTACAGCGGCGACAAGGGAGAAATTGCCGACTGTGAGCGGGAACTGCATGTGCTCGAAGCGCAGACGCTGGAAGCAAGGCAGAAGCTGCCCCGGTTGGAAGAAGTGCTGCGGGAGCTGAATCGGGCGAACGAAGCGGTAGAGCAGACAACGGCGGAAATTGCGGACCTGCGCGAAAAAATCCGCATTTCGTCCGACCAGAAGGCGCGCAGCATGCAGCTTTCGCAGAGAAAGGAGCTGGCAGCGGCGTGTGAAAAACAGGAGGCGCTTTTGCAGGCGCTTTTCGCGCGCTATCCGGCAGGGCTTCCGAGCGCCGAAGAAATTCGGCGGCAGCGAGAGCACTTTCTTGATGCGCAGCAGGCGTGCAGGCGGCTCGGTGAGCTGACCCTTTGCGACGAGGACCGCGAGATTGTCGCGCGCGAAGAAGGCTTATTTGCGGACCGGGAGAAAACGCAGCAGGAGCTGGACGAATGCACGCGGCAGTGCACGCAGCTGGGAGAGCTGCAGGCGAAGCTTTCGTCGCAGCTGCTGCCCGAAGAGACAAAACGACTGACAGAACTGGAAATAAAATTCCGGACTACCGCGCCGCGGCAGGAGGAGGTAAGCGCCTGCCTGCAGGCGGCAGACGAGATGCTGGCATGCAGGCGTCAGCTTTCCGGGCTGCAGCTGTCGGAAGACGAGCAGCGGCAGCTTGATCTGGCGTGCATGCGCTTTGCAGACGGCGCTCCGACGGACGAGCAGCTGCACTCGCTCCGGCAGGACGAACAGCAGCATGCGGTTTTGCAGCGGGCGCTGGAAACGGGCGCAATGCCGCAGGAGCAGCAAGACGAGCTGGAGGCGCTGCGGCGTGTGTTTGCCACCGGCGTTCCGACGGAGGACGAGGTGCTGCGCTATCAGACGGACTGCCGGCGGATTGCGGAGATGGAAGGGCGCAAGCAGGTGCAGGCGCTTCAGAAAACGAAGCCGGAGGAACAGAAGCCGCGCCTTTCCGGCACGCAGCTTCTGCTTCTGGTGTTGGGCGCGGCGCTGCTGGCGTTGGGGTGCGTGCTGCTGGCAAAGGCAAATTTGGCTGCCGGCATTGCGTTGACGGCAGCAGGTGCGCTGGCGCTGATCGGGGCTGTGCTGCTGCGCGGAAAGCAAGCGCGCGAGGGCGGCTGCATCACGACCAGCGCGATCACCGACGAAGAGAACCAGGCGCTCTATGATCTGCGGCGGGGGCTGAACGATTTTCTGCTGC
>ERZ779890.3734-NODE-3734-length-13306-cov-4.471361_pt1 | contig 13306 bp, 9 predicted proteins | sample MGYA00511553_ERZ779890 | MGnify/ENA primary metagenome ERZ779890 (study PRJEB29588, sample SAMEA2152064) | human gut metagenome | biome: human gut; feature: human-associated habitat; material: faeces | place: Denmark | collected 2008/2010 ...
CCTCTGTGATATTCCCCAAACTAATGTTCTCGGACAGGCTGGGGGGGGGGAATTTGCAGAAAAACAGACAGTTACGTTATTCTATTAAAGACGAATGCAAAAATTTCTGCTATGAATGAGAAACTTTTTGAAGACGACAGCCAATGGATGTTGTTTGCCATTGTAGTTATAATGGCGTTAATGGGGTATGGGATATACATAATCTGGTCTTGGCTAAAGGACGAAGATGAGAAAGGCGGCGATGGAAACCCGACCGACAAGGAGGAAAGCGTTTTTGCCGATTTCAATTATTGCAGACGAAATTCATTCAGGCCTTTTTCCTTTCGTGGCCGCATCGGAAGGGGACAGTTTTTTGTGACCTTTCTGGCACTGTATGGTTTTTGGCTTGTAATATTAATAGTGAAAGAGCTTTTTTTGCCAGATGGAATGGACCATGTATACAGAAGGCTCTTGGTAGTGGCAGCATACCTGTCGCTTTATGTATGTATGGCCCAAGCTGTGAAGCGTTGTCATGATATCGGTCGCTCGGGTCGCTTCCTTATAGTGCCGTTCCATGTGTTTGTTTTGTTGGTGAAGAAAGGCATGCAGGGTGATAACGAGTTTGGACTGATGTCTCCCAGCAAAAAGACGAGGGGCGGCCGTGGGGTAGTGCTTGGTCTGGTGGCAATGGTGTTCTTGTTGCAGTATTTCTTTGTGGCTTTTTGTTGAGCAGTTACGTAGTCTCCTATACTTGTAGCGGGAATGTGCCTTGCATTTCACACTATGGGCATCGTGTTGCCCCTGGGGACAGTTTGGACTTAACACTCTTTTAACAGCTGTTGTTGTTGTCATACAACTTTTTATGTATATCTTTGCAGTGTTAACTTCAGACCTAATTCGGATATTGCGGCTTGGCGATATATTGAAAGATCCACCTTGTGGCATGATTATTGTTTTGGGTTAAGCAAAAAGATGTGTTATGGCAGAAAGGATTTTGATTGTTGATGACGAAGCGGATATCAGAGAGATCTTGACGTGCAACATGGAGGCGGCGGGCTATGAGGTGGAAGAAGCCTCCTCTGCCGAAGAGGCATTGCAAAAGCTTGACAACACCTATTCGCTAATACTTCTTGACATCATGATGGAGGGAATGAGCGGCTACCGCATGGCAGATATCATAAGGAAAGAGCGTAAGTCTGACATTCCCATTATCTTTCTGACGGCAAAGGATCAGGAGAACGACCTTTTGACGGGTTTCGCCCGTGGTGGAGACGACTATATTACGAAACCTTTTTCTCTTCAGGAGGTGCTGGCAAGAATAAAGGCCGTGCTGCGTAGGCGGACGCAAAGGGAGCAGACAGATGCAGTCTCTTCGTCAAGTGACATCGTCACCATAGGAGGTATAACGATTGACCTCACTCGCAAGATAGTAGTTGTTGGTGGTGAGGACCTCAAGTTGTCGCCCAAGGAGTTTGGCATTCTGGTTACACTTTGCACCCACCCTGGAAGAGTTTTTTCGAGAGAGGAGATTCTTGATGCCGTATGGCATGGCGAGAGTTTTGTGTTGAGCCGTACTGTTGACGTGCATATCACACGCATTCGCAAGAAACTCGGCGAACAGGGCAACCATATCACTAACCGACAGGGATATGGCTATTGCTTTGAGGAATGAGAATAAGCCAAGCCTGAAAACGAAGAATATGGCAACGTCTAAGTACAAGAAAAAGCTGCTGTTTGAGTTCAGTGTGCTGTTTGCAGTCTTTGCGGTCATTATTATAGTGTTCCAATGGCAGCGTGAGCGTGAGTTTCGGAAGGAGTTGTTGGAGTCACGCCTACAGACCTATGCCGATATCATAGCCTCACAGGACAGCGTTGCTCCACCGAGTTCAATGTCTGGGCTTCGTGTAACGATATTGCGCACGGACGGCAGGGTGTATTATGACAGTGAGAGTAAGCTGCCGCCAACAGAAATGGGCAATCACATCGACCGCCCCGAAGTCAGGGATGCTTTGCGCAAAGGGTCAGGATGCGACATACGCCATAGCAAGACAACAAACGAGACGTTCTTCTATTTTGCCAAAACATATGGTCACCGCATAGTACGTGTGGCGTTGCCTTTCGATTTGTCGGTACAACATTTCATACAGTCAGGCAACAATCTTTTTGTGTGGGTTACAATGCTTGCCTATGCCGTGGCTTTTGTTATCCTGCTTTTTATGAGCGACCGTTTTGGGCGCACGGTGTTGAGAGTGAAAAGTAAGGAGCGGGCCAAGACCGTTGCCGTAAAGCGACAGATGACCAGCAACATAGCCCATGAGTTGCGTACCCCCATAACCGTAATACATGGGTATATTGAGACTATTCTCAAGCAGCCGTCACTTAGCGAAGAGCGAAAGACGCACTTCTTGCGCCATGCGTTGATGCAGAGCGAACGCCTCACCGACCTTATCCGTGATGTGTCGCTCATCAGCAAGATGGAAGATGCCCCCAGCCTTCTTCCGCGCGAACGCCTCTGCGTCAACGACATTGTTTCGGATGTGGTGGAGGAGTTCAAGGAGGCGATGGAACAGAATGACATGATACTGTATGCCGAATTGCCTCAGGGTATTTCTGTAAGCGGTAATTACAGCCTGCTCTACAGTGTGTTCCGCAACCTTGTGGAAAACAGTGTGAAGTATGCGGGCAGAGGGACTGAGGTGCATCTCGCTATGACTAAGGAAGATTCCGAATTCTATCATTTTGATTATTTCGACACCGGAAAGGGTGTAGATGCCAAGCATCTCCCGAGGATTTTCGAGCGCTTTTATAGAGTGGAGGAAGGCCGCACGCGCAGCGAAAAGAACGATAAGGGCGGTACGGGACTCGGACTTTCCATCGTAAGGAATGCTGTGGTCTTTCATGGAGGCACGATATGGGCTGACAATAGAAAAGAGGGTGGTCTGGAGTTCCTTTTCACATTGTCAAAGAAGTAGGACGCCCTGCCTTTGTAACACAATCTTAACCGCTTCTAAACAAAAACTACTTTTTCCGTTTACAACATCTTAATTTTGTCGGCATAATTTTGCGTCAGAATAGAACTTAACAATTCGTTGATACAAAATTATGTCGTTACCTTTTCCTTTTTCACTACTTCCCCTCTGCGGAAGCAAGTCAGGGTGCAGCAGGAAGAAACTGCACGTTGACATCTTTAATTGTGAGGATATTCTCTCACCAGTTGTTGTTAAAGAGCTGTGCGAAGACAAACAGTGTTGAAGAACTAAAAATCTAATACAATGAACACTCTATTTATTGTAATTGTTGCAGTGCTGATCTTGCTTGCAGTGTGTGACTTGTCGGTTGGAGTTAGTAACGATGCTGTAAACTTCATGAATTCGGCAGTTGGCAGCAAGGCAGCCCGTTTCCGTACCATACTTATAGTTGCCTCTGTAGGTATTTTTGCTGGTGCAACAGTATCCAACGGCATGATGGACATTGCGCGCCACGGTATATTCACTCCGACTTATTTCTCGTTTTACGACGTGATATGTCTGTTTGTGGCGGTAATGATTACCGATGTAATACTGCTTGATGTGTTCAATACGTTGGGCATGCCCACTTCTACAACGGTGTCAATGGTATTTGAACTACTTGGAGGTGCATTTGGCATTGCCATCATAAAGATTGCCAACGGAGTTTCTGATGTGAACGGCAATCTGCTTACGTTCGGCGACCTGCTCAATACGGAGAAGGCGCTAAGCGTAATAATAGGCATCTTTCTTAGTGTGGCGATTGCCTTTGTTTTGGGGTCGCTTGTGCAGTGGATAGCCCGAATGGTATTCACGTTCACTTATAAGAAGCATGCGGCATGCAGGACTATCGCTTTTGGGTCTGTGGTGGCAACATCAATGATATGGTTCCTGCTTATCAACGGTCTGAAGCACTCTTCGTTTATGACCGATGAGCTCAATGCCTTAATTTCTGCCAACACTTGGATGATAATAGGTGTGTGTCTTGTGTTTTTTGTCGTGCTGATGAGTCTGTTGCATTTTCTTAAGGTCAACATTCTCAAGGTAGTGGTACTTATGGGTACGTTCTCTCTTGCCATGGCGTTTGCAGGCAATGACCTCGTCAACTTTATCGGTGTGCCTCTAACGGGACTGGAGTCTTTTATTGACTATGCCTCAAATGGTCACGGTGACCCAACCTCATTTATGATGACCTCTCTCTCTGGCAGTGCACACACTCCTGTTCTGTTTCTTGCCATTGCTGGCGTAATAATGGTGTTGAGCCTTATCTTTTCCCGTAAAGCACACAACGTTACCAAAACGGAGATTGGCTTGTCGGCTCACTCAGAAGGTGACGAAATGTTCGGAACTTCGGCCGTGGCGCGTATGCTGGTACGCATGGCTACCAACGTGTCGCAGACCATATCATGCTATGTGCCCGCTGGTGTGAGGAACTGGGTAAACCACAGATTTGTGAGAAATGACGAAAACTTGGAGAAAGGAGCGGCCTATGACCTTGTGAGAGCCTCTACCAACCTGATGATAGCAGGGTTGCTTGTGGCGTTTGGTACAAGTCACAAACTGCCTCTGTCGACAACCTATGTTACCTTTATGGTGGCTATGGGTGCATCGCTTGCTGACCGCGCATGGAGTCGTGAGAGTGCAGTATATCGCATCACGGGAGTTATCAGTGTAATCGGAGGGTGGTTTGTCACTGCTGTTGTAGCGTTCGCACTGTGTTTTATACTAACCAACATCATATTCTTTGGAGGCTATATTGCAATGGCACTGCTTGTTGCACTTGGGGTGACAATATTGGTAATCAGCAACCGCAGGTTTTGCCAGAAGAAAAAGGCAGAACACGCTGACATGGCGTTCCGCAAGATGCTTGAAACAACCGATAAACATCAAGTGTGGCTCATGTTGGGCGATCATGTCAAGGAAAGTGCTTCACATGGACTTGTGTTTACTGCTAAGATATACAAAGAGATTACCGATGGTTTCTTTAACAATGATTATAGGGAACTGAGACGTTGTGTCAGCAAACTCAAGGATGAGCGAGCCTATCTGAAACAGATGAGGCGACGTGAAATAATAGGCTTGCGGCGCATAGAGCCAGTTGTTGCCATAGAGCGTAACACGTGGTACTTCCTGCAGAACAATTCGCTGATGCAGTTGCTCTACTGCCTGAAGCGTACTTGTGACCCCTGTCTGGAGCATGTGAGCAACAGCTTCTCGCCAGCGCCCGCTGATATCTGCGATTCTTTTACCAATATTCGCGAACACATATTGCAGCTGCTTGAGGATACGCTTGCACTTGTCAATTCGGGCCTTGTGGACGGAGAATTCAAGATGCGTGCCGACAAGTTGCGCAAGGAGGGTGATGAGTTGCAACTGAAATTGAGCGCATTTCACAAGACCCTGCTCGACCGTATGCAGAACAAACAGTGTAAGATTAATACGCTATTGGTAGCCATCAATATAACGCAGGAAAGTCAACAGCTCATCAGTAGTACCCGTCATCTGCTCAAGGGACTCAGTCGTTTCTTGGCCTGACGTAATCACTGCCGACCGTGAGTGTAAACAAAATTCGTTCAGACTATAAGTAACTAAGGTGTTTGATGTCGGCAGCCCCCTTGTTGTAAGGGAAGGCAGAGATCCTTATGCTTTTCCTGCAAACACAATGGTGGAATTGAAACCGGACATGCCCGCAGAGAACCTGTTATTAGGTTTTCTGCGGGACTTTTTCCGATTTGTGCAACTCGTTTCCTGCAAAATAATTGTATCTTTCCTCTATAAAACAAAAATGAATATCTCCGCAAAAGGTAACTAAACATCGGTATAATTAAAATGAGGCGCACAAATTTCTTGACCCAAGCGCAAACAAGGGTCTATTCATATAGTTATACTTTCCTCTTCGAGTTTGTACTCAAACTGGCTTCCATAGCCGTCCGTCAGTATGGTTAATTTGTAGACGAGGTGTTACCTTCACAAAGATAATAGCCTGCTGACGGGCGGTATATCGTGTTCATCCCCTTGTTCGGGATGTTTTACGATCGGTTGTGAAGTCAATGTAATTTGTGTTATCATGCAACACATGCCAAATGGCGACGAGCATCTTTCTTGCCACAGCCACTAGGACCTTCATCTTGTTCTTTTTCCTCACCTGTGTCTGATGGTACGAGAACCGGCTGAAGAAGCAGTCCTTCGTCCTACTGGCTGCCCATGCACACTCTATGATTGTCTTGCGGAGATATACATTTCCATGAGTGATGCTCCTCGACTTGATTTTCTTGTTGGATTCGTCGTTTCTTGGTTTTAGACCGCTCCATGAAGCGAGGTGGTTGGCCGTTTCGAACTTGTTCATGTCCGTTCCGATTTCAGCGATCAATGATGTGGCCGCACGTTCCTTTATGCCGGGTATGGTCTGTAACCGTCTCAATTCTTCGGGGAATTCCCTTTCACAAATCTCAAGCATTCTGGCCTGGCATTTCTCCTTGTGTGCCTCCGCCATGTCAAGCTCATCACGCAATTGTGATATCATGTCAATCTCTGCAAGGCTTACCACGCCTTTGAGTGATGCTGTGATGACATCGATGCCGTGGTGGTTGATGATGCGCCCATGTATCAGCTTCACCAACTCTTCGTGGTCGGTAATCCCTTGTGAGATGGCTCTCACCACGGCTTTGTAGCTTTTGCTGTCAACATTGGAAACGTAGTTGCTCAGACGTATGTTGCAGCGTTGCAGCACGGCATCAAGTTTGGACAGCTTTCTTACAATCTCCTCGTTGAGGTCGAATATACGGCGGTCGTACTGACGCAGCTGTTGAATTGTCTCAGGAGGCACGAAACTGCCGCGTATGAGTTCCTTCATCGTACACTCGGCAATCCACTGCGCATCCTTCACATCACTCTTGCGACCAGGTAGCTGCTTGATGAAATAAGGGTTGGCAAGATTCAGCTTGAAGTGTGGAGACAGCACACGCCATATTGGAATCCAATAGACGCTGGTGCTCTCCATTGACACCTCAACAACATGGTGATGAAGCATCAGGTCACGCATTTCTTCCAACTGATAAGTTAAAACACCGAAAACTTTTTCAATAAGTTCTCCAAACTCACTCAAAATACAAAGATAAACGCTATCTTTGTGCACGCCAAGACCACATACTGATTTCATAGGCTTGCATATTTGGGGTTTAAATCTTCCCAAAAATAAATATAATTTGTGACTTAGAGCACGTTGATGCAAGATTTTAGGTATGTCGGTCTTGACATTTTAACTCAAGCAGCGAGCACTCGGAGATATTCATTTCTGTTTTTTATCCCAACTGGCTTATAATTCGGAAATTTTATCTACATTTGTAGAATATAAAACCTACAGACCTATGGCAGAAGAACAGTTGACACCCATGATGGCGCAGTTTCGTGACCTGAAAAAGAAGCATCCTGATGCCTTGATGCTTTTCAGATGTGGTGACTTTTATGAAACATATTGTGAGGATGCCATTGTCGCTGCACAAGTGCTTGGCATCACACTAACCCATCGCAACAACAAGGGAGCGACGGCAGCCACAGAGATGGCAGGCTTTCCATATCACGCTCTCGACACATATTTGCCACGCCTTATCAGGGCAGGACACAGAGTGGCAATATGTGATCAACTTGAAGACCCTAAACTCACAAAAAAGCTCGTAAAAAGAGGGGTCACAGAATTGGTCACGCCTGGCGTGGCGCTTACCGACAACGTGCTTGCTACTAAAGAAAACAACTTTGTGTCGGCGGTGTGTGTCACCAAAGGTGCATGTGGCATAGCTTTTCTTGACATAACGACAGGCGAGTTTGTCGTGGCCGAGGGTACTGCTGATTATGTCAATAAACTGCTGTCAAACTTTGCCCCTAAAGAAGTGCTGATTGAACGTGGCAGTCGTGAACGTTTCCAGAAGCATTTCGGCTCAAATTATTTTACCTTTGAACTTGATGATTGGAACTTTGCTGAGCGTAACTGTATTGAGCGTCTGCAAAAGCACTTCCATGTACGCAGCATGAAGGGGTATGGCGTGGCGCACATGCCCACTGCACTTACAGCGGCGGGAGCCGTTCTGTTCTATCTGGACGATACCAAACATACCCATATAGGGCATGTCACGTCCATACAGCGTATTGAAGAGGACAACTATGTGAGGCTTGACAACTTTACCATGCACAATCTCGAGATACTGCAACCGATGCATCCTGAGGGCAAAAGCCTGCTGCAGATTATGGACCATACGTCAACTCCCATGGGATCACGCATGTTGAGGCGTTGGTTGGCTTTCCCGCTGTGCAATGTGGCTATGATAAACAAACGCCAAAACTGTGTTGATTACCTGTATCACGATACAGAAGTGAGCAATCTGCTTACTAACAATCTTAGACAAATAGGTGACATGGAGAGACTCGTGGCAAAACTGGCCTCACAGCGCATTAATCCTCGTGAGATGGAGCAGCTTAGATATGACCTCGAATTTCTGACACCGATATGCAACGCCCTCCGAGATGTGTCGCAACCTTCGTTGCGTGAACTGTCAGGCAAGATAGATGTTTGTGAGGAGTTGAGACAACGCATTGCTACCACATTAAAGGCCGACCCGCCTGCTCTTACAGCCAAAGGTGGCTATATTGCACAAGGGGTAGACGATGAGCTTGACCGCTTGCGCCGACTCTCAACATCGGGAAAACAGTATTTGCTTGAATTGCAGCAACGCGAGACGGAGCGAACTGGCATACAGAGTCTAAAAGTGGGCTTCAACAACGTGTTTGGCTATTACCTTGAGGTGCGCAACACCTACAAGGATATGGTGCCGCCAGAATGGATAAGGAAACAAACTCTTGCGCAGGCCGAGAGGTATATTACCGAGGAGTTGAAGAAGTATGAAGAAGAAATTCTTGGAGCAGAGGAAAAGATCCTTGCCATAGAGGCGCAAATATATGACCGCCTGGTCAAGTTCGCCCAAGACTTCATATCAAAGGCGCAGGTCAATGCCAACCAGATAGCCATATTGGACTGTTTCCTGTCGTTTGCTGTAATGGCAAGGGAACACAGGTATGTAAGGCCTGTAGTTGACGAGACTACCCAGCTGGAGATAATCCAAGGGCGTCACCCGGTGATTGAAACTGAAATGAAAGCTGGTGAGAGATATGTGCCCAATGATGTGAGGCTTGATACCGAAAAACAGCAGATAATTATCATAACGGGCCCTAATATGGCGGGAAAGTCCGCATTGCTGCGACAGACCGCACTAATCACATTGTTGGCTCAGGTAGGCAGTTTCGTGCCTGCCGAAAAAGCCAGGATAGGTTTTGTTGACAAGGTGTTCACCCGGGTTGGCGCAAGCGACAATATTTCAGTAGGGGAGTCGACGTTTATGGTGGAGATGACTGAGGCTTCAAGCATTATGAACTCGTTTTCGGAGCGCAGTCTTGTATTATTTGATGAGCTTGGGCGTGGCACGTCAACCTACGATGGCATCTCGATAGCATGGGCTATTGTGGAATATCTCCACGACAACGCCAAGGGGCATCCCCGTACCCTGTTTGCCACCCACTATCATGAACTGAACGAAATGGCAAAGACCATGGATCGGATACATAACTATAATGTATCGGTCAAGGAGGTGGACAATCACATAGTGTTTCTACGCAAGCTTGTTGCCGGAGGCAGCGAACACTCTTTTGGTATTCATGTAGCCAAACTGGCTGGAATGCCGCCAGTTATAGTCAAGCGAGCAAATCAGATACTAAAAGAGCTGGAAAGCAACAGCGAAAAGGAAGTGTCGCGTCCAAACGTGGCCGATATCAACAGTACAAGAGAAGGTACTCAGCTCACATTCTTCCAACTTGATGACCCAACGCTAAGGCAAATACGCGACAGCCTTCTGCATGTCGATATCAATAATCTTACACCTTTAGAGGCTTTGAACATGCTCAACGAAATTCAGAAAATGGTGAAAGAGTGATTTGCTGGCATATTACATTAAGAGTTGTGTATTACACGACGTGTGATGTGCTATTATTGCGACAATTTGCTTTTGAGCCTGACCTCTGGCAGTAGGTCTTCAATAACGTTGCGTATCAGTCGCATCTGAAGGAGTGATCGTTCGAATGCGGGAGTGCGCTTGATAGAGAGCATGGCTTTGCGGGCAGCAATCTGGTGACTTTCTTTCTTTGAATAGCCTTTACCTTTGGCGGCGTTTCGTCCTTCTATCATCACTGCGCTGCAAAACGGTGGTCTGTCGCCACGGGTGGGAGAGTCTTCCCACACGCTGACAATCTTGATATCAATATGGTGCTTTTGCCCCCATTCAAGGATAACACTCTTGTAGTTTTCTTCCACGCGTGCGGTTTTCGCCATGTTGATGTGGCCTTGCTTGATAAGCAAATTTATGAATTGTTGGCAGGGCTTGTAGCCGCGGTCAAGATATATGGCTCCTACTAATGCCTCAAAGGCGTTGCCCTCAATATAGCTGTTGCGACTCTCTTGGTGCGGATGTTTGAGGTCAACTTTAATATATTTGTCAAGGTTTATGGCCTTTGCCAATCTGCCCAGATTCTTGCGTTCCACAAGTTTGCTGCGCATCGTGCTGAGAAAACCCTCGTCGCGTGTTGGATATTGATGATATAGAATGTTGCTTACTACGGTTTCAATAACTGCATCGCCCAAAAATTCCAAGCGCTCATTGTTGTTGTGCCTGCTTTCTTTGGTCTTGAATGTTGCAGACCTGTGGGTGAGAGCCAGCTCGTAAAACCTGCTTCCGTGGGGCGTGAAGCCAAGTGTGTTTTTTAAATAAGAATAAAGTTCTCCCTTGCCAGCAAGGAGGAACTTTATTCTATATATTAATGAAATCATATAGGGGGTCTCCTATATTATTCAGCGTATTTCTTTATGATTACGCAGGCGTTGTGGCCCCCAAATCCAAAGGTGTTGCTGAGGGCAGCGTTAACGGTGCGTTTCTGTGCTTTGTTGAAGGTGAAGTTGAGATTATAGTCAAGTTCAGGGTCTTCGTCACCTTCTTCGTGATTGATTGTAGGAGGAACGATGTCGTTCTGAACGGCAAGGAGGCTGAACAGCGCTTCTGCCGCACCTGCTGCACCAAGCATGTGGCCAGTCATAGACTTTGTAGAGCTGATATTGAGCTTATAGGCGTGCTCCCCAAAGAGTTGTTTGATGGCTTTGGCCTCGGAGATGTCGCCTACGTGTGTTGATGTTCCGTGAACATTGATATAGTCGATATCTTCAGGCTTCATGCCTGCATCGTCAAGAGCGGCCTGCATAACGAGGTGTGCTCCAAGGCCATCTGGGTGAGAGGCAGTGATGTGATAAGCATCGGCGCTCATGCCAGAGCCAGCAATTTCACCGTAAATTCTGGCACCGCGTGCCTTCGCATGCTCCAGTTCTTCAAGAAAGAGACATGCAGATCCCTCGGCCATTACGAAACCATCGCGACTTGCGCTGAACGGGCGGCTTGCCGTTTCAGGAGAATCGTTGCGAGTAGAAAGAGCGTGCATGGCGTTGAAGCCGCCAACACCTGTAGGCCAGATAGCTGCTTCTGCACCACCGCTGAGGATAGCGTCAGCCTTGCCGATGCGGATAAGGTCTACCGCTGTAGCTATAGCATGAGTAGAAGATGCACAAGCTGATGTGGTAGCAAAGTTAGGACCGTGGAAGCCGTACTTGATAGACACATGTCCTGCAGCAATGTCTGCAATCATCTTTGGGATAAAGAAAGGGCTGTATTTAGGACCAATCTCTGCACCTGTAAGAGCATATTGGCTAACTTCTTTTTCAAAACTGTTGATACCGCCGATACCGACACCAAGCACTACACCTACGCGGTTTTTGTTGAGAGCTTCCATGTCAAGCTTTGCATCGTCAACAGCCTCAGTGGCTGCAACCATTGCAAATTGGGTATATAGATCCATCTTGTTGGCTTCCTTGCGGTCAAGGTAGTTCTTTGGATCAAAATCCTTAACCTCACAGGCAAAGTGGGTCTTGAACTTCTCTGTGTTGAAGCGAGTAATGGGAGCTGCACCGCTCTTGCCCGCTAATATTGCGGCCCATGTGTCGGCCACGTTGTTGCCAAGTGGAGTAATGGCACCCACACCTGTTACTACTACTCTTCTAAGTTCCATTATTCTGTAGTATTGTATTTATTAACGAAAACATTCCCACCTCAAAGCATATCTATTATACGCTTTGGGATGGGAACAAAAATAGAGTATAATTACTTGTTATTCTCGATGTATTGGATAGCATCAGCTACAGTAGTAATCTTCTCAGCTTGATCGTCTGGAATTGAAATGCCAAATTCTTTCTCAAATTCCATGATGAGTTCTACAGTGTCAAGAGAATCTGCACCAAGGTCGTTAGCAAAAGAAGCTTCGTTTTTTACTACACTCTCGTCTACGCCAAGTTTCTCAGCGATAATCTCTTTTACTTTTTTCTCAATGTCTGACATAATTTTGTTGAAATTGTTTTGGTTAATATTGTTTTAATTTGAGTGCAAAATTATTACATAATCTTTTCACGGCCAAGAAATTGAATGGAAAAATGCACATTTGGGGCAAAGTAGTGCATTGTTTTGCTGTTTTTGTATAGTAGAGTTATAAAAATAGGCGGAGCTCATGCTAAGTAGTTGTGTGAAAGGTTTGTTTTTATTCCGTTGGTTGAAGTTGTGGTGTTGGTTTTGACATTTGCAAACATTAAATTGCAAATATCTAAATGGTGTCAGGCAAAAGGCGGACTGATTTTTAAGAATGGTTAAAAACGGGTTAAATTAATTTTAAAAGCCTCTGCACGAAGATTGAATATTGCTAACTTTGCCACGGTAAGACAGACATAGAAACTTTACTAAATTATAAATTACAATGGCAACATTAGATTTAACTAAGTATGGCATCACCGGTTCAACAGTGATTGCTCACAACCCTTCTTACGAAACACTTTTCGAGGAAGAGACAAAGGCTGGCCTTCAGGGCTTTGAAGTAGGTCAGGAAACAGAACTTGGCGCTGTAAATGTAAAGACAGGTATCTTTACTGGCCGTTCACCAAAGGATAAGTATATCGTTGACGATGCACAGAGTCACGACAAAGTGTGGTGGACAACCGAAGGCTACAAGAACGACAACCACCCGATGTCTGAAGAAGTATGGGCCAAGGTTAAGAGTCTTGCCGTTAAGGAACTCTGCAACAAAAATCTTTATGTGGTAGATGCTTTCTGCGGTGCTAACAAGGATACACGCATGGCAGTGCGTTTCATTGTTGAGGTGGCTTGGCAGGCTCGCTTTGTTACCAACATGTTTAT
>ERZ779890.3738-NODE-3738-length-13296-cov-34.663243_pt1 | contig 13296 bp, 13 predicted proteins | sample MGYA00511553_ERZ779890 | MGnify/ENA primary metagenome ERZ779890 (study PRJEB29588, sample SAMEA2152064) | human gut metagenome | biome: human gut; feature: human-associated habitat; material: faeces | place: Denmark | collected 2008/2010 ...
TGTCGGCAATCTTTGACGGGCTTATCATCGATGGTGTATTTGCTTCTATCGGAACCGCTTTCGCTGTGAAGGCAGCAGGTGGTCTTACCGTGAATGTCGGTATCGGCAAGGCCTGGTTTGACCATACATGGACGGTCAATGACAGTATCCTGCCGATGACTGCCCCGGAAGCAGAGGTGCTTCTTGATCGTATCGATGCCGTGGTTCTGGAAGTAAACGGAATGGAGTCAGTTCGTGAGAACACCATCAAATTTGTCAAGGGTAATCCGTCCAGTGCACCGTCGAGACCGACTTTGACGAACGAGGGAAATGTCCATCAGTACCCTCTCTGTTATATTTACAGAAAGTACGGCACTGCGGTTATTAACCAAGCTGACATTACCCCTATGGTCGGCACAGAGTCTACTCCATTTGTAACTGGCATTCTTCAGACGATCAGTTTGGACGAGCTGCTTGGCAAATGGCAGGATGAGCTTGATCGATTTACGGATGCACGATCTCAGGAAGTCGATGACTGGATTGCTCAGGAGGAAAGCGATTTCACGGCTTGGTTCAATAAAATGAAAGCGGACCTCCAACAGGAGCAGACCGTTCTTGACCAGTGGATCGCATCTGAACAGGCTGATTTTCTTGCCTGGTATAACCAGATGAAAGACCAGCTCAGCGGCGATGTCGCCGGTAATCTACAACTTGAGATCGACAAGGAAGAAGTCAAACGGATTTTGCTGGTTGGCTTCGAAGACGGAACCAAAGAGTTTTCGGACGACGGTACGGTTATCACTTCTACTGCAAGTGACGGCAGAACTTTGACGAAGACTTTCTCTGACGGATTCCTGACAATGACAAATGTGCTGAAAAGTGCAGCGGGAGCAGAGGTGGCGAGAGCCGTTAAGACTTTTGACTCCGATGGCAAGCTTATCAGCACCGTTGTAACTTATTCTTAAAGCGAAAGGAGAACAATCAAAATGGCAGAAGAAGATCTGATTTTCGGTAAAAACCGACACTTTTTCGGCGGCATTGAGCCGTCCAATATGCTGGCATTTAGCGTGGCTGTTGAGAGTGGTGTTGTGAAAGTTACGGCTACACTTCCCAACGACACAGTCGTGAATAACCAGACGCTCTGTACCGTGGAAGGTGCGATTATCCGGAGGAAGACAACCGATTATCCTAAGGATGAGTTCGATGGCGATCTGGTCGCCAACATTAAGGCGTCCACTGTCTTCGTAGATAGTGGTGCATCGCCTACCGGAACTTACTACTATGCAGCGTTCCCTTATACCACTCAGGGTGTGTATAACCGGAACAAGGCTAATCGTGTAGTTGTAAATGAACCGGAGCCGATGCAGGAGTTTTCCGCTAAGTCGGTATATGTCTCGGCATCTGATACCGTTAAGGTAGAAATCACGGCGAAGCTTCCGAGTGGTGTTGCTGGCGCTATTATCCGTAGGAGCACGACTGGTTATCCGACCAGTGAAACGGAGGGCGAACTGTTCAAGAACATCACTGCCAACGGCACTTATACGGATACCAATGTGACAGTCGGAGTGGTGTATTACTATTCCGCATTCCCTTACACCAGTACCGGTGCCTATAATCGCAGCGAGGCAAACAGAACCAGTGTAACGCCGAAAAAGAGAGACTATCTGTTCGGCTATGACCTGGTCAAGGCAACCTCCAGCCCCACAGGACGAGTAACTTATCCTTCTGATGTGGATAACGCTGCATTTACTCCGGCGGCTATGAATTTCAGCACCGGTAAGTTCAATTATGGTGGTTGGGCGTTTGACCCGGGTGAAAAGTTCATGCCTCGTCCTTGTATGCTGACTTATGCAGGCGTTGTCGATCACTATCTCAATCCTAACGACTATACCAAGAAGGTCGACGGTTCTACTTCCAAGATTGCAGACTCTTCCTTTGGCGGCAACGCCATGATGGAATGGTCGAAGATCTACACGAAGCGATGGGAGTCGGACGGTGTTTATCATTTCCGCTGCTCCGATACTCCTCAGGACGATACTTGGGATTGCTGGTGTAACTATGACCGCAATAACAACCAGATCGATCATTTCTATACCCCGATTTATTTTGGGTCTATGGTGAACGGCAGATTGAGATCTCTTAGCGGCAAAGAAAATAATGTTAACATGACGGCATCTGCTGATATTAACGGTGCAAAGGCAAACGGTAATGACTGGTATACCGAGGTGCTGGCGGACAGACTGCTGCTTCAGGATCTGTTGGTTATGATGGCTCGTTCTACCGAGTGTCAGACTGCATTTGGCTACGGACGGTGCAAGAGTTCCAATAGCAATGCTATTGCCCCCGGTACGATGAATACCAAGGGTATGTTCTGGGGTTCCAATGACCAGACTTCCGGCGTGAAGGTCTTCGGTATGGAGAATGTCTGGGGTAACCTATGGCGTCGTACTGCTGGCTGGATCAATGCTAATGGAACGCAGAAGGTCAAGCTTACTCGTGGTACTCACGATGGTTCTACCGCAACCGACTACAACACAGACGGAAACGGTTATAAGACGATCGCAAATGCTACTCCGGCTGGCAGTTCCGGCGGCTACATCAGCAGCATGAAGACGGAAGCATTCGGACGGCTGCCTGTTACTGTAAGCGGTTCCAGCAGCACTTATGAGGCTGACGGCATGTGGTACAATAACAGCCATATCAATTACGCGTTTGTCGGCGGCGCCTGGAACGGTGACCTGATGGTCGGTCCTTTCTGCGCTCATCTGTACACTGCGGCGTCCTATTCGGACTCGTCCATTGGCGCGGCTCTCTCTTGTAAACCGCTTGCCGCTGCGTAAGCAGCGAGGAGAGGACGGGAGAACCTTAGGTTCGCCGGGTAAACGAAAACAATTAAATATTAGGGGTATACACTGCGCCCAGCGCGTATGTCGGCGGCAACTGGAACAATGACCTGATGGTCGGTCCTTTCTACGCTAATCTGAACAATACGGCGTCCAATTCGAACTCGAACAATGGCGCGGCTCTATCTTATCCATAAGAAGCTCTCCTTAATGCAGTGTATGCCGCCATTTCAAAATGGCAAGAGATATCCGCATCTCTTCCTCACCACTTGGTGAAAATTAACTCGGTGCAAGCATCTGTGAGTAGCTGAGAATAAGTCGAAAGCGGATGAGAGGATAAGAGAGAACATGAAATCCTATAACCACTTGTACGAAAAAACAATATCCGAAACGAACCGACGGTACGCTCTGTCTCAAGCAAAGCACAGCAAGAGATTCCGTAAAATCATGAAACACCGGCACATGTCTGACGATGCCGCAGTTGAACAATCCTTAGACTGGATAGTCAACTACGAAAACGCCGAGCATGTGCCGGTTTACATTTATGATGGGATTACTCGCAAGGAGCGCACTATTATTGTCCCTACGATGGAAGAGCTGCTTGTTCAGCATTGCATCGTAAATGCCATGAAGCCGATGTTCTGCAAGGGAATGTACGAACACAGCTATGCCAGTCTTCCGGGCAGAGGTGCCCATAAAGGAAAGCTGGTTATTGAGAAGTGGATCAGGATTGACCCGAAGAATTGTAAGTATGTCCTCAAAATGGATATTCGCCATTTCTTCGATTCTATTCCACATGATCGTTTGAAAGCCAAGTTGAAGAAGACCGTTCATGACGAGAAGATGTTGGAGCTATTATTCCGCATTATCGATGTTACAGAGGTTGGTATTCCACTTGGCTTTTATACTTCTCAATGGCTTTCTAACTGGTATTTACAGGGTTTAGATCATTTCATCAAGGAGCAGCTCTGTGCTGTGCACTATATGCGCTACATGGATGACATGGTCGTTTTCGGAAGCAACAAGAGGGTTTTGCACCGCATGAGACAAGCAATTTCCGATTATCTGGAAATGGAGCTTGGCTTGGAACTTAAAGCGAATTGGCAAGTCTTTCGCTTTTCTTATGGCAACAACCAGGGGCGTGATCTGGACTTCATGGGCTTTCGTTTTTATCGTAATCGAACGATTCTTCGAAAATCCATTATGTACAAGGCCACGAGAAAAGCTCGCAAAATCTCCAAAAAGGAGAAAGCAACCATACTCGATGCTCGGCAAATGTTGTCTTATCTTGGGTGGATCGACTGCACCGATACCTATTTGATGTATCGGAAGTGGATAAAACCATGTGTTAGCTTCCAGCAATTGAAGCGAAAAGTTTCACGATATGACAAATACGATGAGAAGCGGGTATATCAAAAACTCGTCAGTCTTTACACTGCGAAAGGAGGAAAGTCGCATGGAGTTAAATTACAAATATGCCGAGAGCACAGTCCAACCGACTGCACTTGAGGTTACTGTTGGAACCGTATATCTCCGCAAGGACATTACGAGTATTACACGAACTTCCGAACAGGGTGATAAAACCACTTACTGGACTTATCAGGAAGCGGCGCTGACCCCTCAGGAGTTCAATGAATACACCAATCTGCTTATGGCTGAAAACGCCATTAAAGGTACAAATGATTCGGACAACATTGTTCAGATCATGGCAGGTCAGGAAACTGGAGATTCCCAGCAGCTTGCTATCATGGAAGCAATTGCTGATCTGTACGATGCCGTCGCAGCAATGATTCCTGAATGAGGAGGTAGCAAAAATGGTCAATCTTTACGCCACGCTTATCATCAATAAGCGTAGAACCTTCGACCAGGTGCCTGAAAAATTTAAGGCAGATGTCGAGGCAAAATTGTTAGAATATGGCTACGATACCAACGGCGATCTTATCGCTGAGGAGGAGTAACCATGTTTTATATTTTATCCAAAATTTTGATAGGAGGTAACAACATGGTAGCACTGTATGTCGCACTCATCATCGCAGGTCGTCGGACCTTTAATCAGGTTCCGGCAAAGTTCAAGGCTGCTGTCAAGGCTGATCTGGAAGCTCTCGGTCTTGACGAAAATGGTAATCCTGTGGATTAACCGAAATTGGCAGGGAGTCTACTTTGCGGTGGGCTCCCTCGCCTAATTAAAAGAGGTTTGGGGTGATATTTCCTACAAGCTTCTTAATTCATTTATGACTTCAAGGAGGATGATACATGGAAATGGAACCCTGGCTGCAAACGCTATTAACCATTTTAGGGACGATACTTGCTTCTTCTGGATTTTGGGCATATATCCAGGAGCGAAGCAAACGAAAAGCTGCTGAGAATAAGCACAACAATCTTGAAACGCAAATGCTCATTGGTCTGGCTCATGATCGCATTATTTATCTCGGCATGGCCTACATTGAGAGAGGTTACATTACACAGGACGAGTATGAAAATCTATATGAATACTTGTACAAGCCTTATGAAAAATTAGGCGGTAATGGTTCGGCTAAGCGAATCATGACAGAAGTTGACCAACTTGCGATTCATAAATCAACTTACAATGCTTGAATTGGAGGTGAGATTATGAGTTACAACATTACTGGTACGACTATCACTTTGACCCGAGGTGATACATTTGAGGCTCTGGTCTCTGCCACCAAAAGGGACGGGACACAGTATATTCCTGTTGCAGGTGATACCATTCGCTTCGCAATGAAAGAGAATTACGACGATCCCCGCCCCCTTCTTGTCAAAGACATCCCGATTGACACGATGATGCTGACGCTTGAACCTCAAGATACAGTAGATCTGAATTTCGGCAAGTATGTCTATGACATTCAGCTCACAAAAGCAAACGGCAAAGTTGATACCTTTATTTCGAAAGCAATTCTGAAGCTTTCGGAAGAGGTTGACTGAGCATGGGTGGAGTATGCGGAATCGGGTCTATTAAAGGTCGCCTTTCGCCCATTGGAAGCTTACAAGGAGCTTTATCTATACCTGTTGGCGGAGGTTTGGACTGTGATATTTATGAGGGCAAATACAATATCGTTCCCAGCGACACGGTTCAGGTACTGCCGACAGCTAACAAACTGCTGAAGCATGATATTGTAATCGAGGCAAACTCCGGAGGTCTTCCCGAAGGGAGTGAGATGGCTACGGACGACGATATTGACAGTTTGATCGATGATATTTTCGGAACCGGAGTCAATCCCGATCCGGACGAGCCCACTTACAGTCCTGATGACATCGCAACAGAAAAAGAGCTGAACGATGCTATTACCGATGTCTTCGGCTAAACATTTTGTGGTCACAGCAGCGCCAAAACGCTGTGGCAAAAATAATTTTATTCCAATAGGAGGAATGTATTATGGCAGACACTATTAAGATTACTACCCTGGCGCAGTTGAAGGTTAGTTCTGCATTATTCCTACACTTTGGCTCGAAAAGCCAGTAATTATGGGATATTTTGCTTCTACTATATTTCGTGCGCTTTCCCTACATAAGCTTTTCTTATGCAGGCAGATCCTCCGCAGGCATTTCCTTTTCAGGTTTTTCCTGCGCAGGCTTTCCCACATGAGGAATTTCGTAGAAGGTGTATTCGTTGTTCTCCAGCCTGCCATCCTCCCCGCGAACACGCTTCCGGGTCAGATATCCGCAGGCTTCCAGCTCGTTCAGTGCCGCGCGGACAGTGGCAATCCCATCCTTTGTTATGGTGGCAAGTCCCGCAATGGAGAATACCCAGTCAGGTGGGAGGCTTAAAATGATGGAGAATAAACCGACGGCTTTCAGCGACAACCGTCTATCTCGGAGATGATGGGTACTCATAACCGTGAAATTTTTGTCCTTCGGCGCGCGGATCACAGCCACTTCCTGCCACCTCCTACCGGATGGGTGTCGCGTTTCGCGACACCCTTTGCTGTTCCGCTCAGGCAAAAATCAGCTCTGAAAAGATGATTTCCTCAGCCTGTGCTTTCAGACAGTTCCTGTGCTGCACCCAGCCAAGCTGGTCAATTGCTTTGTCCGGGCCTGGATGCTGTGCCAACAATCCGTCCATGATCTGCTCCAATCGGCGCTCAGCGGTTTCCTGAACCTCCCACAGATGGGGGAACAGCTTCAGCTGCATCGCCAGGAGGCTGTATTGCGTGGGCCTGTGCTCCCGCAGAAAGGTCCGGCGCATCCGCCCATACTTGTTCAGGGGACGCTCTTCGGTGCTTTCCAGTTTGAGATTGGGAATCCAGTAGTCTCCGCTTTGGATATAGGTCAGTTCGGGTTTCATTGCCATTCCTCCTTCTGTGCTGTTTATTTTGCGATGTTCTTCCTGTTGCAAATACAAGAACATTTGTTTGCTATTATATACAAGGCTTCTACGTTTGTCAAGTACGAATTCAGCTTTTGTAAAAAGGAGACCCGGCTGTATTACACAGTCGGATCTCTAGAAAGCTGGAAATGGACAATGATACCTACCTTCTAAAGCCAAGGGTGTCGATACCTGTAGGAAGTGTACGCAAGCTGCATGAAACGGCATCTATCGACCATTCATACCCAGAGTTGCAACTACCCACAATTTGTTGGCAACCCGTGTTTTTAGTCGGTATATGCACATCGATTGCGTTTGGGGATTTTTCCGCCATATTCTTAGTGCGATTACTTCCCCCACCAACCAGGTGCACCTTTGGTAGCCCTTCCCCCATCTTCTTTGAAACGGAAATTGATACCAAGTTTCTTGGCTTTGTTGACGATGGGTTTCAATTCGCTGCCGCCTATCAACCACAGAGAACCGTTATTTTTCCGCTTGTCCACAAAACGAACATCGTTCTTCTTGAGCAGGGTGATTATCGTCGTCCTCCGGAAGAACATCTTCCAGTCCGGGGATCACTTGCTGCTTATCTGCTTTTGATACCATTTCCGGGCCGGAGATACCGGGGACAAGGATTGGTTCGCGTAGGATAGCAGGCTGCTTGTGAGAAGTGCTCAGCGTTTCCTTTCCCTTTGTCTTTTTAGATGCGGGTTTCTCTGGTTTTCTTACCCGATTCTCAGAAGACTGTCTCTGCCGGGCAGGAATGCAAGACTCCGATACAGCATTTTTCTCAGGTAATCGTGCGCTCTGTTCGCTGTCCTGCCGGAGTTCCTCCAGCAGTCTCGGATTCAATGCAGCTTCAACCGCCGATGCATTATCTCCCTCACCCACACTTTCGCTGGCCAGTATCGCTGCCGCCCGATTCTTAATACGCAACAGCAATTCTGTATTCCGGTCATCTGACACCACAGTTTCTGCATCTTCCGGTTCAATCCCGTATTGCGCCAGTTCCCCGATAACCCGTTCGATTGTCTGCTGGGGCGCACGATAATATTCGCTTCCCCGAATACGGATGAATCGCCAACCCAGACGCTCCAAAATGGTCTGGCGCTCCATATCTTCTCGAATCTTCGTATCTCCGCTGTGCCATCGCTCGCCGTCGCATTCAATGGCCACCGTTTTCCCGCCGCACACAGCAACCATATCCAGTCGGTATGCACCGACTTCCCATTGCTGGACAAGGTGATACCCCCGATCAGACAGGGCTGTGGCAACCGCTTTTTCAAAAGGAGACTCAGAAGCAGCGGAGATTTTCTCATGGGCAATTTCCAACGCGTGGGGATTTGCAGCATAGTCCAGCAGCTTTTTCCGAATGTCACCGGGCTTCAGATCATTTGCTGCATCCAGAGAGTGAACGACCCAAAGCTGATCTCTGGCGCGGCTCACGGCAACATTGTAGCGTTTCCGGGTGGAATCATCCACGCCATAATTCTGAAGATGGAGCGGCCCCGGATTGTCAATGTCTTTACTGTCTACCAAGCTCAGGAAAATGACATCCCGCTCATCACCCTGGAAATTTGCGGAATTTCCGCACAGGATATTGCGCTGCATAATTTCCTTTGGGGAAATGGACGCGTCAATTTCCTTTTGAATCAGCTGATACTGCTCGTCACCCAGCAGCGAAATGACACCAAATGATTTGCCTTCATATTCCGGCTGCTCCATACAGGCTCTCATCAAAGCAACAATTGCTTTGGCTTCCGGTTGATTTACTTTGTTTTTTCCATCCCGCTGTCCTGCGTCCACCCGGTAGTTTATGACGGCAGGCAACAGATTACTGCTGCTGGCTTCTCTTAGAGGTTTGATCTGATAGTCATAGGACAGCATGTTGCTGAATCCGATGATTTCAGGGACGCAGCGGAAGTGCTCATGGAGCATAAGCGGCTTAAAGGTGGTTGCTGCGATATCGTAGATGGAGGTTTTTGCATTGTACAGCTGTGCATTGGGAATTTTTCCCCGGAGGTACATCTGCTCCAGAGAATCCATTTTGGCCACATCCACACCAACGGCCATAGGGCTGACCTGTTTGTCATCACCGACGATAATCAGCTTCCGCCCCATATACAAAATGGCCAGGGAGGAAATGTCCGACTGACTGGCCTCGTCGATAATGACAATGTCAAACCGGTTTACCTTTGGATTCAAGCTCTCCAACGCCTTATTGATGGGCATGATCCATGCCGGGACTGCCGTCTGGCATTTGCTCATCAGTTTTCTTGCTTCCGCTTTTAGTTTCGGCGCGGTTTTGCCTGTTCCCTTGCCGATGCGCTTCACCGTTAGCTTCCAGCCCTGAAGTGCTTGGTTCATATCGATATTTGCCTCTGTTCGACGCAGCAAATGATACCATGCGCACTTTTCTGCGTAGAGTGCGGTGGTTTCCCGATACCTGGCGCTCAGCATAAGGCTTTTTGCCTGCAAATCCCGGAAGGGCATAGATGTAATTTCTTCAATGATTCCCTGAAGCTGCTTCCACTTCCACGCATCTTCAATGGAATTCGGAAGTGTACACTCCGCATGAATACCGGTGCGGTGACGAATGGCATTTGCCCAGTCCGGAGCAACAGGTTCCAGCTGCTTCAGCATATCTTCGCGGCTGCTTTGGAGTGCATATTTCTCAAATGCCTTTTCCAGCGCGGCATAGCCATCTGCGTATGCATTCCAATCCAGCAAATCCACAGACTCCCGGAGATTTTTGCAAAGGCGGCTGCTCCCACGCTTACCGGACAGGAGCACCGCTTTTGTCCGATCAAAAACGCTCTGACAATCGTCCAGATGGATCATTGCCTCACACATGTCACAAAGCTGAGCAAGTTCATTCCCAATGACACGAAACTGCTTTTCCGCAGCAATGAGATCGGAATCTAAAGGGCTCGCATGGAACAGGATATCCCCGGGAATGCCGATCAAATTCATTTTGTCCAGCAAAAGTTCAAAATCCGATTGATACCAATCCAGGAACCGGAAAATGAACGGAATCCAGTTGTCGGCAACCGTTTCCGGATTATCACGAGCCAGTTCAAGGAACGCAGGCACGCCTGCTCCGCACATCAGAGCATCCCAGTATTTGGCGCACTTGTTTCGCAGCTGAATCAGTTCAATCTGGTGCAGGATGGTGTCGCACTCCTCAGCTGTCTGCAAATAATGCCCATTGATTTTCGCGCTTTCCAGTGCAGCTGTGTACTCCTTATGCAGCATCAGAGTAAGTTTGCTGATCTTGCCTTTCTCAGCAAGAATGGACTTAACTGCTTCCAGAATTGGCTTTTGAGCAAATAGATTCTCAGGATTGGCAATCTCAATATCCAGTCCAAATTGTTCCGTCAGCACGGACTCATGATATTTGCACACTTCCTGAATCTGCGCAACCAAGGTAAGCCAGCGCTGCCGGTAAGCCCCACCGTTCTTCCCATCAACAGCCGCCTGCTGCATCCACTTTTCAACTTTTCCGATGGACGCGATATGGTCTTTCAATTCCCGGACTTCATGGATCGGCGGTTGGGAGAGCGTAACCGTGCCAAAGCCCCCGGAAACATCCATTGCGGAGTCCCCGGAGTGCACAATTGTCCAGTTATTTTTCTTTGCAATACTTTCCAGTGCTTTTTGTGCGGCAGTGAATTGTTTGACTGTGTGTTCAAAATCGGATGGGGTCAGAATATCCTTCGGAGACGGAATACTGCACTCCAGCTCCTGCTCATCCGCTTCTGTCAGTCCCTCATTGCTTCGGTAAAGATCTGCCAGCTGTTCAAAAGTCAGCGGCAGCGGAGAATGAACGCGTACGCGTCCCGGAATGTAGGAAAGATCTTCCTCATGTTCCAGCACGAATCTGGCCGCCACAGAAGGAGAAATCTCCTCACCGTTGTAGACAATGCAATTACACTCCTGCTGAATCAGTGTGTATAGCTTGCGCCGGGTATCGGCCAACTGAGCAATAATGGCTTTGCGTTCTTCAGCCAGCACCATCATTTCCCGCTTTATTTCATAGGAAGTCGTCCTGGACATATAGTCGGTAATGCCGTTGACAGACCTTTCCATATCCACATTGGAATCGTCCAGCATGGATACGCACAAATTCTGCAAGCCGGGATTGACTTTGTCTTTCAGAACGCTTAGGGCCTTGGTTGTGTAGCTGGTGACCAAAACACTTTTACCCTGTGCCAGAAAATGTCCCAACAGATTCGCGATCGTATGGGTTTTGCCTGTGCCGGGAGGCCCCTGAACCAGCACTGCATTGTACTGCTCAATACGGCGGGCAATGTTCAGCTGTTCTTTATTCGCCTGCTTCGACAGCAGAATATCGATGCTCTCGCCGCCAACGGCTGCAAGCTGTTCGTCAATGGATTCTTCTCCTGTGTCCTCCGGTAGTTCCTGTATCCCGCCGCTGACAATATCCCGGATTGGGCCGGGCACTTCTCCGGTCTGCTGAACATTTTCGATGATCTGCTCAATGGCTTTCAGTGTTCCGTCCAAGCGCTTCCGGACAATGAAGCAGGGATTCAGATAGAGAAGCAGCCGGCTGCTGCGCTCCCAGTTTGCAGGAATGCCGGTCTCTGAATATACGCTGTCCGATGACAGCTGATGCACCAACACCTTGAGGAAGCCGGGCGTCTCATTCCGATCCAGCGGATGGTAATCGTTCTTTTTCAAATCTTCGCTGAGAACATTCACTTCACCAAGGTTGATGTCATCCATAATCTGGAAAACAACAGAGTAGAGGTCGGAGGGGATTTCTGTATCGCGGACAAAAACCGTATTCGCATCCGGATCATAATCAATACTTACACGGTGTGTTAGGACAGGATGACAGATTTCGGCGTTGTTCCGGTCGCGCAGGAAGCCATTGGCTGCAATCATTTCTTCTGTTTCCGATTCCCGCTTCAATTCAAAGTACAAACGGTACAGATCCGTAAATAAACCCCGCGTCCTTGCAGTCAGAAGCTGCCGTTCTACCCATACTTTTCTTTTTTCCAGCCATTGCTGATACTGCGTTTCTCTGTCCGGGTCGTCAGCGAACAATACCGGTATGGGTTCTCCGGTTTCCTCATCTGTTTCCTTTCCGGGCATGGATGCAATAACAGAGGCTTCCTGCCGGAAATCATTCCATCCGGGTTCCAGCCACAGTTCAAAGGACAGTTCTGGTTCCGGACACTTTTGAAATTCCGGCTTGTGCACCGAAAGAATCAGATTCCCATCTTCCGCTTTTTCGGAATCCAAATCATCAGAAACCCTGTCCCGATAGTGCAAACTAATATTCTCATGGTCATCCGGAAGATCGGAAAGAGAAAATGACCAAGGGTAGTCTTTTATATTCAGAATAGCCTTCTGCTTCAGCTTATTCAGTTCCTGAATGAACTGAAACAGAGAGATCACTTTTGCCTGATCAGAGAGTTCATTTTCAACTTCATTGCGATTATCTTCCATGGGAAATCCCCCCTATATCATAGCTTCCGCACGATTGCATATCACGGGTCAGCTCTTTTCTAACAACGGTATTGCTTGGTGAAATAACTATAGCACACTCCGCCCTGGGTGTCCATAATTTTGCAGTCACGCAGCAGAAAATGTCCGGCAGCGTGATTCGCTGCCGGACAAAGTCATAACAAATGTATGGAATATCGGAGATCGCAACAACGAAATCACTGGTAGTCGCAAGCAGTGTTCAGGTAGCACCTGAACGGATTTTGCTTGTTGGGGCAAATCCCCAATCCCCGAAGATCATCCCTGCGTTGCGGGATGGCTGCGCATTCTGTGAGAATGCTTGAACCCCAAAATCGAAAAAGGGCGCAGGAGTCAGCATTTGAAACGCTGCTCCTGCGCCTGATTTCTTACAGACCTTGTTCTTACTCGCCCATGTCGCGGGAGTTGGCACTGTTCATGATCTGTCCGGTCGCTTCATTGATGAAATCAACGGCGATGTTCTCTACCTCGGTGCCGTTGAAAACATTGTACATTCCGCCGTACATATAGAACGCCAGCACGGAGAAGGACTCCGCCAGATTCAGTTCAGAGGAAGTCGTGGTAACTTTGAATTTGGTAAAGTCCGAGTCTTTTATGCAACTGTGACGGGGGTGTCCGTTTTGGGGTCGTTTCTGTAAG
>ERZ779890.3740-NODE-3740-length-13293-cov-13.656519_pt1 | contig 13293 bp, 10 predicted proteins | sample MGYA00511553_ERZ779890 | MGnify/ENA primary metagenome ERZ779890 (study PRJEB29588, sample SAMEA2152064) | human gut metagenome | biome: human gut; feature: human-associated habitat; material: faeces | place: Denmark | collected 2008/2010 ...
GGCGCAATTTCTGCGCTGCCGGGGGCGTTCTCTTTAGTTACAGCGGTGCGATTTTCGAACGGTCAAGAAGCCCTCTCCATTGACTACAGCGGCGCAAAATATGTACGATCTGCGCTGAAAATCGCCGCTGCACAAAAAGCACTTTTTTGAGTGGTTGAAAACAACGGTTTTGCTGTTTGACTGCGGAACGTCCACCTTGAAAAGTCTGCTGTTGCTGGGGTCTAATGCCCCTCATGTTCACCTACGACTGCGAAAACGCTTCTCAAGGTGCACCTTAGACTGCGGTTTCAAAACCTCGGAAAGCCCCGCACTGCGGGGCTTTGTGGGCGGACCGCAGGCGCTTGCGACTGCGGCCCTTTATCTTGTGCTAAAATCGAACGGCCTTCGCCACCTGAAAAACCCTCCTGTAAAGTTCGGCTTTTCGTCCAATAGCGTTCCCGCAAATATCGCCAAAAAGTTACCGCCACAACGCTGTTCCAAACCGCTTCTCATCCCGTTTTTCAACTTCTCGCACAAATGGTTCACGTTTGCCTTCACCCCCGAAAGCGGGTACACACTCGGCTTTCGGAGAAGAATCGTACACAAGGGCACACACGGCGAAACAGGGGCATTCCCTCCCTCGACCACAGTGCGGCTTTGTGCTGCCAGCGAAATCCCTTTTATTCCGCCGTGCTTTTATATACATACATTTCCCGGTTCTCTGTGAACCCTCAACACCAGCAGAAGAGAAATATCCGGCAAAGCTGCTACCATAAATTTTGTCTCAAACCGCTTTTCATCGTGTTTTTCAACTTCTTGCACAAACGGCCCACGTTCGCTTTCACGGGTGAAAGCGGGTACACACTCGGCTTTGCTCAAAGGATCGCACACAGCGGCTTACACGCCGAAACAGGGGGCGTTTCGGATGGGGGTGGTATCACTACTCTCGGAGCGTTCCGCACGTTCACCAACATCCCCGGGCCGGGTGTCAGAACGGTAAACTTTGCCGCTTTTGGGGCTTGGTCGGGGGTGCTCCCAAAGAACGCAGAGAGCCTTCGGGACAGCGATGCGCTTATGCGCGTCGCTGTTCCGAGGCGTCGCGGCCCCGCTGGGCTGCGTAATCTTTTTTCGTTTCTGTCGAAATTACGGTTTTCACACTCTGTGCTCAGGGCCTTTCCGCGTGTGCGTGACGAGGGGTGGTATTACTACTCCCGGCGTGCTCCGCGTGTTGCCGAAACGCCGGACGGCCGCTTGTCAAAACGGCTATTTTGCCGTTTTCTTGTGTCCCCTATTTACATTTGCGAAAGACCCTGCAGGATACTGCCAACATCCGCATCTATGCAGATATCCCACCGTCGACTGTAAGGATAGAACCTTTTCGTCCCACAAACTGCCAAATACGAGTTCATACAGAAATTCTCGTACATGATGGCATTCTCGTATACGACATTTTTTGAATCGATCCAGTTCAAAAACGCCGCCAGTTTTTTGGCATACTCCTTCCCAGTACTTGCTTTTCGTATGCTTTTCAATTTGATCCATTGATTTCCAAAGAAAAACGGCATATAATTTTTCTTATTCATAACCAGACACCATACGGATAAAAACAGAGAGGTACACCATATGATCACGCCCAGCAATGTACGCGAAGCAGCATTGAAAGTCGAAGAAGAAAATCACCGTTTTCGCAGGTTTCTGAAAACTCACGCTGATGAGGAGGAATTGGATCAGCAATTTCTCAGTCTGCATAAAGAACTATTTGCGTCATATGACTGCTCTAAATGCCGCAACTGCTGCCGTTCCTATGATGTGTCGCTTGAAAATGAAGAGATTTCCACCATCGCGGCGGCGAAGGGGCTTACGCCTGATGCTTTCTGCAAGCAATTCCTTTCCGATGGTTTATTGGGCCATGGGATAAAAAAGCCATGCCCGTTTTTACGCGAAGATGGACAGTGTGAAGTGGAATTCTGCAAGCCATCCGAGTGCGCCGCTTATCCCTATACGGATAGACCGGGCAGAATGGGGAGCTTGCTCAACATCATTGCTTCTGCCGAAGTTTGTCCCATTGTTTATGAAATGCTGGAACGATTGAAAGATACATACCACTTCAGAAAACAGTATTGATGTGGGAGGGATACTCTTGTCAGTGTCTCGCCCCTGCATCATCTATCGTATGAATTTGTACGCTGTTCTTTATAACACATATTCATTAAGGTAATCAAATCACGAATAAACAGCGTGTGTGGAGTATAAACTCGATAAAACCTGCTGCCGGAAAACACTTCCAGATACTCGTCATACATTGTGATATTCGACAACTTATCAAAGCCTATATCAAATCCATATCTCTCAGCAAGGAAAACAATTCTTTGGTTCGTAATAAACAGACGTCCCGGATACTCTGTACGGACTGTTTCTCTTATAGCTTTACTCTGACCAGTTGATTTATGGATGGAATAACCTTTCATGACGCGCATACTGCTTCCGCGTGAGCTGCTCTTATAGCCGGAAACAATATCTTTAGAGTGATATGAAAAACCGACACCCTCAAAGTAGCAATCCTCATCGCGTCTAAGCTGCATGGAAACATCATGAAGCTCAAGTTCGTCCAGCATATCGTTCGCAGTCATATCTCCAAGCATTAAAATAGAGCCTGCTTGATACTGAGAGCGAGGAGTTCTGCTTTGGTGCGAACCTATGCAATAAAGCAATGCCAGTGCACACAAAGTCCCAATTAAAACTCCCATTCTGATACGCCCCCTTTCTTTAGCACAGCAGCAAGCAAAGTTATTTCAGACCAAGTAGATTCCAGTTCGCGTTTTTACGGAAAACACCATTTTCCCACGAACCAACAACAACGCTGTCATTCGCATTTTCTACATCACCTGTAAATGGGAAGTTCTCACCAAGACACTCATATATTCCGTCACCAAGGAATCTGAAAAGATGCGGCTTTTTCTCATATGCTATCCCTTTGTTGACACGATTGTAGCAGTAGTCCGAAGGAATAATACTACTGCTGTTGGTTTTGAACCGAGCACTAAGCAACTCATAAAGTTCTTTCAAACTAATTTTGTAATGAACGCCATACTCGGAAACAATCTCCGCTACAACCATTCGCATTTGCTCATCAATCGTCATTTTTTCAAAATCTCGCTTTCTTTCAAAAATGATATACTTTCCTTCAAGGTTTACCTCTACCACAGAGTAATTGACGCTGAGCCAACTGAGTGCGATGGAATGGCTTGTCGTATTCGCCCAAAACGCACGATGCGTAGTGGCAGACTCGGGTAGCTTGAACTTTAATATATCTTCGATTTCGGTAAAAAGGAGTTTGATTCGTGGCAAATTGCTTTGATGGAGATAATCAGAGAGAAAGCGATATTTTTTGCTTCCAGTTGGCAACTCTGCATCATTGGCTTGTGCGTTATTGCTGAGCCATTCTACTTTTTCTTCCAATTTTACAATTCGGTTTAACATATCGAGTATGATTTTATCATAATCCATGTTTGTTCCCCCCCTTTGTTATATATACAATACCTCATTTATCCGTATGTGTCAATATGTTTTGTGACATTTCAGAACTTTTTATGACTGATTGAAAACTATTGTTAACTTCTCAATCAGATGGGAGAAGCAGGATGATTCTGCAATATCCAGCAGCCTCTGCATCGAAATACCTATCTATCGGCTTTACGGCTTTGCGGGGTATTTTGCACGACCGCAAATATGCACACTTCTCAGCGAACGGTATTCGTTATGCAGCGATTCGCTGTTTTGCAAAGGAACCGCACAAAAGTTTTACACTTTTTACTATCCTTGCTTTACAGAGCAGAAAATCGGCGATTTTTAACCCTTAGATGTACAAAAACAGGAGGTATCCAGCCAATGTTGAGTGCCGTCTGTCTTGCTGTCCAATCCCGCTTAGCAGATTCCGATTTTTTAGTTTTCTCAAATTACTGTCTTATCGGCACACGTATATTCCCGCGTTGAAAACCGCCTGTGAGGAGATCCTGACCCACTTTTGACCCAGAATCCGAAAAAAGCGGGCAGGTCTGGATGGAAACAATGGAAAATCTGCCGAGTGAACGGCGGTAAAAAGCACAAATCGGAGCCGAAACAGCTCCGATTGACCCTTGAGACAACCTACGGACCAGAAGGCCGGGGGTTCGAATCCCTCACGGCGTACCAAAAGTCCTCGAAATCGTCTGATTTCGAGGACTTTTGCTTTTCATAAGTTCCGTTTTTAGTGTGCCGCTTTTTTCTGACCCAAACGCTGACCCCAACGGGAGCGGGTAGCGGAAAGGTCTATACCGCACGGGATAGGATATTGCCCATTGTTTGCGCCGCTTTAAGTTGGGCGTCGGTGGTGACGTGGGCGTAGGTGTCCAGCGTGAACCCCGCCGAGTAGTGGCCGAGCATACTGCTGACGGTCTTGACGTCCACGCCGTTCTGGAGCGCCATGGTTGCGAAGGTGTGGCGCAGGTCATGAAAGCGTATCCGTGGCAGTCCCGCTCGTTTCAGCACTCTTTGCAGCATATGCAGGACGCTGTCTGGTGACATGGGGCCTCCGGTGGGTGACGGGAACACCCATTCGCTATTTCCGATCTTGCACTTTTGCATTTTTAGTACGTCTATTGCGTCTGCCGACAACGGCAGGGTGCGGTAGGCGTTTTTTGTTTTCAGCGGGGCTTCGACTACCTTGCCGTTTTGCCGGGAAATGGCCCGTTGGATTTTCAACACACCACGGTCGAGATCAACGTCCGTCCACTTCAGCCCCAGCAGTTCCCCCCGCCGCAGTCCGGTGGCGAGATCGAGGTAGCAGGGCGTATCACCCGCCAGCGCGTGGCAGAGATCGTCCACCAGCAGCCCGCCGCCCGCGGCGTCCGTGGGGCAGGGATAGTCCCGCAGGAAGGGAAAGCCCGCGCGGGCAAAGGCCTCCTGCGTGCTTTTCCAGAAGATCGCAAGGTTGGCGGAGTACACGCTGATGCGGATGATGTGCAGCGCCTCCGCCTTGGCGCGCTCAGCGAGATACCAGTTCACTGCCGTGGTCTTTCCGTAGCCCATGGGCGCGACCACGGTGGTCATAGCGCAGCGGGAAATGGGCCGCAGGCTCTCCTGCAGCCGCTCGGAGATGTAGATGGTGTTCAGGTTCCACTTTGCTTTCGGCATCATGCATTCCTCCTGCCTGCGGCGTTTTTCTGATTATACCATGCAAATCCGGCCGTGGAAAGAGCGATGTTTCCCCGGCCGGCGCCGCGCTTTTTTCATTCCGCAGAAAAAAATCTCCCGCCGGGCATCTGCCGCGGCGGGGGATTTCAGAAGAGAGAGATGGTTTCTGATTAGAAGGGCCCGAGGTTGATGACCTGTGCCAGAAGCACAAAGGCGAAGCCCGCGACCAGAAGCATGCACCACAGCTTCCAGGAGAAGCGGATCCAATCGCCGAAGTTCAGCTTGCCCATAGCGAGCATGGCGTGGAGGCTGCCGTAGGTCGGATACAGGTCGTTGGTAAAGCCTTCTGCATACTGGTAGGCCAGAACCAGCACCTGCTGGTTGATGCCCAGCGCCTTGCCCAGCGGGGAGAGGATCGGGATCAGCACAACGGCCTTGGCCTCGCCGGAAATGATGAAGAAGTTCATGACCATGACGACGAAGAAGATCGCAAGGAGCGTCAGCAGCAGGCCCTTGTTCTGGAGCAGACCGCTCAGGTAATAGACGATCGTATCGAGGATCTTGCCCTGACGCATCAGAGCGGTGATCGCCTGGGCAAATCCCATCATGAACACCACGCTCAGCAGGTCAGCTGCGCCGGTGGTGAAGATACGGCAGGCCTTGCTGGGATTGATGCCGCACACAAGGACCGTCACAATGGTGGAGATGATGAACACGGCGGACATCTGGTTGAAGGACCACTCGAGCTTTACGCAGCCGTAGGTCTGGACGATCAGCGCCACAGCGAAGATCAGCAGGCCGAGCTTCATTTTCAGCGTGAGGGGGATCTCCTCCATCTCGACCTGATTCTGGCCCACGCGCTGGTTCATATATTCCTCTGCGCAGCAGCTCTTGGAGGGGTCGGCCTTGATCTTCTTGCAGTAAAACCAGAAATACGTCACGCCGATCAGGAAGAACACCACCGTGGCGATCGTGCGGTAGCCCAGGCCGGAGAAGATGGGCAGGCCGATCATCTGCTGGGAGAAGCCGGTGGTATAGATATTGACAATACCGGCGGTCCAGCCGATCTCAAGGCCGGCAACGACAACTGCAAAGCCGAGCATACGGTCATAGCCCAGACCCATGACCAGCGTAATAACGATTGGGATAAACGGCATCATGTTCTCAGCCATGCCCACAACGCCGCAGATCAGGAACAGCAGGAAAAAGCTTGCAACGATCAGGAATTCTTTTCCCTTTGAATGCGCAATGACCCGATGCACGCCCGCAGTCAGCGCATCCGTGCTGTCCAGAACGGCCAGCGCGCCCGTCATGACCAGGATGAGCGAGCCGATGCCCATGGCCTTTACGATACCTGCGTTGATCGCCGTAAAGAAGCCAAAGAAGGTAACAGGGTCATCTCTTTCCACAAAATGGAAGCTGGAAGGGTCGATTTCCTCAATTCCGGACTCCGGATTTTGCACGATGTCGTACTCACCGGCGGGGATGATCCACGTTAGCGCCGCCACCAGCAGCATAACGCACAGCAGGATGATGTAGCCGTGCGGCAGTTCAAAAGGCTTTTTCGCCTTGCGAAGTTCGTTCTTCATAATACACACCTCAATAGTTCTGTTTTCTGTTTCTGTTTTCTCTGTTGCATAGGGTTAAGCCTGATACACGCATCGACCTCCTACTATGGTTTTAAGGATCTTCAAATTCGGGATGTCGTCTGCGTCTACCTGAAGCGGATTGCGGTCTAAGACCACAAAGTCCGCCCACTTCCCCGGTTCAATGGTTCCCACCAGATCTTCCTGCTTGCTCTGATATGCCGCATTGATGGTGCTTGCCAGCAGCGCCTCATATACGCTCAAGCGCTCTGTCTGTCCGATCACAGCGCCGCTTTTCGCTTTGCGCGTCACCGCCGTCCAGATGGAGGTCAGCGGGTCCGGCGGCATGACCGGGCAGTCGGTATGCACCGTCGGATGCAGTCCCATGTCCATTGCCGTCTTGATCGGGTCCACATGCTCGCAGCGCTCAGGGCCAAGGTAGGTCGATTCAAAGATATCTCCGTTGGGGTAGAGCGTCGGCACATAGAATGTGGGCGTGACCCCCAGCTCCTTCATTTTTTCCAGCTGGTCCATGCGGCTCATCTGCGCATGAACAACGACATGGCGGGGGTCCGGACACGGATTTTCAAGCTGCGCCTGCTCGTAAGCATAGAGCACATCGTCGATCGCCGCGTCGCCATTGCAGTGGATGTGCATCTGCGCGCCCGCATTGTGCACCTTTTTCACCAGCTCCGTCAGCTCCTCCCGGCTCCACACGGGGCTGCCGCAGTAATCCGCGGAACGGTCTGGCAGCTTTGTGTAGTAGGGCTTCGTCAGATAGGCGGTGCCGCAGCCGATCGAGCCGTCCTGAAATTCCTTTCCGCCGGTCATAAAGAACATGTTTCCCTCGGACTTCACATTCTCTTTTGCGTATTTCGCCGCCGGCTCCGGCGCGCTCCACAGCGTGCAGCGAATGCCGAGATACCCCTGCTTTTCGCCCTCCTGCATGATCTCCGCGTCGCCCACAAGGCCCTGATTGGCCGTGGTATAGCCTCTGGCGGCATAGTAATCCGTGGCTTCCTTCAGCCCGCGGATCTTTTCATCTCTCGTGCCGAGAAAGCCCAGCTCATCCTTGTACCAGATGAGATCGACTGCGGTCTCTTCCAGAACGCCGGTGGGCTCTCCCTGCTCGTCCCGGCGGATCACGCCGCCCTGCGGGTCGGGCGTGTTCCGATCGATCCCCGCGATGCGCAGCGCCATCGAGTTGACATACATGAAATGGGACGTAACATGATCGCAGATCACAGGATGCTCCGTCGAGACCTGATCCAGATCCACGCGCGTCAGGTGGCGGTGCTCTGCAATGATATTCTGGTCATACCCCGCGCCGATTACGGACTTCCCCTTCGGAGTTCTTTCCGCCTTTTCCCGCAGGATATCCAGAACATCCTGAATCCGCTCCACCGGCCCGTAGGGCGGGCAATTCACATTGCTGTAGATCAGTCGCCCCGTGCCGACCTCGACGAAATGGCTGTGGGCGTCATAAAAGCCCGGAAGCATCGTGCTCCCCGCCAAATCCACCCGCTCGGTGTCCGGCCCTGCCAGCTTCTCTACATCCGCCCGGCTTCCGCAGGCCAGTATCACACCGTCCTTGACCGCGACCGCCTCAAGCGTTGCATCGCAGCCGGTCAGCGGCAAAATGGTTCCGCCGCTATAAATGATGTCTGCATGCTCTTGTGCCATATTTCCACTCCTTACTTACATCTGATTTCCAGAAATTACAGAAATTTGTGATATGCTTCTTCCGCTCACCGGCAGCGCGCCAGAATATTGCACAGAAGCCGGTAGACCCTGCGGACGGAGGAAATGCTCATCTCCTCCGAAGGGGAATGAAAGTTCCAGCAGTCCGGGCCGATGGAGATGGCGTCCAGCTCCGGCTTCTTCTCTGAAAAGAAGCCGACCTCCAGCCCTGCATGGACCGTGAGATATTGCGCATCGCAGCCGAACAGCTCGCGATAGGCTTCGCTCGCAATCGACCTGAGCCGGGACTCCGGCTGGAAAGACCAGGAAGGATAGAACCGATCCGTCGTGCATTTTCCGCCCAGCATCTTAGCCAGCCGGCAAAGCCGCTGGTATAGGTAATTGCCGAGGCTGGGGCGGGCGGAGCGGATCTCATAGACGATCCGCAGCCCCTCTTCGGTGAGGAAAAGCTCCCCCATATTGTCGGAGGTATCCACAAGACCCGTCAGCGTTTCGTTCATCTGATAGATCCCGTCCGGGGACAAAAGCGCGGCTGTGAGCAGCGCGTCAGGCGCGGCGCACCACGCCGGCCGCTCGGCGGAAGCAAGCGACACTGTCAGCTGCGCGCCGGAGGCCGACAGCTCCATGGCAAACGCATCTTTAAGCTGCTCGACGGCCGAGCGGAGCTTCTCCTGCGCTCCGGCAGGAAAACAAACGACCGCAGACGCATCGCGCGGGATCGCAAGGCGGAAGCTGCCGCCCGCGACCGGGCCAAGCTGAAAGGGGATGCCCTGCTCTTCAAGCGCAAGGAAGAGGCGAACCAGCAGGGAGATGGCGTTTCCGTGCCCCCGGTGGATATCTTCGCCGGAATGGCCTCCCAGAAGGCCGGAGACCGTCAGCGTACAGGCGATCCAGCCCTCTGGAACCGCTCCGCTCTCCACGGGCACTTTCAGCTCCGCCGCCTGACCGCCGCAGCTTCCGCAGAGGAACTCCCGGTCGCAGCAGTGGTCCAGATTGATCAGGTACTTGCTGCGCATCGCAGCGGTATCAAAACCGGCGGCGCCGGAGAAATCTTCCTCCTCGGCGGTGGTGAACAGGACCTCCAGCGCAGGATGCGGCAGGCTGTCGTCCTCCAGAACGGACAGCGCGAGCGCCACGCCGATTCCATCGTCCGCGCCCAGTGTTGTGCGGCCGTTGGTATTGATCCGGTCGCCTTCGATCTGCCACCGGATGGGATCGGTCTCAAAGTCGTGCGCTGCGCCCGACGCTTTTTCACAGACCATGTCCATGTGCGCCTGAAGCATCACGCTGGGAGCATTTTCGTACTCCGCGGCGGCGGGCTTTCTGATCAGCACGTTCCTGTGCGCATCCCGATGGGCTTCAAGCCCGCGCTCGCAGGCCCAGTCGAACAGATACCGGCTGATCTGTTCCTCGCGGAAGCTGGGGTGCGGAATCTGACACAAGGTGTGAAAATGGCGGAATACCGGTTCTTGCAACAGACGCTCCTGTTCTGCATTCATAGCAACGTCTCCTATTCGTAGTCGTCCCTGTCGTCATCCGGATTATATTGTAATCATGATTATGTTTTCTGTTTGGCGAAAAGTCAACTGTTTTTTATTTTATATTGCCCCATTCTGTAAAATAAACAAAAAACGCGGGGAACCTTTGTGCAGTTCCCCACGTTTTTTGTCGATATATTTCCCCTTGGTTCAGCGTCCCGCCGCCAATAGGTATTCAAATTCCCTGTTGAACTCTTCCTCGTGCGCCGCGCGGTCGTAGCCCTGACGCTTCAAAGAGGCTTCATACAGGAAGTTCTGGTGAAGCGCAACGACCAGATCGGATGTGATCTGCGCTTTATCCGCCCGGAGATCCTTCTCCTCCACCATGCGCCCTATCATCGCCTTGTCTCGCTCGGTCATGCTCCCCTGCACCAGCATATTCTGCATTTCCTTGCTCAGGTGATCCAGCTCGTTGGGAAAGAGCACATGGTAATAGAGATCCAGAACGGAGGACAGCTGGTCCCGATACTTTCCAAAAAAGATATGGTGGTAGATTTCAGGATCGTCCAGCGCGTGCTTATTGAAGCAGTGGTAAACGGTGCGATACTGTTCGATCGCCCGCATATCCGGCTTCAGCTTGGCCTCCAGCTCGGCAACATAGTCCCGCAGGTAGCACAGCGAACCAAACATGATCAGCTGATCCAGGTCGTTGAAGTAATTATAAATCGTTGCGCTGTTGTAGCCCGCCTCCGTCGCAATTCCGCGAATGGTCAAATTCTCGATTCCATCCCGGCGGAGCAGTTTTTCCGTTGCCTCAATGAAGTAAATCATGATCCGCTTTCGCTTCAGCGTCAGGTCATAATCCAGTGCTTTGTTTTCCAAATCCATCGGATTACCCGTCCTTTCATCTGAAAATTTCAAAAATAAGGTTGACAGGAGAAATATATCTCAATATAATCACGATTATAATCTAATCTTGACTATGATTGATCGTTTTATCGGAAAGGATGATACTATGAAAAAGATCACACTCTCCGGCGGCTTCCTTGTCTTTCTCGGCGCCGCCTTCTGGAGCCTTAACTCTCCACTGGTCAAATATCTATCGCTGGACCCCGTTCTCATCTGCGCGCTGCGCTCCGTCATCGCCGGCATTGCGCTGGCGGCGACGATCCGGCCAAAGCAGCTTTCGTGGAATGGATGGACGCTGGTTTATGTCGTTTCCTACACAGGCCTTTGCATGAGCATCATTCTGGCTCTGGGCGCAACCTCGGCTCCGGTAGCCATCGGGATGCAGTACACGGCAACCATCTGGCTCTTCCTTGTTGGCCTGCTGCGCACCCACCGCTTCCGGTTCAAGAGCTTCCTGCCGGTGCTGGTGATCTTCATCGGCGTGGTATTCTTTATGTGCTCCGGCTCGGACGCCGCAAGCCAGAAGGGAAACCTGATTGCCCTGACCGAAGGCGTGTTCTTCGCCCTGATGACGATCAGCTCAAAAAAAGTGGCGGGGAAAAACCCCGTTGGTCTCAGCGCCGTGGGAAATCTGTTTGCAGGCGCAGCCATCTTTCTCTTTGTGCCGGGCACCGTGGGCAAGATGAGCGTCATGACCGGGCTGGACTGGGTCATCATGCTGGTGCTGGGCGTGGTGCAGAACGGCGCGGGCTATGCCTTCTATAATTACGGCATCCAGAAGGTCTCGGCGCAAAAGGCCTCGGTCATTGCGCTGTGGGAGATGATCCTCGGGCCGGTCTGGGTGGCTCTGTTCTTAAAGGAATACCAGCAGCCGACGGTTCTGATCGGATTTGTAATCATTCTGCTGGGAATGCTGATGGACGCGCTGCTCAATAGCGAAGCTGCCCCGGCCGAAGGCGAAGAAATTGCGACAAAAAACTAACTGTGATTATAATATCACAAAGGCGTCAAAAAAGGAATAGTAATTTTCATCCATTTTGGGCAGTCTTTCTAAAAGTCCTTGAAATCGTCTGATTTCGAGGACTTTTGCTTTTCATAAGTTGCTATTTTCGGGTGTTGCTTTTTTCTGACCCAAACGCTGACCCCAACGGGAGCGGGTAGCGGAAAGGTCTATACCGCACGGGATAGGATATTGCCCATTGTTTGCGCCGCTTTAAGTTGGGCGTCGGTGGTGACGTGGGCGTAGGTGTCCAGCGTGAACCCCGCCGAGTAGTGGCCGAGCATACTGCTGACGGTCTTGACGTCCACGCCGTTCTGGAGCGCCATGGTTGCGAAGGTGTGGCGCAGGTCATGAAAGCGTATCCGTGGCAGTCCCGCCCGTTTCAGCACCCGCTGGAGCATATGCAACACGCTGTCCGGGGACATGGGGCCTCCTGTTGGTGACGGGAACACCCATTCGCTGTTACCCACCTTGCACTTTTGCATTTTCAGTACGCTTATCGCGTCTGCCGACAGGGGCAGTGTGCGGTAGGCGTTTTTTGTTTTCAGCGGAGCTTCGACCACCTTGCCGTTCTGCCGTGAGATGGCCCGTTGGATTTTCAGCACACCACGGTCGAGATCAACGTCCGTCCATTTCAGTCCCAGCAGTTCGCCCCGCCGAAGTCCGGTAGCGAGGTCGAGGTAGTAGAGCTCGTACACGCCGCTGTCTCTGGCCTCCTGGAAGAAGGCGCTGAGTTGGTCGGCGGTCAGCGTTTTCATCTCCTTGTGTTCGACTTTCGGCAGGGCGCAGCCCTGTGTGGGGTTGCGGGTTACCAGTTTCTGCTCCATAGCGAGGTTGTACGCCGAACCAATCATCTGGTGGATGTTGCGAACCGTCTTGGGTGCTAACCCTTTCGGCTTTTTCTTGGCCTCGACGCGGTCTACCCGACCACCGTCCAGCAGGTGCTTATAGAATCTCTGTAAGTCCAGAGAAGTGAGATCTGCCAACGGGATGCTGCCGATTTGCGGCTTGATGTGGTTTTTCAGAAAGCCCTGTGAGGTTTTGTAGGTCGATGGGCGCAGTTTGATTTTCGCGTAGTTCTCCATCCACACTTCCAGCCAACTCCCCACGGTGTAGGTCTTGGCCCGTCCGTAGTCGATACCGACGTTTTCTTCGATGGCTTTCTTCAGCTTTTCTTTTACTTCCGTTTGCGTCTTGCCGAGGACGTTTTTGATGATGGCCTTTCCGGATTCCGGATCGTGACCGACTGTGTACCGGCCCTCCCAGCGTCCGTCCTTTCGTTTTCGGATGTTGCCCTCGCCGTTTGCTCGTCTTTTTGGCATGGTATCAGCCCCTTTCGCAACGAACAATACCGTAACCAAGGGAACAAAGCTACCGAAAAGCCGAACTGTTATCAGAAAGTTATCATTTGCCCCTCGGAGCCGCGCCGCCTTATCTTTGACTATTGCGGCGCAATTTTTGCGCTGCC
>ERZ779890.3762-NODE-3762-length-13252-cov-7.292263_pt1 | contig 13252 bp, 10 predicted proteins | sample MGYA00511553_ERZ779890 | MGnify/ENA primary metagenome ERZ779890 (study PRJEB29588, sample SAMEA2152064) | human gut metagenome | biome: human gut; feature: human-associated habitat; material: faeces | place: Denmark | collected 2008/2010 ...
CTGCCCGGCCCTGACAGACCTGATCATCATGACCCGCGAGAATTCCAACATGTTCGTCACCGGTCCCGACGTGGTCAAAGCGGCCACCGGCGAAGTGATCAGCATGGACGATCTGGGCGGCGGCTACGTGCACAACGCCACGTCCGGCGTGGCCCACTATCTCGGCGAGGACGAGGCGGATGCGATCGACTACGCGCGTACCGTGCTCGCCTATCTGCCGTCCAACTCCGACCAGCAGCCGCCGGTCTACGCGTACGCGGCCACCCGCGCCGACCGTGACGTGGCCAAACGCCTCGCCACCATCGTGCCGGACAACGACCGCCAGCCGTATGACGTGCTCGACGTGATCCGCTGCATCGTGGACTACGGTGAATTCGTGCAGGTGCACGAACTGTTCGCCGCTTCAGCGGTGGTCGGCTTCGCCTGCATCGACGGCCATCCCGTCGGCATCGTGGCCAACCAGCCGAACGTCAACGCCGGCATTCTCGACGTCGACTCATCCGAAAAAGTGGCGCGATTCGTGCGCTTGTGCGACGCGTTCAACCTGCCGGTCGTCACCTTGGTGGACACCCCGGGCTACAAGCCGGGCGCCGAACAGGAACATGCGGGCATCATCCGCCGTGGCGCGAAGGTCATCTACGCCTACGCCAACGCGCAGGTGCCGCTCGTCACCATCATCCTGCGCAAGGCATTCGGCGGCGCATACATCGTGATGGGCTCCAAAGCCATCGGCGCGGACATGAACTTCGCCTGGCCATCCAGCCAGATCGCAGTGCTCGGCGCGGCCGGCGCGGTGAACATCATCCACCGCAAGGACCTGCAGAAAGCCAAAGACAACGGCAAGGACGTCGAAGCGCTGCGCGCCAAGTACATCGCCGACTACATCGGCGTGGATCTTGTCATTGAGCCGATGAGCTTTGACGCCTGCCAGACCGCCGTTTACACCGGCTCCGTGCCGATGTCCATTTCCGGCTACTCCTGGACGGAGGAGCGCAGCGAGAACTACGAGATCTCCGATTACTACTACGCCGGCGATAACGAGACCGAGCAGGTCATCCTCATCAAAAAGACCGACGCCGACAAGTACACCTCCGCCGAGGACTTCTCCGGCGTGGATGTCGGCGCGCAGAACGCCTCGCTCCAGATGAATCTCCTCACCTCCCAGCTGCCCGACGCGAACCCCATCACCATCGGCGATCTCGGCGTTGGCGTGCTGGAGCTGCAGAACGGCAGCATCGAGGCGCTGGCCGTTGCGAAGGGCAACGCCGAAATGATCATTGATTCCAACCCCGATCTTATGATCTGCCCCTGGGAATTTGAAGTTGCCGCCGAGTATGAGGCGAACGTCATTCTCATCACCAAAGGCGAGACCGCGCTGCTGAACGTTGTCAACGAAGCTCTCGCCAAGGCCTATGCCGACGGACTGTACGGCACATGGTACGAAGACGCCGTCGCGCTTTCCAAGTCGGAGAACGCCGCCGAAGTAAGCGTCGAAGACTAATTGCAAATAACAAGCTGCCCGCCGTGGGGGATCTCTCCGGCGGGCGGAGGGGAAGGATCCGTCCATGAGTTTCATAAAGTTTGAAAACATCGTCAAGCTGTTCACCAAATACTGGGAAAAGTTTCTGGTGACCGGCGTATCGTATACGCTGCTGCTCGCCGCGATCACGGTGGCGTTCGGCGCAGTGATCGCCTGCCTGCTCGCGGGAATGAAGCTTTCCAAGATCGCGCCGCTGCGCTGGCTTTCCACAGCTTACATCGAGATCATCCGCGGCACGCCGATGCTTCTGCAGCTCTATTTCTTTTACTTTGCCCTGCCCGCGCTCATTCCGGCGCTCAATAAGCAGAAATTTCTCTGCATCGCCATCGCGCTCGTCTGCAACAGCGCCGCCTACGTCTCCGAGGTCATCCGCTCGGGCATTCAGTCGGTAGACGCCGGGCAGAGCGAGGCGGCCATGAGTCTCGGCATGAATTCGTTCCAGCGCACCTGGTACATTCTCGTGCCGCAGGCGCTCAAAACGATCCTTCCCGCGCTCGGCAACGAGTTTATCATGATCGTGAAGGACACCTCGCTCGCGTCCACGTTCTTTATCGGCGATCTCATGACGCAGTATCTCATCGTGCGCGGCGCAAGCTATCTGCCTCTGGAGCCGCTCGTGATTGTCGGCGTCATTTATTTTATTCTGACGTTCCTGCTCAGCAAACTGTTCGGATTCTTTGAAAGGAGGATGAGCCGTGCAGACCGGTGAAACGCTCATTGAGGTCAAAGACCTCTGCAAACACTTCCGCGACGGCACGGTCAAAGCGCTCGACGGCGTGGATCTCACGATCCGCAAGGGCGACGTGATCGTCATCATCGGGCCCTCCGGCAGCGGCAAGTCTACGTTCCTGCGCTCGCTCAATCTGCTCGAAACGCCGACCTCCGGCAGCGTGATCGTTGAAGGAACGGATATCACGAAGAAGAAAAACGCGCAGGGAAAGAAGATCGATCTCGACGCGCACCGCCGGAAGATGGGCATGGTGTTCCAGCATTTCAACCTCTTCCCGCACAAAACGGTGCTCGAAAATCTGACCATCTCCCCCATTCTCGTAAAAAAAGCGGACAAGGCCGCGGCAAAGGCAAAGGCCGTGGAGCTTTTGGAGCGTGTCGGACTCGCCGACCGCGCCGACGCTTACCCCTCGCAGCTCTCCGGCGGGCAGAAGCAGCGCGTCGCCATCGTTCGCGCGCTCGCCATGGAGCCGGACGTGATGCTCTTTGACGAACCGACGAGCGCACTTGACCCCGAAATGGTCGGTGAGGTGCTCGACGTTATGAAGCAGCTCGCCCGCGACGGCATGACGATGGTCGTCGTAACGCACGAAATGGGCTTTGCCCGCGAGGTCGGCAACCGCGTCGTATTCATGGACGAGGGGCGCATCGTGGAGCAGGGCACGCCGGAAGACATCTTCCAGCACCCGCAAAGCGCCCGTTTGCAGGATTTTCTTTCCAAGGTGTTGTGATATGAACGAAATCAAAAAAGCCGCGCTGCACACGATCGACGCGCACGCAAATACTTTCACCGCGATCTCCGACGCGATCTGGGACGAGCCGGAGCTTTCGCTCAAGGAATTCAAGGCCGCTGCGCTCTATACGGACGCGCTGGAAAAGCTAGGCTTCACGGTGCAGAAGAACCTCTGCGGCATTGAAACGGTATTTTCCGGCTCCTACGGCTCCGGCCATCCGGTGATCGGCATCCTCGGCGAGTTTGACGCGCTCTCCGGCCTCTCACAGCAAAGCGGCGTTGCCGAAGCGCAGAGTGTAACCCCCGGCGGAAACGGCCACGGCTGCGGCCACAATCTGCTCGGCGCCGGTTCGCTCGCCGCCGCCGCGGCGGTAAAGGAGTATCTCGCCGCGAGCGGAAAGCCCGGCACCGTCGTTTTCTTCGGCTGCCCCGGCGAGGAAGGCGGCGCGGCCAAGGCGTATATGGCGCGCGAGGGGCTCTGGTACGGGCTCGACGCCGCGCTCACCTGGCACCCGTCCGACACGAACGAGGTATCCACCGGCACGAACAACTCGTGCATCCAGGTGCTCTATAAATTCCACGGCGTTGCCGCGCACGCCGCCGGAGACCCGCACAACGGGCGCAGCGCGCTCGACGCCGTGGAGCTTATGAACATCGGCGTACAGTTTCTGCGCGAGCACATGACCGACGACTGCCGCATCCACTATGCCATCACGGACGCGGGCGGCGTGTCGCCGAACGTCGTGCAGGCGAACGCTTCGGTGCTCTACATGGTCCGCGCCAACAAGGTCGCCGATTCCGTAAAGCTCCAGAAGCGCGTGGACGCCATCGCCGAGGGCGCGGCGCTTATGACCGGGACAAGCTACGAGCGCGTATTCATCGACGGCACGGCGGAAATGCTGCCGAACTTCACGCTCGAAGCGCTGCTGCACGCCTCGTTCGCCGAAACCGGCGTGCCGCAGTATACGGCGGAGGAGCTTGCCTTTGCCTCGTCGCTCTGCCGGACGTTTCCGCCGCAGACGCGCGCTCCCGGCATCGGCGCAAAGTTTGACAGCGAAATCGCCAAAAAATCCCGTGCGCTTTCAGAGAATATGACCAAGCCCATGAACGGCTTCCTCCTCCCTCTCTACTCCGGCGAGGGCTTTCTCCCCGGCAGCACGGACGTCGGCGACGTGAGCTGGCAGACGCCGACAGCGCAGGCGCTTATCGCCGCGTGGCCGGCGGGCGTGCCAGGCCATTCGTGGCAGGTCGTTGCCTGCGGGAAAACATCCCTTGCACACAAGGCGATCCTCTGCGCCGGAAAAACTCTGGCAACCGCCGCCATCGCGCTCATCGACGATCCCGCGCTGCTGCAAAAGGCCCGCGAGGAATACGCCGGGCTTGCCGAATCCGGCTACGTCTGCCCCATCGAGCCGGACGCCGTGCCGATCGCGATCTGATATCCCAAAGCATTTCCCGACAAATGTCCGCCGGTTCTCTGTCTGTCGGACATTTGTTTTTATTCATTGTCATAATCCACAGTATATTCATTTTTATTCGTGTTTCCCCGTTCACGATTCATAAATTTCATAAATCACTGAATTTTATTCGTAAACAGGCTTGACTTTGCGAGCGGCCGGTGTTAATATCCGTTCATACTAAATAATAATTCATTTGGAGGAAGAAACAATGAATACCGTTCCCAAGTACATGTCCACCGCCGTCACCGTCATTCAGTGCGCAACGATCGTTGCCCTGATCGCGATCTTCGCCCCGCTGTTCATGTAATGCACTGAAGGTCGTATAAAAAGGCCTTGCACACAAAACCCCGTCTGCTTTCAAAGAGGCAGACGGGGGTTTTCAATATTCTGACGAGTCAATGATTCGCTGTAAAACCGGCACAGCTCAGTTTTTGAGACGGATCAGCCCGCAGCGGTCAGTTCATCCCAAGTGATAAAACTGCCGCACGCCGTGGTTTTTGATCCATGATTCAGCAAAATGGGCCGCTGTGCCGCATCGCCCAGCAGCGAGAAATCTCCAGTAACAGAATAGTTTCCGCCGGAAGAGTTTGCCTGAATCCGAATCGTGTCGTTATCTATATACTCCCATTTCATAGTGGAATACTTGGAATTGCTAAGGTTTTCAAATGAATCAAATACGATTCCCTCTCCATTCTCCCCAAAGACCATAAACTGATTTGCAATGACCCATATCCCGTTATCTTGTGCCAAAAGGTACTTCTCGACTTCCGCGCGGACCTCCGCGCCAGCAGCTTCGTAGTCATCCCGTCTCACATAGGGATATCTTTTCGTGTCGTTAACAAGTTCTGTTCGTCCCCCGAGCTCCAACCGCAGAGTAACATTTTCCTCCACGCCATCTTCCGAAACGATAATCGCCATGTTATTCTCATCTTCGCTCCGCGTGTAGGTGCAGGGAACATTGTCATGTGTCCCTTCTCCGGTACACTCGAAAACATAGATGTCACCGTCTGCGGAATTTATCCACTCATAGCTGAACGGTCGGTTACTGGCAGTAAAAGCCAGAAAATCGTATTTTTCTCTGGCGTCTCTCAAATCAGAGATATTCTCCACGCTCTCTTTTTCCTCATCGGAGAGTGCATCATACATTTTTTCCGCCTCTTCAATGGCTTCAAAACTAAGCAAAGATATTTTTCCCAAAGAAGAAATTGCCTCTTCCACGCTTTGAACCTGCCTGCTCTTCCCGCAACCGCATAAAGACACGCATAAAGCCAGTACTAAAATCGCAGATAATCTCTTTTTCATTCCATTTCTCCTCCTTAAAATAGAGACCGATATTGGTCATTATTGCTATATCACAAATTCGGTTATCATGTCAAGAGGTAAGGGAGGGACTTGGCATGATTTCGTATGATAAATTGTGGAATACCATGAAGAAACGCAAGATTTCACAATATGCGCTCAAGAAAAAATACGGCATCAGCCCCGGACAGATTACCCGCCTAAAGCGGAACGAAAGTGTCAGCACTCACACAATTGAAATGTTCTGCAAAATACTTTCCTGTGATATCAGCGATATAATGCAGTATATACCGGATGAAACGGACGAGAAATAAGGCCCTATTTTTGTTTTGATAAGACTAGAACGCAACCCTCCAAAGCAGCATTCGCCGGGGGGCTGCGCCATATGTGTTGCCACAGGGAGCTTTTCTTAACAGAAAAACGCTGTACGAACTTTCGTTCGCACAGCGTTTTCTTTTCTATCGGTTTACCGGCAGACGAGCTCGTCGTTTTCGACGTCCACCGTGAGCGTGCTGCCCGCGGCGATGTCGCCGGAGAGGATGGCTCTCGCCAGCAGCGTTTCCACGCTGCTCTGGAGATACCGGCGCAGCGGACGCGCGCCGTAGAGCGGATCGTAGCCGCGCTCGATGATAAGCTCCTTCGCCTTGTCGGTGATGCAGAGCTTGAGCGAGCGGTCGGCCAGGCGCTTCTTGAGCCCTTCGACCATGATATCGATGATACCGGTGAGGTTGTCCTTCGTGAGCGGCTTGAAGAGGATCGTCTCATCGAGACGGTTCAAGAACTCCGGCCGGAACGCGCGGTGCAGCTCGGCCATCACGGCTTCCTTCGCGGAATCGGTGATGTTGCCCTCCATATCGATGCCTTCGAGCAGATACTGGCTGCCGAGGTTCGAGGTGAGGATGATGATCGTGTTCTTGAAGTCTACGGTGCGGCCCTGCGAATCGGTGATGCGGCCGTCGTCGAGAATTTGCAGCAGGATGTTGAACACATCCGGGTGCGCCTTTTCGATCTCGTCGAACAGCACAACGCTGTAGGGTTTGCGCCGCACGGCCTCGGTGAGCTGGCCGCCCTCGTCGTAGCCGACATATCCCGGAGGCGCGCCGATCAGACGCGAGACGGAGAACTTCTCCATATACTCGGTCATATCGATGCGCACGATGTTGTGCTCGTCGTCAAAGAGGCATTCGGCAAGGGACTTCGCAAGCTCGGTCTTGCCGACACCCGTGGGGCCGAGGAACAGGAAGCTGCCGATCGGGCGGTTCGGGTCGGCGATGCCGGCGCGGGAGCGGAGAATGGCCTCCGTGACCTTCTGCACAGCCTCGTCCTGACCGACGACACGGCGGTGGAGATAATCGTCCAGATGCAGGAGCTTTTCGCGCTCGCCCTCGACGAGACGTGCCACGGGGATACCCGTCCAGCGCGCGACGATGGCGGCGATCTCCTCCTCGGTAACGGTGTCGTGCACCATGGAGTTCTGCTTCTTCTCCTCCGAGGCTTTCACGGCCTCGGCGAGCTTTTTCTCCAGCGCGGGCAGCTCGGAATATTTGAGCCGGGCCGCCGTTTCATACTCGTAGCGCAGCTGCGCGTTTTCGATGTCCGCGTGAAGCTTTTCGATCTCGCCCTTGAGCTTTTTGACCTCGTCCACGCTGTTCTTTTCGCTTTCCCAGCGCGCTTTCATCTCATTGAACTTGTCCTTGAGATTGGCGAGCTCTTCGCGCAGCTTGGCGAGACGATCCTGGCTGAGCTGGTCGTCCTCCTTCTTGAGCGCCATTTCCTCGATTTCGAGCTGCATGATCTTGCGGCGGATGCCGTCGAGCTCCTCGGGCATGGAGTCGATCTCCGTGCGGATCTGGGCGCACGCCTCATCCACAAGGTCAATGGCCTTATCGGGGAGAAAACGGTCGGTGATGTAGCGGTTGGAGAGCGTCGCGGCAGCGACAAGCGCGTTATCGTGGATACGCACGCCGTGATAAACCTCGTAGCGCTCCTTCAGACCGCGGAGAATGGAGATCGTGTCCTCGACCGTCGGCTCATCCACCTGCACGGGCTGGAAGCGGCGCTCGAGCGCGGCGTCCTTTTCGATATACTTGCGGTACTCATCGAGCGTCGTGGCGCCGATGCAGTGCAGCTCGCCGCGGGCGAGCATCGGCTTCAAGAGGTTGCCGGCGTCCATGCTGCCCTCGGTCTTGCCCGCGCCGACGATGGTGTGCAGCTCATCGATGAAGAGGATGATGCCGCCCTCGCTCTTGCGGACTTCCTCGAGCACGGCTTTGAGCCGTTCCTCAAATTCGCCGCGGTACTTGGCGCCCGCGATCAGCGCGCCCATGTCGAGCGAGAAAATGGTCTTGTCCTTGAGTCCTTCGGGCACGTCGCCGCGCACGATGCGCTGCGCCAGCCCCTCGGCGATGGCGGTTTTGCCGACGCCCGGCTCGCCGATGAGCACGGGGTTGTTCTTCGTTTTACGCGAGAGAATGCGGATGACATTCCGGATCTCGTTATCACGGCCGATCACGGGGTCGAGCTCGTTTTCGCGGGCGCGCTTGACGAGATCGGTGCCGTATTTGGCGAGAGCGTCATAGGTGCTCTCCGGGTTATCGCCGGTCACGGGACCGGTCTTGACCTTGGAAAGCGCCTCGGTAAAGGCGGTCTTCGTGATGCCGTGGTCGGAGAAAATACGCTTGATCGCCGGCGTGGCGGCGGCGAAGATGCCGATCATCAGATGCTCGACGGAGATGTACTCGTCGCCCATCGATTTGGCGGCTTTCTCGGCGGCATTGATGGCGCGGTCGCACTCCGGGGAGAGATACACCTCGCTCACATTGCCGACCTTCGGCAGCGCGGCGATGGCGGTATCGAGCTCGGAGAGGACGGCGTTGCAGTCCACCTTCATTTTGCCGAGCAGGGACGGGATCAGCCCGCCGTCCTGATCGACGAGAGCATAGAGAAGATGCTCGGGGGTGATATAGTTGTTGCGGTTTTCCTCCGCCATGGATTTGGCAGTGCGGACCGCGTCCAGACTTTTCTGGGTGAATTTTTCAGCGTTCATGAAAATCCCTCCTTAATAAATTAAGAGAAGAAATGGTATACAGGATTAAATCAGCACAGCGGCGCGGCGCATCTGCGTGAACCACTCGCGCTCGATAGCGCGCGCATCCAGCTCGCCGCTCACATAGCCCTTCATCAGCCGGTCAAAAAGCTGGATGTATTCGCTGATGGCCTGTGCCAGCTCGTCGGCGGTGCAGTCCTTGGTGGGCGGCGCGATGGAACGGACGAATTTGCCGTCGTACAGCGCATACTGCCGCTCCGTTCCGGCGGGCAGGTGCGTATCTTCGATACGCTTCCAGAGCCGGAAAAACTCCGTCATCGCGCGGATAAGCGCTTCGGACTGCGTGCGGAAGAGCACCGTCAGCTCGCCGATAGAGTTTTCGTCGCCGCCGTGCAGCTCCAGCTCGTACTTGACCGTCGGGCGGTATTTATACTGCAGAGAGCTTTTGAGCGACATCGTGCTGCTGTTCGGCGAAAAGAACGGGACAAGCTCGCGCGATGGGCTGATGAGCTGCTCGAGTGCGGAGAAAATGTCGTTGATGCGGCGCTCCGGCGTCGTATAGTTCACATATTCGGCGAGGATCTGATTGATGAGATTCGACCGGCTCGTCCCCAGTCGGTGCGCGAGCGCGTCCACCTCGCGGACGACCTCCTCGTTGAGCATCAGACTGTACAATGTCTTTTTCAAAAGGAACCATCTCCTTTGACCTATTTTGACCTTTTGACCATAGTATAGCACAAGAAAAACTTTTGTCAATAGTTTTATATAAATTATTTTTCAAATTATATTTTCTTTGTCGCGGTTTTCAGCATTTACTTTCCACAGGAGGTTCGTCTCCCCGCGCGAAAACCCCCTCCGTCTTTTACCTGCGGCAAAAGACACCTCCCCTGTTAGGGGAGGCAAGCAGGTTATCGGAATACTATCTTGGCTCCCCTAACAGGGGAGCTGGCAGCCGTCAGGCTGACTGAAGGGTTTTTCTCACCACGCGAACCAAGCAGAACGCCCCGGCCGCAGCCGAGGCGCTTTCCTTTATTTATAGGGACTGTAATCCGGCAATATAGCCGAGGCGGCGTAGGTGTCGATCATGTAGACCGAGGCATCGCCCGCCATGGTAGCGTAGCCGGGAAGAACGTTGGCTTCAATATCGCCGCTCATGCCCTTCAGGAGCACGCGCGCCATCCAGACGATGTTGCGCACCGAGAGGTCGGTCGTGAGATTTTCCTGATATATGCGCCAGAGCCCCGGCAGCGCAGCGAGCGTTTTCGGCCGCAGCCACTGCTTCATGGCGGTCTTCATCACCGCGCGCTGCACCTCCGTGCGGCCGATGTCGGCATTGGCGTATCCCGAGCGGAAACGCACGACCCACATGAGCTGCTCGCCGGTCAGGTGCTGCTCGCCGGCTTTCAGATGGATGAAAAGGTTCTGGTCGGGATCGTCGTAGTCCATGTCCATGGGCACGTCAAAATCCAGCCCGCCGAGCAGATCGACCGCTTCCACAAAGGCGCTGAGATTAACGAGCGCATAGCCGTCCGGCATGAAGCCGACGACGTTTTTCACCTGCTCCATGAGCTGCTCCATGCCCTTTCCCCCGCCGCCGACCGCGCCGTAGGCCGAGTTGATCTTCGGCACATAGTAGGCAGGCGCATAGGTGTCGCGCGGGATGCTCAAAAGGCGGATGCTGCCCTCGTTCCGGTCGAGCGTCAGGAGAAGGATCGTGTCGGTTCGTATGCCGTCCTCGTCCGTGCCGCAGAGAAGTACCGTGCTGCGGCCCGAAATACGCTCAAGGTTATCCGGATTTCGCACCGGTGCTTTGCCGATGACCACCAGCGCGACGATCGCAAGCACGATGACCGTGACAAGAAACCGCAGAAAGCCCCCTTTGCGGCGGCGCTTTTTCTTTTTCGGCTTCTCTTTCGGCTCCTCCAGCGTTTCGGCGCGGTCCTCGGGGGCATAGGAAACGTCGTCCTCTTCCTCCTCCGGCTCGTCCGCGTCGTCGGCATAGTCTTCGCCGTACTTCTCTTCGTATTCTTCGCCTTCCTCGTCCGCGGCGCGCTCCTCGCGCTCGCGCTGGGCGTAGTAGGCATCGCGCTGCGCATAGTAGGCGTCCCGGCGGGCGTAGTAGGCGTCGCGCTCGGCATAGTATTCTTCCCGCGCTTCCGGCGAGAGATGTCGTCCCGCGGCGGGATATTCCTCCGGCGGAGTGTTCCAGTCGGCGAAATAGTCCTCCTGCGGTGTGCCGTCCCAATTGGCAGGCGTTCGGTTTGTATTGTCGCTTTGTTTCATGGTGTTTCGTTCCTAAAAGCATTTTATGATATTCGTTAGACGGTTTTCGCCATCCGGGAGTTCATTGTAGCAGGGTTTTTGCCATAGAGCAAGAAAAAACGCGCGTACCGGAGAACCGATACGCGCGTTTTTATTGGATTGGGTCGATCAGCCGATGCCGCCGAGCGCCGCGCCTGCAACCAGCGCGATAACGCAGAGGATGCAGTACACATACTTGGCAAGCGGATAGAACCAGCCGCCGATCGGGGATTGGAGGCCATGGTTGACCTCCTTGAGCGCAAAGTCCTTTCCCGCGACCCAGAAGAACATCACGCCGGCCAACAGCGCGCCAAGCGGACAAATGTAGATGGAGACGACATCCATCCACTCGGAGGTGATCTTCTGGATAAAAATGGCAACAATGCCGCCCACAGCGAGAATGATCGCCGTTGCAGGGACGCGCTTGAGCTTCAGGTTGTCCTGCAGCGTTGCGACCGGAGCCTCATACAGGTTGATAATGGAGCTCAAGCCGGCAAACAGGACGCAGATGAAGAAGATAACGCCGATGATACGGCCGCCGGGCATACCGTTAAGAACGTTGACGAGCCACACGAACATGAGCCCCGGGCCGCCTTTCTCCAGAGGAGCGCCGCCCGCCGCCATCGCAGGGATGATGACGAATGCCGCAAGGAGAGCCGCGAGCGTATCGAACACGGCAACGTTTCTCGCGGAGGTCACGATGTTCTCATTCTTCGGCAGATAGGAGCCGTAGATGACCGAACCGTTACCGGCGACGGACAGAGAGAAGAACGCCTGGCCGAAGGCGAAAATCCACACCAGCGGGTTGAGCAGCCCTTTGGGGTCGAGCGTGAAGATGTACTTGTAGCCGGCGCCGGAGCCGGGAAGAAACGCGATATAAACGCCGAGAACCACAAACAGGACAAACAGCGCCGGCATCATGATCTTATTGGCTTTTTCAATGCCGCCGGATACGCCCAGCGCCATGATGGCAAAGGACGCGAGGATCGCAACAATGATGCAGGGGACGTTATTCACCGCGACAACGTCAAAGTGGCCGCCGATGGACGCCATGTCCTGTCCCATTGCATGCATATCGCCGGTGATGGAGATAAAGGTGTACTTGAAGATCCAGCCCATGACGACCGTGTAACCGATCGCGAGAGCCATAGAGCCGATGACCGGGATAAGGCCGATGCCTTCGCCGATCTTGCGGTTGCCGCGGAGAGCCGTGCATTCGCCGAAAGCGCCGATGGGGCCGGCGCCGGTCGCACGGCCGAGAGCAAACTCGCCGATAACGCCGGTAGAACCAATCAGGAGAACGCAGATGAAGTACGGGATAAGAAACGTCATTCCGCCCCATACCGAGACCATGATGGGGAAGCGCCAGATGTTGCCCATGCCGACGGCGGAACCGATGCAGGCGAGGATGAAACCCCACCGGCTGGTAAAGCCGTCACGGTTTGAGGTAAGCTGTTTGTCTGCCATTGATTTTCCCTCCAATAATTTGATGGATTCGACTGACGCACGACGCCGGTGGGGACCGGCGTCGTGCCGTCCGGGTTCGCTGGTATGCGCTTTCTCAGTTTCTCCGGGGTTTTGCTTTACTTCTTCTTACTTCTTACTTCTCTTCGTTGGGGTAGGGCTCAAGGAACGCGTGGAAGTGGCGCATCGGGAGATTGTGGCCCCAAATGATGCGCATGTTGGGGATGGATTCGCGGTCTTCATACAGCGCTTTGACAGCGGCGATGACGTAGTCCAGATGCTCCTGGGTGAGACGGCTGCGGTCGATGGCAAAACGGACGACGTTCGCCAGCTCCGCCTGCTGCTCGGGGGTCTTGAGGTCGTATTCCATGGAGTAGTCGCCGAGCTCGGAGACGCGGATGCCGTAACGGCGGATCAGCTCGAGCGAGAAGCCCTCGCCCGCGAAGGTCTCGTGGCCGCGCTTGCCGTCGAAGAACTCGTCCATGTTGATGTACACAGCGTGGCCGCCGGCGGGAAGAACGACGCCCTTGACGCCCGCTTTGTAGAAGCCCTGCGCGAGATATTCGCACTGGGACACACGCTCGTGCATGTAGTTGAAGTCGCAGCTCTCGTACATGCCGACGGACAGAGCCATGATGTCACGGCCGGACATGCCGCCGTAGGAGTCGTTGCCGTAGCAG
>ERZ779890.3770-NODE-3770-length-13225-cov-2.996431_pt1 | contig 13225 bp, 10 predicted proteins | sample MGYA00511553_ERZ779890 | MGnify/ENA primary metagenome ERZ779890 (study PRJEB29588, sample SAMEA2152064) | human gut metagenome | biome: human gut; feature: human-associated habitat; material: faeces | place: Denmark | collected 2008/2010 ...
AAGCTTTAAGCTTTCCAGTTTGCAGATCGGTTCACCGTAAATATCCTCCAGACTTTTCCCAAAATACTCTGAAAATTCTTTTTTTGAGATTCCGTTCATTTTCCGCAGTCCAAGAAACATAAATTCCTCCATCTCCTCAGTTTCTGTCAGAAGCTCTGCCTGAAATTTGTTCCTGTAGGAATGTGCATACTCCCTTAACTGATCCGGGTTCGTGTAGCGACTCATTTTTCCTTCCAGCTTCCTGCATTTTCCAATCAGATCCCCGGGAACCAGAGATGCCGCACCAATTCCAAATCCCAGATACGGAATTCTCTCCCAATATCCCAGGTTATGCCGGCAGGCATATCCCTCCTTAGCATAATTGGAAATCTCGTAACGGTGATATCCGTTCTTCTCCATCAGCGTTTCCGTATCCCAGTACATCTGACGCTCCGCATCCTCATCCGGAAGCTTTGGCCCTTCTTTTGCCTCGTCTTCTACATATTTTTTATAGAAAGTTGTTCCCTCTTCCAAGATCAGACTATATGCAGAAATATGCTCCGGGGAAAGTGCCATTACCTGCTCCAGTGTACGCCTCCAGCTTTCCACCGTCTGCCCCGGAATTGCCGAGATCAGGTCTACATTGATATTTGAAAAACCATTGGCTCTCGCCAGATGATATGCTTCCCGAAATTCTTCATAAGTATGGATTCTTCCAAGCAGACGAAGTTCCTCATCATTGACCGACTGCAGACCGATACTCAGACGGTTCACCCCTGCCTGTCTGTACTTTCGCAGTTTTTCTTCCGTTACCGTTCCCGGATTCATTTCCATAGTGATCTCTGCGTCCTCATCCAACGTAAATATTTCCCTGACCGTATCCATCAGCCGCCCAATCTGCTCACCGGTAAGAAGAGATGGGGTTCCGCCTCCGAAAAAAATGGAAATCACCCTGTAATTCTGCACTGTATCCGGACAGTTTCTAATCTCGTCGACCAGCATTTTCACATATTCCTCTTTTTCCTTTTCTCCGGCCGGACCGGAAAGGAAATCACAATATGCACATTTTTTCACACAAAACGGAATATGAATATATAGTTCTAAAGGCTGCATCTGCTTTTCTCCTTTTCTGTGCAAAAGGCAGGAACCTTTCCCTCGGAAACCGCTCCTGCCTTTTTGTGTATACGATGAGCCAAGTACAGATTTGTGCTTGCACAAGAATCTGTACTTGGCGAATGTACATCATCGAGCTGTTAAGCGAGATAGTGTACAAAGTATACGAATCGAGTAGGAGTCAGCCTACTCGATTGTCTTATTTTATGATGGAAAATTAAATTAGATGTTGGGGTCAAGAGGTCAAAAATCCTTTTACAAGCAAGCTTGCATCAGCTTTCTGACCTTTTGACTCTGGTATCTTAAATTATGGAGGAACGGAAGAAAATTATGGAAATAAGAAGATTACTGGATTTTTTAAAGACAGCGGAACAACTGAAATGTAACACCAGACATTCGTATACTTCAAGTGGCAGGTTGGAGAGTGTGGCAGAGCACAGTTGGCGGCTGGCGTTGATGGCAATGCTGGTTGGGGATGAATTTCCGGAGATGGATATGGATAAGGTGATAAAAATGTGTCTGATCCATGATATGGGTGAGGCGATCACCGGAGATATTCCGGCATTTGAAAAGACGGATAAAGACCGAAAGGTTGAGAATAAAAAGGTGGAGCAGCTGACGGATATACTTCCGGAACCGGTCCGTGCAGAATGGAAGGCATTATTTGAAGAGATGGAAGCGATGGAGACACAGGAGGCGAGGCTTTATAAATCACTGGATAAGCTTGAGGCGCTGATCCAGCATAATGAGGCGGATATCTCGACATGGATTCCGTTGGAGTATGATCTTCAGATGACGTATGGGAATGAAGAATGTAAGTTTACGGAATATATCCAAAGGCTTCGGGATGAAGTGAGGAAAGATTCCAAGCGGAAGATTGAAGAAAGCAAACAGAAAGACTAATAAAAAAGAACGTAACAGATTATATCAGGAAAGATAAAATTTGTTACGTTCTTTTCAGTTTCTGGGAAGTCAAAGAGATTACATGCTTAAGATGCACATTTTTTCGCAGAAACTTAGATTTTATGAAATAAAAAATTTTCTTTCACTTGTTGAAAACAATGGAATCGAGCACGAATACCTACAATATTCGCTTGATACGATCCGCATTATAGATCATGTACTTGCTTCACATACTTCCGTACATTAAAAAATAGATCCATCTATTCTACTAAAAATAAATCGATCTATTCCAGTCATCTTGAGTTAAACTTTAATACAACAAATTAACGTTGCAAAAAAGACTGTATATCTTACAAGAATTTCTTCTGTTTGATATACAGTCTTTTCTTTTATCTTAGCACTTTTTCTTTGCTTTTCCTATCCGCAGTGTACAAAGGATAATGTACTTTCTATCCTTTTCTTCTCTTTCTCTGAATCAAAGCAAGTACTGCCGCGGCTGTCATTGCTGCTCCTGCATACAGCATCGGAGAAACATTATCTCCTGTTTGAACTGCTCCGTCATTCTTCTCCGGTGTCGGCTGTGGATCTGGATTTGGAGTAGGAGTCGCAGTTTCTTCTTCAACTTCAATTTCCACACTGTCCGTAACTTTAACTTTCTTTTCACCCTGCACTGCCGTTGCCGTGATCGTTGCTTTTCCGACTTTCAGCGCTGTTACTTTTCCTGCTTCATCTACTTTGAGCACCGTCTCATCAGATGTTGTCCATATAATTGTAACATCTTTTGCATCTGTCGGATCAACTTTTGCTGTTACTGTCGTTTCCTCTCCGACTTTCAGTTTCTTGCTCTCTGCCGTTACTGTTACACTCTTAAGCTCCGGCGTCGGTTCTGGTTTCGGATTCAGATTTTCAAGTTTTTCTGTCTCAGCTTTCAATGCGTCTGCTTTTTCAGAAACATTATGATTTAATGCATATGCATTTTCATACGCTGATTCTGCTTCCATATACGCTGCAAAGAACTCTTTATACTTCTCATCACCGTACTGGATACCATACTCTTTTAACTTATCATCTGCTGCTTTGAGCGTCTCTTTCAAATGATCTTTATTTACCGTTTCATATGCTTCAAATTCTCTTAACTGGAATGTTCCGTCAACGCCCTGCATCTTAATATAACGTGTCTCAAGCGGCTGTTCAAACTTGATTGTATTTACTGATTCGCCTTTTATAGATGCTTTTCCTTCAATATCCTTCCAAACTTTTCCGTCTGAAGAAACTTGAAGTTTAAATGTCGCCGGCGCTTTATCCCACTGAAGGACAAGATGATCGATCTGATGTGTCTGAAGCATATCTACCGCAAAACTGCTGTCTGCATAAAGACCTTCAAAGAAAGAGTCTTTCTCACTGACATCTGTTCCATGTTTTCCGTCTGCCGTATTTCCGTCACCATCAATCGCCTTCCAGCCTACACGAAGCTTTTTATTTGCATTGTCGTAATTATTATCGCCTTTATGCTGCGCTGTTCCTGCTGCAGCTTTGTCCTGCGCTACATTGACTTCTGTCACTGCTTTACCCTTTGCCGCCAATTTAATCGTCTTTGGGGACAATGCTTTGTCATAAACTTTCAAGTCTGCGATCTTTCCGTCAAATCCGTTTCCGATCGTTGTCAACGGAAATACAAATGTAGATAAAAGATGATTGTAATCCGTTTCTGAATTTGTTGTTCTCGTCAATGCTTGTTTAAATTCTCCGTTGATGTAAAGTTTTGTTACCTGCTGTGTTCCGACGATCGTTACATTTACACTCTTATTTTCAGGAATTGTATAATCAAACTTCTGCTCAAAATAAGAACGGTTGATCTTTAATTTTCCGTCTGATCCGATCGACAAACGACCGTCTCGTCCATCAAACAACTGTGCGTCTCCTTTTTTATCCACTTTCAGATCAAACTGAACTGTATATGGATAATCAACAGATCTTAACCCTGTCGTAAGACTTCCATCTCCGTTCAAGTCAAGCCAGTTTTTACCATCTTCTTCTTTCACATCTGCGTTTATAACTGTTCCATTATATCCGTTTCCTGCCGCATCATATACGACTGTTCCGTCCTCGCCTGATTTTACATTTTTAAAATCATAATCTAATACAAGCGATGTCTCTGAAGGAATATCGGATGCCAGTTCCACTCCCGGACCTGCTTTTAATTTTTCAAACTTGAGGCTATACTCCTCATATGTCTGGTCTTCATCCGTTCCGCCCCATGTTTTCTCACTAAGAACAGCAGCCTGACGCATCAATCGTTCGTAATTATCACGTTCTGTCACACCCATGTCTGCAATATCTGCCCACATCGCAGTCTTTGCTCCGAGAAGATTCGGATCTGCCGGCTGAACCGTACCGCTGCTGCTGAATGTAACCGGTGTCCAGTTATTGAAAATATGCTCTACATTGACAACATCGCGTTTATCCCTTCCTGTATTTCCATACAAATGGAAAGAATCCACATTGACGATCTTAAATCCTTCGGCGCTTCGTTTCGCCGCATTATCCCATGAATTTGACCAGAAATCAATTTCGATATCTGTATAATCTTTTGTGGAAATTCCTTTATCATCAAAATACTGCTTCATAGATCCCCACATACGTACTTTTTTTCCGCTTTCCTGAACGGTGTCAGCCATCTCACGGATGTAATTACGCATTCCGTCAAATTCATCGTTCTTAATACTCCAGTATTCGTCCACTCCGATATCAACCGTGTCTCCTAAAAATACAGGATCTGCTTCGTTCAGATATTCGCTGTACAGCGCCTTAAGAAACTTTAACGCCCACTGTCCTCTTTCTCCTTTTACAGAAAGCAGCTCCCAGTCCCGGTCGCTTTTAATTCCGTCTTCCGGCATATTTTCAAAACCTTGTACTTTTCTGATTTCCTCGATATTGTTTCTCACATATCTGTTAAATAACAACGAATGTCCCGGCGCATCGATTTCCGAAATCGGATTCATGCCGCAATCCATCGCAAACTGCTGGAGATCTTTATATTCTTCTGCTGTATACTGCGGTTCTCCGCCGTAAGCTCCGTTTTCATCATTGTAATATGCATTCTGCTGAGGATCTGTCTTTAAACTCGGAAACGTTTTGCTTTCCAAACGGAACATTCCTTTATAATTTTTCCAGTTATTATAATCTTCACGTCCTGTCGTAGCTCCCGAATGACGATTATCGTTCAGATGAAAATGTACTTCATTAATTTTATAAAATGAAAACGTCTTCACAATATCTTTCAAAGCATCCAAACGATACGGAACACGCGCGATATCGATCATTACTCCGCGTACTTCATATTGAGAGAAATCTCTTGTCACACCTTTAGGGAAAGAATACGTTCCGTCTTGTGTATAATACACCTGCTCTAACGTCTTTGTTCCGTACAGACATCCGGTGTATCCGTTACTGCTGATATGAATTCCTCCGTCGTCTGCTTTCAGTAAATATCCTTCCTTGCCTGTGTCGTATGTATCTTCCGGCAGTGACTCAATCAAGATATCGTCTTCGTCTCCGCCTTCTCCGCTGACAACCTCAAGTTCCATTCCGGTAATTTCTTTCATATCGCTCTTAAACTGAGACGCTACTTTCTCAAGTCCGACTCCTGCGCCGTCCTTTAAAACAATACGGGAATTTTCCGTAAGCTTAACTTCTCCCTCATATCCATACCATTCTTGAAGACTTGGAATCACTTCCGGTTCTTCATTCTGATTTTTTATCTCTGGATAAATCTCTGCATGTTTTGATTTTTTATTCGGCACATGAACCTGAAATGTTTTCTCTGCCGTATCTTCAGGATCATTTTCATTCACAACTTCCAATATCACATCCATATCATAATCATACATATTATGATCACTGATCTGACCCTCATCAGAAATAACCTGAGGATATTCGCTTCCCTTCACACTAATACTGAATCCATCAGGCATCTTCGGAAGCGGAACTGTCTCAGAATCTACCGTGATCGCCTCAAGCGCTTTTACAGAATCCATCGCTTCTTTTGCATTTTTCGGCGCCGGATCTGTCACCTCGGGTGTCTGTACCTGATCCCCATGTATCTCAATTTCCTGAACAGAAACACTGTTGCCGCCCGCGTTCGTATTTACTTTATTGAAATAGAAACGCACATAACGGTCAAGACGCTTTCCTTCTACATCTGTGATACTATCATGCTTATTCTGCTCATTTCCCGGCTGACATGTCACATGTTTAACAGTTTTCCACTCTGATTTTTTATCAGCCCTTGTCTGAATCTCATAGTCGATCGAATATACAAGTTTATAAAAATAAAGGTCGATGCTTGTAATATTCGTAACCTCATTTCTCAGATCTATCTCAAGCCACTGCGGGGTCTGCTGCTGATTTGGTGAAGTTCCGTTTTTCATTGTAGGTGCAGACCATCTGGAAGTATCCGACTTCTGTCCGTCAACTGCAAGATTTGCAGTCAGATTCGGCATTGCCGCCTCTACTCCTGACGCAGACGCCGTCTTATTCAATGCGATATTTCCTGTGATCGTCTCATAACCGCTTTCACTTTTCTTCGTTCCAATCACCTGAAATTCCCGCACCCCGATACTGCGGTTTGCCGCCTGACTGTTTCCTGATGTAAAGTAAAGCCTTATATAGCGTGGAATCTCTCTCGCTTTTCCGTTTTCCTTCACATCAACAGTTTTTTTCAAGTTCAGATCTGTACCTTCCGGCATGTCTGCAGTCGCAATCGTTGTCCACACTGCGTCTTCTGCATTGGAATCAGAAACTTCCACACGGAAATCTCCGTACAGCCTTGCAAAGAAATCAACCTTGATCTCTGATACAACGCAAATTCCTCCCAGGTCTACTTCCAGCCACTGCTCTGAAAACTCCGCGTCCTCTCCACTTTGCCATCTGCTGTTATCCGCTTCTCCGTTATTATCGGAAATTCCGTCAAACGCAAGCCCCGGTTCTCTTGCGGGAAGGTTGCCCGATGCCGCAAGAAACTTAGATGCCCGCGCAGTGCTTCCCCTGTCTGCCGCAAGATTTATTTCTTGCTGTTCAGCCTCTCCACTCATTTCTGTGTGCTTCTTCTGCCTGCACAACTCCAATACCCGGAACAGAAAATCCTGTCACACCGAGTATTGCTGCCATTACAAGCGCCGCTACTCTTTTCTTTTTCATATTATTCTTTTTCTCCTTCTATGTATCCATCTCTCAGCCCAGCTTTAATCATCCGGACACACGGATACAGTTATTTCTATAATAATCCTTTCAACTTGTTTTTGTCTACACTTTTTAATATTTCCACCTGTTTTTAAATAATTTTGTGCATTTTTTACATAACTTTATTATTTTGATACAGTAAAAAACCGGGTGCATTATGCACTCGGTCTTATCCCTATCTTACTCTGTCATTACATTTTTTCATTTACAAGTAGAAGTTTTTCAGCTCATATCGTATAATGTATAAAAAGCAACCCCCCTCTTTAAATCCTGAGAGCAGCCGTCATATGTACGCGAATAATATGTGGTGTTTTTCGGAACAGGTTCTCAAATCATGTACTGATTATTAGTTGCCGAAGCGTCAATGTGACGGCTGCTCTCAAGACTTAAAAAGGGGATAATTCATTATATGCACTTTATGGGATTAATATTCCATTTGTTACAGAAAATTCTTCTTCATAAGGATATTCATTTCCCGCAATATGATTGCAATGAACTCTGTAATAATATCCTCTGTCTACTTTCAGAGACTTTGCGGTAGACATATAATATGTATTCTCATCTTCCGCTACCCATGCGTCTATCTGCCCCCACTCATCATTCTTTTCATCATATCGATCGACATACACGATTGTTGCCATGTATTTCACTTTATGATTTGCGGTCGTTGCTCCATACGCATATATACGGGAGATTCCGGCTTTTGATATCGTAGATTCCCCATCCATCAGATGCACTCCCCTTAGATCAGGAGACGATATATACCCTGTTGATTTTTCTTCTGTCGTAAGATAGGAACCGTCAACTTGTTCTAACTCTCTTTCAGATGCACTGACGTTTGCTGTAGATACTGTAATTACTCCGCACAACAGAACAGCGCTTCCTAATATAGATAAAATACGTCTTTTCATAATTTTTCTCATTCCTCTTTGCTGTTTTTTAATCCTCTTTCTTTGCCTCTCTATTAAGTAAACAACCAAACAGGAAAAAACTTACGCGTTTTACTTAGAAAAATATAAATTTTTTAAAATTTTTTCAAATTCTTCCTTTTCAACAACTCCTTTTATCTCATATTGCGCGCCTGCATACTCAAACTCTGCCTCATATCTTTTTATTTTTTCTTCTTTTTCCTCATATTCTTTCACTTGAACTTCTACGCCATTATTTAACGGAACAATATACTCATCAATCAAATTATCTGGTTCTTTCTGACCAAAAGATGAATCTATATTACTCATATACATTGTGTATTTAATTACTTCATTACCTTTTTCATACAACAAAATTGCCTTTTTTAACTCTTTATTGATTTGATATTTTTTTAATACCATGCCTTCAGTATTGTACACCAACCTTACGGGTAATATTCCCAACTCTGACCTGATTTCTTTATATACTTGTACCTCATCAATATCTTCTGTTTCTTGCGAAGGCATTTCATCTACATCTATATATGATATTTTTCCTTCCTCTGCATCTCTCTCCCATACCTCTTTCCAATATGATTTACTTCCCACTCCAGTCATCACGCTTCCGAATACAAGAATAAACACAGCCGCAACAGCAATTATTGCATAACGCTTTTTCTTTTTACGATATACAATCTTTGCCCGTTTTTCATATTCATAATCTTGTATTTTTTGAAACAAAGCTTCTTCCATATCTTCTGATACGGTTATATGGTCAAGATCTTTTCGTCCTGAAACTTCTTTTTCAAGTGCTTCTGCTTCTCTTTCTATTTCTTTTTTCAGTGATAATTTTTTCAGTTTTTTCATTCCTTACCCCTTTTTCTGTCCTATATTTTTCCTTGACATTTCACCAAATAAGGTTAAGATGAAATTAGCTTTAGCCATGTGCTACTATTACCGGAGGTAACTTTATGAAACGAATCATTTTAACCGGCGGCGGAACTGCCGGACATGTAACTCCTAATATCGCCTTAATTCCCAAGCTTCGGGAACTTGGTTTTGATATTCACTATATCGGCTCTTATAACGGGATTGAAAAGGATCTGATCGAGCCTTTTGGCATTCCATATCACGGAATTTCTTCCGGGAAGCTTCGCCGTTATTTCAGTTTACAAAATTTTACCGATCCTTTCCGTGTTATTAAAGGTTTTGGAGAAGCCCGCAAACTGATTAAAAATTTAAAACCCGATGTCATTTTTTCAAAGGGCGGATTTGTATCTGTTCCTGTTGTACTCGCCGGAAAAAAATGTAAAGTTCCGGTGATTATTCATGAATCAGATATGACTCCCGGTCTTGCTAATAAAATCGCAATTCCGTCCGCAGCAAAAATATGCTGTAATTTTCCTGAAACATTGGATTGCCTTCCGGAAGGGAAAGCCGTCCTTACAGGTTCTCCGATTCGACAGGAACTTCTCTCAGGCAATAAAATCGCAGCAATGGATCTCTGCAAATTCACTGCAGATAAACCTGTTATCCTCGTAATCGGCGGAAGTCTTGGTTCTGTTGTTGTAAACAATGCGGTCAGAGAGAGCCTTCCATGTCTGCTGAAAGATTTCCAAATCATTCATTTATGCGGAAAAGGAAAAACCGATGAATCTTTAAAAAACACAAAAGGATACTGTCAATTTGAATATGTAAAAGATGAGCTTCGCGACATTTTTGCATTATCCGAGATTGTCATCTCCAGAGCCGGTGCAAACGCAATATGCGAACTCCTTGCTCTTAGGAAACCAAACCTTCTGATTCCGCTTTCTGCCAAAGCAAGCCGTGGAGATCAGATATTAAACGCCCGCTCTTTTGAACGTCAGGGATTCAGTATGGTTTTAGAGGAAGAAGATCTTACAAAAGAAACCCTTACTTCCACTGTATATAAACTGTTTGAAAAACGTGGTTCATACGTCGATGCAATGCGTAATTCCAACCAACAAGATTCGATTGACACGATCATCTCTATGATCACTCAGGCATCCAAATAAATGTTTTCAAAAACAATATATTATTCCAAGCGTTTATCCAAACATTCATCCTGACTCTTATTTAAGCAGCAACTATCTTAGAAGTAGCTGCTGCTTATTTTCTAAGGAATTCTACCATCTTTATCCTGCATCTCTTCATACTCCGCACCGAACTTTTTACGTATCCATTTCTTAGCCCTATGCAGCAAAGCATGTAAGACTTCTTTCCTAATTTCCATTATTTCGGCCACTTTTACCTGCGGTATATCCATGTAATAAACAAGTATGATTGCTTCATACCATCTTGGATTCTTCTTTGACAATGCTGCCATTATTTTCTCATGGAATTGCTTTTTGTATAAAACTTCCTCTTTCTCTATAAATTCCGTTTCTAAGCTTTCTCCAAACTGCTCTTTGTTTTTATACAATTCATCATCTTCAGACAGCACTTCCCTTTTGAACTTCTTATTAAAATTCAGCGCAGAATTTTTTGCTGTTGTATATAACCATGCCGAAACATTTCCATCTTTCAGCTCTTCAAATCCTATGTATAGTTTAAGAAATGTATCCTGAGTTATGTCTTCTGCCGCATCGTAATTATCACCTGAATAAATATACGCAACTTTCAGGACGAGATTTTTATACTTTTTATAAATCTCGTTGTATTCACGATTACCTGTTAACATAATTTCTCCGGTTTACTTCATTTTATCCAAAATTTCTTTTTTATCTTCTTCCGACAACTCTCCCATCTTCCAACCAAGACCGACTTGATCCCCTTTATATCTCGGTATCAGATGCATGTGAAAATGGAATACGCTCTGACCTGCGCACTCTTCATTATTTTGAACAATATTATATCCGTCGCAATCAAGAACTTTTGTTAATTTATTTACCATCTTTTTAGCAAGAATCATCGCTTTTGCAACTACTTCCTCATCAATATCATATAAATTGCGGTAATGTTCTTTCGGAAGAATCAATGCATGACCTTTTGATGCCGGTCCAAGATCCAGTATTACCCGAAAATCATCATCCTCATAAAGCGTTGCAGACGGAATTTCACCTGCCGCAATCTTACAGAAAATACAATCTTTTTCTTTCATAAAATAACGCCTCTTTTCCTTTGTTTATTATGATTACATATACCTCATTTTACCACAAAAGAAAAACTTTATCAAAAATTCCTATTTATTTTGTAGTATACTTTCTGTTGCATTTTTTGTCGAATTTCGTCGTATGAATTATATTGAACAAGAATTTTTCTCATGCTAGACTTAATTTATGCGTACACTGTTTCGCATATTTATTTCAGTATGAAAGCGAGAAAATATTTATGCTTACTAATATCAATATTAACAAAATGAACCAATTAACAAGTGAAAACGAAACGGCAAAACAAATCGTTTCACAACTCCTTGAAAACCATCAGACGATTGTATCCATGATTTCCCATGAAATCAGAAACCCTCTGACTCTCGTATCCTCTGCTCTGCAGATTATAGAGATACAGCATCCTGAAGTTATTAACTTTCACGGTTGGTCTCAGGCAATCGAAGATATTGAATTTATGTGTAACCTGCTCAATGAACTTTCAGATTTCAACAACGGAAGTACGCTGCACCACTCTGTCTTTTCACTGGAAAAACTTCTCAAAAATATTGCCGTTTCCTTTGCAATGTCACTTGATTCGATAAATTCAAATATTGAGTTCACATCAAAAATATCACTTAATTCCGACAACTATACAGGTGATAAGATAAAATTTGAAGAAGTTATTTTAAATCTTCTGCAAAATGCAAAAGACGCTGTCTCTGAAAAAACTTTTACCGACTCAAAAGGATCTATTTTTCTTTGTGCCGAAAAAATATCTGATTCTATTGTAATTTCTTGTACCGACAACGGATGCGGAATTTCCGATGATATCGTTAATACTATTTTTGATCCGTTCGTCACATATAAAACAAATGGAACCGGACTGGGACTTGCTCTTTCAAAAAAGATTATAGAAGCTCACGGAGGCACTTTAATCGTAACTTCTTCTGATGAAACCGGAACTGTTTTCACTATAACATTGCCGGTCTGATCGAATATCAGTATTCGTTATAATGTATTTTTTTCGGTCTGTATAAAATAACAGCAAAAATGAATCCGCATATGAGCCCCCCTATATGAGCCATATTATCAACTCCGCTGCTCGTCAACCCAAAATAAAGACTCAGAACAACCATAAAAATCATTCCTCTTCCCGAAAGCTGTCCTAATCTTCCTCTGTTCGCAATTACTACATAGAGAAGCGCTCCCATCAGTCCGAAGACCGCTCCCGAAGCTCCTGCAGAAACCGCAGATTCTCCTGCAGAAATTGCTGCAATCAAAGAAAGTATATTTCCTCCGATTCCACTGAGAAAATAAATTATAATAAAACGAAGCTTTCCTATTTCAAGTTCCAGATTCCAACCTAATGCTCCGAGCATTACCATATTATTCATTAAATGTGTAATTCCAAAATGAAGAAACATACACGTAAATATTCTATAATATTCCTGTCCTTCTGTAATAAACGGTTCATACATCGCCCCATGCTGAAGCATAAAGGCTGCATCTTCCGTATCTCCTAACATTGACAAGATTAAAAATACTGCAACATTAATAACTATCAAAACAGTTGTACAAAAAGCTTCGGGTTTTCTTCTCACGTCAAGTCCTCTTTTCTACTACAATATATTTCTTTTTTAATTATAAAATACCCGATGTGCTGTGTCCATCCATTTCCGTAATCAAATCATCCCACTTTCCCCATCTGTCACCTTTTATTCTATTTATTACTTTTTTTACTGTGCTTTCCTTCATGTAGATTTGCTCTTCTTTACATATTTCTGATATTTTATCTGTACTTATCCGCTCTTCCGCAGGGGAAAATATTGCTTTTTCCGAAATGTTTTCCTGTGCTTCGTCTCTTTTCTTCTTTTCTTCTATTTTTCGTATTCTTTTTTGCTTTTCTGCCTGTTTCTGCTTTTTTGTCAAATTTCTTCCTGTCTTCGCCTCAGGCTTATTGCAGTTTTTTGA
>ERZ779890.3774-NODE-3774-length-13218-cov-2.405683_pt1 | contig 13218 bp, 9 predicted proteins | sample MGYA00511553_ERZ779890 | MGnify/ENA primary metagenome ERZ779890 (study PRJEB29588, sample SAMEA2152064) | human gut metagenome | biome: human gut; feature: human-associated habitat; material: faeces | place: Denmark | collected 2008/2010 ...
TCGTATCCATTAGGTCTTTGATTTGTTCCTCGCTCATCAAAGAGGGGGTTCCTCCGCCCCAGTAAATCGAAGCAATCTTTCGGTTCTGGAACTCGACCATTTTGCTGTAAAGATAAATCTCTTTTTTTATGGCTTCTAGATACTCCGCTGGAATTGATTTACCCCTATGCTCATAAGATACATAATAGCAAAAGTCACATTTTTTAATGCAATAGGGGATATGCACATATAAGTGGATATCCTCCCTGTTCCATAACCGTTCCATATCTAATTTGTTGAGTAAGCTGAGCGGTGGAAACTGGTTGATAAAATCTCTGCGCGTTAGCTTAATTTCTCTCATCCTATACCTCTCCTATTCGGTTCCTAAGTAGTTTTCCGCTATGACTCCATGGCAATTCTTTTACGAATTCGATAATCCTTGGAATCTTGAACTCCGCTAATGATTCTTTGCACAACTTCTGTATCTCCGCCGCATCAACTAATCCGTATGAAACAATCACCGCTCTGACCACATTTCCAACATGAGGGATCTCAGCACCCGATACGGCTGCTTCTTTCACCTTCGGATGCTGCATAATCACTCTTTCCACCTCTACCGGATCCACTTTATTCCCAGCGACATTTATGAGCGAATTTATTCTTCCCAGTAAATATATTTCTCCCTCGGTACCAAATCTCGCTATATCTCCCGTTCGGTAGTATTCGCCCAAAAAATTCCTTTGATTAAGTACCTCGGGATACAGATAACGTGCCGCACCAGTGTGGCTAATACACAGCTCTCCACTCTGACTACACGGGTTTTCAATCAGATTGCCTTCTTCATCTATTGTTATTGCTTGCCTAGGAGTTACAGGCCAGCCCACTGAATTTCCGTATTCACCTCTCTGTTCATTTATACACATCACTCCGGTTTCTGTAGAGCCATAATCCTGTATTATCCATAAGCCAGTCGCTTGATAAAAATCTTCTTCTACCGTCTGATCCAGCGCTGCCCCTGCAGAGAAACAATACCGCAAAGAAGGCAATTGGGAGCCTGTACCGAGCAGCCGCCGGGTAAGCAGATAATACATGTATGGTATTGCGAATAGCACTGATATCCTCTGCTTTTTGATGTATTCAAGTACCACATCGGGTTGAAATTGATCGATTAGCCAGAGAGTATGACCATAATACAGCGGTAACAGCGTTCCAGCAATAAGGCCGAAAGAGTGACAAATCGGCGGGATAGTTAAAAAGTTCTGATGAGTTGTCCATCCCAATCGTCGGCTTGTCTCAATGATTTCACTTTCAACATTTGTTAAGGTACGTATAGCTGCCTTTGGTTCACCATCTGACCCGCTGGTGAAATGACAGATGAAATCCCCCTTTTTGAATCCCACCGCTTTCTCCTCATGCACAAAACTCGCAATGACCCCCTTCCATGAACTACAAGCTTCTGAGTCAATTGCCTTTAGACCCGTCGAGAATGCAGGATCAGCTATGATATTTACCAAGCGAATACGCTGAACGTGTCGAAATATCTCCTCTTTTTTCATCCGTGTTCCAAACAAAACAGCCGCATGTCCGCTTTTTACAATTGCTAACAGCCATGTCACCGCATCTACTGAATTTCCGAACAGCAAACCTATTGGCTGATCGGCTTCCAAGTTAAGGGTCTCCTGTATCCAAGACGCTTTCTCAATAACTTCCTGTGCAAGTCCCCCAAAGGTAATGGATCGTGATTCATCGCATACAGCAAGAAGATCCCGTTTGTCTTTGTCGTATTGTTGTTCAATAATTCTATCTATCATGTATCATAAGCCCCTTTACCCATCAACACCATGAGATCTTATTAAGCGCAAAACGAGCATTTTTAAGTGCCTCATCATTTGTCTTTCCTGTACATAAAACCCCTCCGAATAACCCACCACGTCGCTCTGCATTAACGACTGAATCAGATAACCAATCTGCTTTTAACATAAATACACCAGGACACTTCCTAGCTTCTGCAATTCCCGTTAACGTATGGCAGAAGGCAGAAGGTTCGCAAATGTTTCCCTTTAGAAACAAATATGCTGCCGGCCGTGGATCTCTTTTTTCGATAAGCTCATTTTGAAACTTCCCCGTAGCCAAATGAAGAAGTGTTCTGTACAAATCTACCCCTGTTACGAAATAAACGAACTCATAGACGCCGCCGCCCATCAGCCTTCCTGCCGCCTCCACCACAGACCAACCGGACTTGGTTAAAATTGCCTGAAGACTTAGGATGCCTTTTTCAAACGATAATGACTTAACCACTTTTTTACATACAAAATTTAACTGTTCTGCTTCACTTTGAGAACGAGTAACCGTCCGAAATCCCTGTGCGCATCCAAAATCCGGCCCTGATTCACTTCGTAAACGCAGAAAATCAAACATGAATACAATCTCGTAGTCATAAACGATGCAAACGACATCCACCTCCTCCCCGTCGAGAAACTCCTCTACCAATACCCGACCACAATGTGAATACGATTTTGAAGAATCGAAAATATCTTTTTCCAGGGACAAATGATCAATCCGATAAACGCCACGTGAATCGGAAGAATCTACAGGCTTTATCACCGAGGGAACACCGAACCCGTTGACTGCATTTTGAGCTTCTTGAAAATTTGATACAGCCGCATACGGGGCTACTGGTATATTATTCGCACATAGCACAGCCTTTAATTTTTCCTTATTTGTCAGCTTATTGGCCGCTTCTACCGAATAACACGAAAGGCCTTTTGCCCTGCAAACTTCCGCACAAAATACGACGCCATTTTCACTATTACAGTTTATTACACCCGCAAGAGAATAATTATCCCACATGCGTATATCGCGGTGAGTGGTCACAAAATCACAGAGGGAAAGATCGGTACGAGGAGGCTTGTCATGTACTAGTGCAATTCTATATCCTTCCTGTTTCACCCTTCGAAAAAGATACTGAGAATCTGGGTTTCCTACCACCAATACCCATTTCTTATCTGATTGTATTCTTTGGGTCCGTACTTTAATGTTTCTTAAAAATGAGTTCTGCTTAAAAACGACAGCTCCATAAGGACAGACCTCATGGCAAACCAAACATGATTTGCACCTTTGAGGGTCAATTTGTATAACACTGTCCACCATGTGCATAGCATCTCCTGGACAATTTTCAATACAACTACCACATAGACGACACTCATCGCGGTTGACATTAACTGAATAAGTTGAAAGAGCGAAGAGTTTTTCAGACACTCTATCAGTGTGAGAATCTATTATTGGCAGATGGAAATCTCTTGCTATCAATGGCTCCACCGGATCGCCTACAAGTTCCAAGTCTGATAAATCCTTATAACCGAATCCCATTTGCAAAGCCATATAATTCGTCGGAACTTGTAGAGGATCAATATTCATTAGGCATGCCGCAAGCGTATCCACAGCAACACCATCTTGGCTAGCCAGTAGCACATGCATCTTCCTCGGTACACCCTTGACACCAGGACCCTCTCCCTCAATGGCGACAATTCCATCCATAATATGAAGCCGACACCCAACGATTTGATATAATCGCATCAGCAACTCTGAAAACTGTTCTTTATTCTCGAGTTCGCGATGTAGTCTCTTCTTTGTATATTCGGGAAGAACGCCGTAAAGATTCTTAACTGCACCAGTCAGAAGCATATAACCATGAGACTTCATCTTCGGCAAATTGACTACCCGATATGTAAATATATCACTACTGATGGGAATAATAATTTCTTTAGCCCTGATTTTCAAACGGTGTATGGAAATGTTTTGGTCTAGATCGCTCCGAGAAAAACCTGAATTTGAGATAACTGCATTTGTGCCCGTCGCTTCCCACAGCCGCTTTCTTCTCTCTGGATCGCTTTTACCTACAGGAGTATCACCAACAATTACCTGTTTGCCAGTCCTCATTACATAGATACCGACTTGCTTCATAACCTCAGGGTGCGTTGTCAGCGCTTTTTCATACGGTTCAGGCAGACAAAGATTAGGCTTTAGCAAAACATCGTGGTCATTGTAAAGTTTAGCTTGATCTCCCAATAATGCGAAAATCCGTTCAATACCTTGCTTTACTGAATCACTTTCATAACTATCGCAATATACTAAAGCTACTTTAGCCATAATTTAAACCCTTTCCTTTAGTCAATATCCATTTTTACACATTTGTTTTCCCAAGTTCGCAATGCAATTTTTCCCTCATCACGGGTTATGACATAATTCGGTAGAATTGGAACTTTTCCCATTCCTCCCTTTGAATTAATTACGTAAGTAGGAATCCCAAGTCCCGACAAACGTCCTCGCAGGAACTCCATAATCTCTAGTCCTTTTGCTAAAGGGCATTGAAAATGCATCGTTCCTTGAACAGATTTGGGATGGAATATATAATAAGGACGGACTCTAGTCCGAAGCAATTCTCTATTTAGTGCTAACACTGTACTGCAATCATTATTTACTCCAGATAACAACACCATCTGGTTTCCAAGTGGTATTCCGCTATCTGAAAGGCGTCCCAATGCTCTTCGTGTCTTTTCACTGATCTCAGACGGGTGATTAATATGCACATTTATGTAAATCGGATGATATTTACTCAGCATTTTGCATAATTTCTCTGTGATTCGTTCAGGGATGTATACTGGCATTCGCGTCCCAAGACGAATGATTTCCACATGTGGGATTTCCCGTACTTGCTTAATTATCCCTTCAAGTTGATCATCTTCCAGTGTCAATGGATCTCCACCTGTAATTAATACATCACGTATTTCTGAATGATTACGAATATATTCTATCCCCTTTTGAATCTGCTCCTCATCTGCAATCGTCGCCGTAAAGCTTATATTGCGCTTTCTCTGACAGAAGCGACAATAACTACCGCATTGATTCGTTACATTTAGAATCAACCGATCTGGATAACGCCGTGTCACACATGTTACGGGCTGCATCTCCCCTTCATGCATAGGATCCAGCTCACCACTTGTATCTTCAATTTCTTTTATGTTGGGCAGGCACATTCTAGCCAATGGATCCTCAGATAAAGGTTCTTGCAATAAACTAATATAATATGGTGCGATTGCAAAAGGATATTTCTCTCCGACTAAACGTGTTGAGCTGATAAAATCCGAATCAGTATGAAATAATATTCGCAATAAATCACAATCCCGTACTTGATGCGCTATTTGCCATTTCCAATCTCCCCAATCTTCTTCAGATGCCTTATAGTAATCTAGGATTTTCTGCTTTATTATCTTGTTCTCAACCCGCCCGTTTGAAAAGACTTCCTGCACATCTATTCTTAATTTTTCACCGATGTTCGTCAAATATCGTTGTCTATCTTCTGTCTCCTTCATCTCATAGCACTCCCATCTTAACCATTTCGTTATTGTGTTGCTCACCGTAATTCATTTTTATCATACTATAAATCAAAAGTCTCTTATACGGAAGTAAATTCTTCCGCCTCGCCAAAGTGAGTATTGACCAACTGCAACGAAGCCATTTCCCCATCGATACTAGACAATAAATTCTCTGCATATGCTGTAGAGCTGTGATTCAGCTCATTATTACAGTAAGTTAGATCGACATTAAGAGACTGAGTTTTCTCCCCATACTAGCTCCCTTCATAATCATTACACACTCCTTTATTTGTCAGTATAATTGTACTCTCGTTATTATCTCAAATCCTCACATGGCATAAATGAAATACTTAAAGACACATTTATTTGAGTGCTTACTCTCATTTGTGGGAGGGAGACTGTAAACAATCTAATTTAGCAAATAAAAATCTCTGTACCTGCAGGAGCAGATGCAGAAACGCATGAGCGTAGAGCTGAAGCGCAATGCGATGGTCAACTAGGTAACTCAGGTGTCCAACTAATACTTTCGTCCCTTCCGGAAGCACTTTCCATCAAATAAACAGATATAGAGATCATTAAGCAATTCGGAGATATATGAGGATACGAAAAATAGCATGGCTCAGATGCTACGGTACGTGGTTCATCGTCAATTATATTATTTAGGTTAGGTCATCCTGTAATTATTCGGTGGGGTGAGGCGCGTATTATCGATATTAGTTACTGCTGCTATTCCTAACACACTATTGGATAAACTTCAGTGCCTCTATCTCAACCGACTGTGATACGTTCAAAGTGCAAATATCATGGCAGTGTTACCATTCATAGCTATTTCTTTATACTACGAGTCCTCAGCAAAAAGTTCATTTTGTGAACCAAAAACCTTCTTTGAGCTGCGTTCTGTGTCCACATAATTAGACGAAAAAGTGTGCGAACACAACAAGTCGAGATACTGCACTTTGGAAAAAGAGCTGTATAACCTTAATGGTCACACAGCTCTTTTCATAACATCACCAGCGCTGTTAAGGTTTCACGGAGTCTATAGATGAGAATGGACGAATCCTTCACATCTCTTGTTTCTAAACCATTTCTCGCTAGGTAAATAGTTTCCTTTTGGACTACTTTCTGAGTATTCTTGGTACTTTCGCCTCATAACTTCCATGGAGGCTGAGTAGACCCGCGCCAAATGTACTATACCATTTTGCAATATTCGCAAGCATCACAAAAAAACCATTCATACCATCACCTCCTTTAACATTAATATATCATTATTACATGGACTTTTTAGCTGTTGATCACAATTGATTAACTTGATGGCATGAATTATGAAACATTTATCCAAACTTAGAAAAATTATTCCTTTTTAATATAAGTATACTTCTTCTCTTCGACTGTAATATTAGTAAAACATAGTTGAAGGAGGAGATTCTCATTATTACTGGATTGCTGATTAAGAAGCTGCGGACTGAAAAGAGTATGACTCGATCCGATTTGGCAAAGAAACTAAAAATCACGCCTAAAGCTGTAAAATACTGGGAAGATGATGTTTCTTTTCCCTCGATATCCAACTTAAGAGAGCTTTCTGTTCTCTTTGGCGTCAGCTCTGATTATCTATTGGGTTTAAGTTCTAGAGATGCCATCTACATTGACATGTTAGATGAGAAAGATAAGAATCGAATCCGTGCCATGGTTCAAACATTTATCGACATAACATTGAACAATAAAATAATGTGACAGCTTCTGGTCAAATTTGACATTTGTTCCTTCGTATGTTATCTTCATAATATAGGGAGGGATGAGCATGAATGTAATTATCTGTGAGGATGAAAGGGCTTACTCAACAGCTCTCAATAACTCAATTGCTCGTTGGCAAATAGCCAAATGTCATCGTGACGTATATGTCGAAACTTATTCGTCAGCAGAAGATTTACTTGAAGTGCTTCATAAGTTATCCTCTTGCGATCTCTTTTTCATCGACATCGAGATGCCTGATGGGATTAGCGGTTATCAGCTGGCAGAAACGATCAGGGTTCATAATCAGCAAAGCACTATTGTTTTTGTTACGAATAGCAAAGAATACATACTTAAAGGTTACGCGCTAAATATTCTAAGGTATATCACAAAACCCTTCACGGATACGCCGATCTTCGAGGTATTGGACATTGCATATCACAAAGCAATGATGAATGATGGCAAGACAATTCTGCTCGAATTGAAAAGTCAGAAGATATCTCTACCTCTCAAGGATATTCTCTACATTGAATCCGTAAAGCATGATTTGATGATTAGTTCTACAGACAATATACATACCTACAAGGTAAGAATGCTGCTACGGGATATACTTAAGGTACTCGATTCTGATTCTTTTGTTCAGACACACCGCGGTTTTATTGTTAATGTGATGTATATTCGGGCACTTAGGAGACAGCAGTTGACCATGGCAGATGGCGCGATCATTCCGGTCTCCACTAAGTATCTCAACAGTGTTCGATCAGCTTTTTCTTTGTACCATATAGGAAGGGAGAGCTGAATGATATGCTTTGGACTTTGTTTGAGATTGGCGTCAATATCTATCAAGCGCTTTTAATGGTTTTATTTTTGCGTAATCGTTTACCACCGAAGGCAAAATTTGGCATACCGGATTTAATCTGCATTAGTCTTATTTCAGTATTTTTTTCGCTGTACCTATTCTTTGATATCACAATATCGGACACTTTTGTTTTTGTTATTCCCTTGGTATATTCATTTTGTTGTTTCAGCAACAAATGGTACATAAAAGTGTTCTGGGTTTTCATGATGGCGATTCTGATGATCGGTATAATCAACCTTTCTATCAGCATCTTTTCTTCTGCAGCGCAAGCAAATTGGTCGACGATTATGGCCAAAGAGACGCTGCTGCGTGCCTCGTTTATTCTTACAACCAACATTGCACTCGGTCTAGTCGTTTTCATCATTTCCAAATGTTCTAAGTATAGCACTCCTCTTTCCATTGCTTCATTGGTCATTCTATTCTTTCAAAATCTGGCTTGCATTGTTTTACTTGAATCTCTGTTTTCAATCAAGCAGACGCTTGCATTAAGCGATACCTCTTACGTCATTGCGTGTCTTTGCACTTTTATATGTTCTTGTTCGTCTTTTGTGGAGTATGAAATCATGTCAGCGAACGCAGAGAAAGAGCAACACTATAAACAAGAGATTCAAATGTTGCAGCTAACTGAACAGCATCAAAAAGATCTACAGAGCATCTACAATCAGCTTATAGTCAGTCAGCACGATCTCAAACATATGATTCAGTCCGTAGAACGACTTATGGAACCGGATCATTATAATGAAAAAGCTGCCCTACTCTGTGAAATGAAACAACAAATTCTGCCACTAGAATTTGCAACTGGCAATGTCGCTATTGATGCATTACTGACAGCAAAACACAACCTTATGATCGAAAAAGGTATCCAATTTGAGTTCTTTCCTCAATCGCTTGCCGACTTTCCCTTAAGTGGCGCTGAATGTTGCACTGTATTAGGCAATCTACTAGATAACGCGATTGAAGGTATCGAGCGTATATCTTCCATATCGATAGATAAGAAAATTAGGCTGGAAATAAATAGAATTTGGAATGTATATTGTATTCGCTGCGAAAATCCAGTTAATGCTACAACTCTACACATATCGAAAGATACATTCCTTTCCTCGAAAGAAGGCGGCCTTCACGGCATCGGAACCCAAAGCGTAAAGCGAATCGTTGAGTCGGCAAACGGCTCATGTAGTTTCACCGTCGAAAACGGCCTTTTCGTTGCTTCAATTATACTCATGAATGAAAAGGAATAGAGCATGCTTACTAAATATCTGATCCGTTGTTTGGTTTCTCGCAATATTATTTCTCCTGAAGAGGAATCTGTATATGAATATGGTATGGATGCGTTTATTTACACGATAACAAGTACACTTGCACTCGGGGTCATTGGCACAATGATTGAGTCTTTTGGGGCTACAGCAATTGTTATCGCAGTATTTTATACTTGCCAGACTTTCGGGGGAGGTTATCATGCGAAAACACACCTACAATGCTTTAGCATAATGTTGTTTTCATTAGCAGCAATTCTCGTTGTTCCCCAGGTGATAACTTTTCCTATTGAGCTACTCACTATTCTTGCGGTGTTATCTTTTTTTATGCTTTTTGTTTTGCCAATAGTGATTCATCCCAACAAGTCATATCTTCGTCCGCGGGAAAAGCAGTTTAGACACCGTTCTTATATTGCAACAAGTATTCTATTAGTCATTTATGCTACCCTGTGCTGCACTTTTCTTTTAGCTGAAATGCAAGGACTCCATTTACCTATCACCGTATATACATTATCATTGGTGTTTTCAACGGTATCACGAATGATTGGATTGTTGTCTACAATACATTCATTGTGCCCTTCCCGATATGGTGAACACCAAAGCGCTAAATAAGATCATTCTGAGGTCATTTCAGGCTGCCCCTGAGACGCAGAGGCATTCTTCGAAGTGGATTGAGCAGGGAAGCCCGTCCAAGTACAGAATACAGACGCTCGGTGTTGTCGATGCCCTCTAGGATGCTATAGGCTCCTAACCCACTCTCAGTGGCAAAGTGTACTAAGTTTGATAATTATTATTGAGCAATTATACTAATTATGCCCCATCATACCCAATTAACAGTGCACTGTAGACAAGCAGATAGCATGCTGACGACCGCGAATTTCACAACACATACCATTGACGAACTCACCTCAATCACTTTCCCCTCCCCGATGCAAATTCCAGTATGGAAAATCACGTTCCAGCAGTCGCCCTTAGTGCGAGCAGCATTCTGCCAGATAACGAGAACATCTGGCAGTTAGTCGCCATGCAAGATAACTCAGCCCCGGTTGTAACAGTACTGTGCCTGTTCTGCTGCGGATGTGCACATGGAGTTGGCACACGAAACACCGGCTTCCCTGAGGAACCATTAAGCAATCCCCGTACAGGCTAACTGATTCGGCTCCTTGGCCCCCAAACATACGTGCAACCCACCTTGGTCAGCGCTACCTGCACGATGACAGAGCCCTTTTCGTTGAGCGGAAGGGACTGCAGGATGATGTTAGGTAAGATCCCGTTGTAAAGGTCTGTGCCCAAATTATTGGGAAAAAGAGGCACGAATTCCGGGTTCATCAGTTCGCCAAACAGGACATGTTCCTTGGCAGTGACCAATATTGATCTGCACCTTCCATGGTAATCGCTCAATAATCCTCCGATACAGAAAAGTCGTGGTTTCCGACATTCATCCCGTCGAGAACCACAACTTCATTTTTTTAGACCAAGGGAGCAGATCATCTACCTCAGAATCCTTGCTCTGCTCCGCACTTTCAGGCAGAACACTGAGCAGTTGGAGAAGATCGCCATCATGCTACAGGCTGTTAGCCTTCGCTGTTTCCATGAGCTAATAGATGATTGCACTTGCCTCTTCACCCCAGGAGTATCGTCAAAGAGCCACCTCTTCCGTGTAACCAGTCAAGTAAAATACGCCCATATTCACCACAAAGTATACCAGTCTTACATGGTTAGCAAACGATTAACCGATGGTACTCCAAGCGGTAGCTGTTGCCGGTCATGCTAATGATCTCGCAGTGGTGGATCAAGCGGTACATGATCGCTGTGGTAAAGGTGCTATCATACCTGACCACCTACCTTCGCATAGATCTCCAAAGACCACTTCCGGGTGGAGATGCGGTGGGTGTAGATATGCGGTACTTTATGAACATTGGACAGGGCTCTGTGCCGAATATAAGGTGGATAATAATAGTAAATCCCAATCGCTACGGAATCAAGATAAGCCGAGACCACAAAACCATCAGTAGTCTATGAAGCTCATGGAAGGATTATTCTATTGTTCTACCACACAGTATCAGTACATAGGTTTGCAACGACCACAAATTGCGTATCACCACACACCCCTTCGATGAGCTCGCCTCGATCACTTTTCCCTCCCCGATGTAGATCCCGGTATGGTGGATCTCATTCCAGCGGTCACCCTTGGTGCAGGTGGCGTTCTGCCAGAAAACCAGATCGCCAGGCTGTAAATCGCTTTGTGAAATCACCCAGCCCTGGTTATAGCAATACTGCGCCTGCCCTGCTGCGGAGGTGCACATGGAATTGGCGGATGGAACACCGGCCTCCTTGAGGCACCAGTAGACGAAGCCCGAGCAGTCAAAGGTATCCGGGCCCCTGGAACCCCAGACGTACTTGCAGCCCACCTTAGTCAGCGCTGCCTGCACAATGGCGGAACCCTTTTCGTTGGGCGGAAGGGACTGCAGTATGGTGTTGGGCAGGATGCCGCCGTAGGGATCGGTGCCCAGAAGATTGGCAAAGAGGGGCACGAATTCCGGACCCATCAGTTCGTCCAGCAGGACGCGCTCCTCGGCGGTGAACCAGTACCGATCCGCACCTTCCGTGTAGTTCAGACCGGTCAGCGTGATGCGCAGCGTCAGCATCGTGTGCTCAACGGTCTCCACATGCGCATCCTCTCCCTCTCCCACAACGACTTCCGTCTGCGTGGTCTCCGACTTCACTTCATATTCCACCTCGTTCATCGTCCGGAACACCTTGCGCAGTGCATCCACCTTGTCTGGGGTGACGGTCACCACATCGGTCGCGCTGCGCTCGTCCATGGTCATCATCACGGCGTATACGCCCAGCACGTCGATCCAGTTGTTGACCATTGGCCCATCGCCGTCCTCCACGCCCTCATAGACAACCTGCATCGCGTCATAATCAGAGACTTGCGCGACGTAATCGATCTGATTCTGGATCTCCTCGTAAAACTCCGCATTGATCTGCGCAATGGCCTGCGTCATGGGCATGCCCTCCGCCGTATCGTTGGCATAGAAGATGCCCAGCGGCGAGCACAGTATAAAGGCAACGATCAAGATCACCAGTATGACGACCACAGACACCCATCCGCCCGCGACGATGAGCTTCACGAGCGCAGTCACCCCCGCCGCTACCGCCTTAGCCGCCTCCTTCAGCATCTTCCACGCCGTCTTCACAGCCTTCACAGTTTCCCGCTCGGCTCTCTGCAGATTGCGTTTGGCCGTCTGCGCAGACTGTGCCGTGCTCTGCGCGGCACGACCCGCCTTTTTCGCCGTTTTAGCCGGTTTTGCCTTTCTTCCGATGTTCACCGGCATGCTCGTCTGCCGTTCAGACGTCACCGTTTCCGTATTCCGCGCATGCGAAACAGCAACGGGAGGAACTTCCTCCCGCTGCTGCTTCTGTAGACGTACCTTATTCGCAACATACCGCACAGCCTGCCCGGTTCGCTGCTCTGCCGCACGAACTGTGCGCTGCTCGTTTTCCTCCACACGCTCCTCAGCATACTGCACAGGTGACTGTTCCTCACTGCTCTCCGTCTGCCGGTTTTCCGGCAAAACAGGTGACCTCGGCAATTCCATCTGCGCACCGGCAAGTTTCTTCTTCATGCGCTGCTGCCAGTATTCCCGGGTCTTGAGGACATGCTGTCCGCGCTCACGCATCCGGTTGGTCATGGTTGGTTTCCTCCTTCTGTACTGTATAGAGGTCGCTGGGCTTCGTGGTCATCATGCGGTAGAGCTGGGTATCGGTCGGGAAGTGATCCTCAAAAGGCACGATATGGCTGGCCGTGTCCCTGCGGCACGTTGTCCACATAGGAGAGCTGCTCGGCGGGGATCTTGAGCAGCCGCGCCAGCTCCTCCTGATCGGAATCTGCCTGATTGAGCAGCACGAGGTATTCGGAGTTGGCCAGCATCATGCGCGCGGTGTCGGACTTGAGCAGCTCCTCCACGTTCTGCGTAATGGCCGTGGCAAAGCCGTTCTGCTTGCGGATGCGCTTCCA
>ERZ779890.3781-NODE-3781-length-13185-cov-3.564204_pt1 | contig 13185 bp, 11 predicted proteins | sample MGYA00511553_ERZ779890 | MGnify/ENA primary metagenome ERZ779890 (study PRJEB29588, sample SAMEA2152064) | human gut metagenome | biome: human gut; feature: human-associated habitat; material: faeces | place: Denmark | collected 2008/2010 ...
GATACAAAATACTATGAAACAAAAAAACGTCCCCAGTACTTTTCCACTGAGCCATGTTTGTTTGAAGTCTGTAGTTGTTGTTTGTCAAATAAAAAAAGTCCTGCTTCATTGTGAAGCAGGACTTTCTTGTTTGTCTATTCTGTATGTTTTTGCACGTACGGTTATCTGCTTCACTTCTTTGGAGAGGTAAAGTAATAAAAGTAAAAGTAGAAAAACTGTGCGTTGTTGTCAATCATATTTTTTAGTTGGCGTCGCAGTCGGCGCATTTGTTTTACGAGTGCAAAATTAGTGTTTTCATGGTTATCTGCAAATAAAAAGTGAGTTTTTTTTGAATTAGTGGCCTTAAAATAGTTTTTTGTTCACATATGGAGGTGTGATGTGTAGGTTTTTCTCTAAATTTGCTTGTAGTAGTTAATAGGCTTGCTATCTGAACAGTGTTTAGATGCGGCCGTAAAGCGGAATAGGAAATTATGTATTCTCTCAAACAGCAGGTGCTGTCAACGATAAAGTCAAGAGATTTGGAGGGACCGTTTGAACTGTATGTCACACGCACCCCAGGCTACTTGTGGGCATTGTTGTTCAGGAGGTTCAATGTCCACCCCATCACTGTCACCATGCTTTCGATAGTGATAGGTTGTGCGTCGGGTGTGCTTTTTGCTTCGCAATCGCTGACGCTGAACGTGGTGGGCATGTTGCTTTTGGTTTGGGCCAATTGGTATGACTGCGCCGACGGTCAACTGGCTCGTATGACTGGCAAGAAAACTCTTATAGGCCGCATTCTCGACGGCTTTGCTGGCGATTTGTGGTTTTCTTTTATATATATAGGTATCGCTCTGCGTCTTACTCCCGAGTTTGGCATTTGGATTTGGGCCTTGGTATTCTGGGCGGGTCTCTACTGCCATGCACGCCAGTGTTCGTTGGCAGACTATTACCGCAATGCCCACATGCTATTCACTGGTCTCGCCAACGAACTCGACAGTTCCAAAGCTATAATGAACGAATACCGTTCGCTTGAATGGAACAGCCGCAATTGGTTTCACAAGTTCTATCTGTGCTGTTATGCAAGCTACATTCGGGGGCAAGAGAACACTACGCCCCAGCTCCAGAAACTTCTGGCTACTGTAAACCAGAAGTGGGGAGGAGTGGTGCCAGCTGAACTTGGCAAGACCTTCAGGGAGCAGAGCAGACCTCTTATGCCCTTGTGTCAGATTTTGACATTTGATGCCAGAGCTGGCGTGCTGTTTGTTTCGTTATTTGTTGGCTTGCCATGGCTTTACCCCTTGTTGGAGGCAACGGCGTTTGAGGCTTTGCGCATCTATACCAATGTGCGCCATGAGCGTTTTTGTAAAACCCTTAACTCTTCATGGACATGACGGAAAGGTGTGTGGCATTGATATTGGCAGGAGGTGTGGGCACGCGTTTCAATTCTATGCGGCCCAAACAGTATATTGAAGTGGAGGGAATGCCCGTCATTTCGTATGCGGTGAGGCAGTTTCAGACTCATCCCATGGTGACCGATATATTTGTGGTTTGCTCTCCCGAATGGGACGCTTATGTGGAACGGCAGACCGATGAGTGGGGGTTTGACAAGTTTCGCAAATGTATTCCCTCGGGCAACACCTCGTTTCTCTCGGTGCGCAACGGCATTGAGGGGCTTCTGTTGTCGGGAATGCCTGATGACAGCATGGTGATGGTACACGATGCTGTGCGTCCGCTTGTTTCCCACGATGTAATCAGCAACAATGTACATGCTTGCCGTGAGCACGGAAATGCGATAACTGTTGTCTACAGCAATGAGTCATACATGCGTGTGTCTGGAGGGTGCTCTGCCACGGGCTATGCCATGCGTGAGGAGTATATGCGCGCACAGACCCCGCACACATTTCGCCTTTCTGATCTTAGCGGACTAATGGCCGAAGCCGACCGTCAGGGCGTGACCTGTTCGCAATCTCTGTTCACGTTGGCCTGCGAGCTTGGCTATGGTCCGCTCTATATTGCCCAAGGCGACATTCTCAATTTCAAGATAACCCAACCGCAAGACCTCAAATTGTTCCGTGCGCTGAAAGACGTGTGAGGCTGTAGCCTATTGTACAGGCTTAGTGCCGTGATGCCGACAGTGCCAGACTACTCATCACCATCGTCGAGGTCAAGGTCGTCCAGTTCGGAGTCGTAGAAAGGCGATGCGCTGAACTGGTCAATGGCGCGGCGTTCTTTCTTGGTGGGACGACCAGTGCCGCGGGCGCGGTCGATGAATCCGCTTACTCGGCTCATCTCCAGAAGTTCGTACTGCTCGGGCGGAGTTACATTTTCCAAGATTTCGGGAATGAGTTTTGCGCCCACTCTTTTCTCTATGGCCTTGAGAATTTTGAATGAGTAGGTGACGGGTGCCTTGCGCACCTCTATAATGTCGCCCTCTTTGACAGAGTGTGAGGCTTTGAGCCGTGTGCCGTTCATGGTAATCCTACCGTTCTTGCAGGCATCGGCGGCCCCAGTACGTGTCTTGAAGATGCGTGCCGCCCATAGCCATTTGTCTATGCGTGCTTCCATGCCAAAGTGTCAGGTATTATGTTTTTCTTGGGTTGACCGATGTCAATGTTATGTTTGCGGATTTACTTACCGTTGTAGTGGTTCATTGCAAACTGCACTCCGCTAAGTGCAAACGCCTTGACGGCTTCGCCTGCTGTAGCGATGCGTTTCTTAAGCAGTTCGGTCTCTTCGGCGGAAAATTTGCCGAGTACGAAGTCTGCCTGATGGCCGCGTGTAAACTCGTTGCCGATGCCAAAGCGTAGGCGGGCATACTGGTTTGTGCCCAGACATTGAGTGATGCTTTTTAGTCCGTTGTGGCCGCCCTCACTGCCTGAGGGTTTCATGCGCAGAGTTCCGAGGGGCAGTGCGAGGTCGTCGCTGACGACAAGGAGCCTCTCGAGGTCAATCTTTTTTTCCTTTACCCAGTAGCGCACGGCGTTGCCGCTGAGGTTCATGTAGGTTGAGGGTTTGAGAAGGAATAGCTTGTGGCCGCGCAGCTTCATCTCTGCCACGAAGCCGTAGCGCTTGTCTTGAAACGTCACACCAGCTTCAGAAGCCAGTGCATCGACCACGCTGAAGCCTATATTATGGCGTGTGCCGGCATAGTCGTCGCCTATGTTGCCAAGTCCTGCTATGAGGTAGTTCATTTCTGTAGATGTATCGGTGTTGCGGTTTGACGGACGAAGCCGAGCCGCAATGGTTTTGAGAATGTTCATGGTGCGGTGGCGTAGAGACCGAAAATGAAAACAGGGGAAACAAGAGAGACATTCTCCCGTTTCCCCTGTTGTGAGTATCTTGCTTCTTGTGCGGATTAAGCCTGTTCTGTAGCTTGACGGGAGTTACGTGTAGCCTTAACGGAGCAGACAAGAGCCTGCTTGGGCGTAACAATCTCAAGACCTTCAAAGTGGAGGTCACCGACCTTGATAGACTTGCCGATGGCGAGGTCTGTGATGTCGATGGTCAGTTTTTCTGGGATAACGTCATAGGTTGCCTTAACGTTGAGGCGACGTACGAGAGTTTGGAACGCACCACCTTCACGCACACCGATGGCGTGACCGGTGTAAGCCACAGGCACAGCCATTACGATAGGCTTGTCTTCGGTAATCTGATAGAAGTCAATGTGGAGGATGGTGTCCTTCACGGGGTGGAACTGTATCTCTTTCATTACGGCCTTGCATGTTGTGCCATCAATGTCGAGGTTTACAGTGTAGATGTCTGGAGTGTAGATGAGCTTGCGTACAGCTTCAAAATCTACTTGGAAGCTTGTTGCTACGGCTTTGCCTTCAGCATCTTTCTGTGAGCCGTAGAGATTGCAAGGAATTGCGCCTGTGGCACGGAGAATTTTTGCGGCTTTCTTGCCGCCTGGAGTACGCTTAGTACCTTTTAATGCAAAATCTTTCATTGTTTTTGAAAATGTGTTACTCTAAATTAAGTTGAATAATGATTGTGGCTTAATTCGCCATCACACGAAATACATGTAGGCTTAAAAGCGGTGCAAAATTAGTGCTTTTTACTGACGCAGCAAAACTAAAAATACAATTTTTAGCAGTTTTGGCTGTTGTGTAGCAGTATTTTGACGATATGGTCAACTTGTTGGTCAATGTTCTGTGTACCGTCGTTGCATATCACGTAGTCTGACAGGCGGATTTTCTCCTCTTGTGGCATTTGCAGGCCAATCCATTCGCGGGCCTTGGCGGGGGTGATGTTGTCGCGGTGGCAGATACGGTTGATGCGCACCTGTAGCGGTGCGCTCACGGTTAGTGTCTTTTGACAGAGGGAGTTGAACCCCGACTCAAAGAGCAGGGCGCACTCAATGGCCGTGATGGAACTGTGATGCATGCTGTTGAGCCAGCGCATGGCTCGCTCCCTTACTCGTGGGTGTACAATGTCGTTTACCCGCTGTGCATGGGCTGTACTTTGGCGGATGTATTGCGACAGGACGTCCTTTACAGGTCTGCCACAGGCGTCTAATACCTCTGGCCCGATAATGGCGCAGAGCTCCTGATGGATTGCAGTGTTGCTACGCATTTCGAGTTTTGCCTCGTCATCGGTGTAGAACACAGGTACGCCCCGTTGTTCAAGCATACGGCACACATAGCTCTTGCCGCTGCCGATGCCTCCGGTGACTCCAAGGCACAGGGACTTATTCATCGCTGGTGTCTTCAATCAGAAATTCTACCTCTTCGGGGTCTATGCGCACGTGGCTTACTCCGCGTGGCATGTTCTTGAGCGACAGGCGCAAGCGATTCTCGCTGTTGCGCATCACTTCGTCGTAGGTTACAACGATTGCAAATTTTTCGGCGGTGATCTCCTTGTACTGTTTCATGCCAACATGGAATGTGACGTTGACAATGCCAGGAAAGGTCTTGAGGGTCTTGCCCGCAGGGAAATTGATATATTCCACTGGCACCTGCACGGTGTTTTCGGTCATCAGATCCGCATCAAAAGTTATGCGTACTCTGGATGGCACCATCTTGGCTCCGCGTATGCTTGCAAGATCTATGGTGTGGGTAGTGTTTCTGCTGATGTTGTCGAGCACGAACGGTTTGGTGCTGACTTGGGTCATCGTGTCGAGGATTTCCTTAGACGCATAGACCTTAATAAGGCGTGGCTTGATGATTGTGTCGGCCACGGCGTAGAGACTGTCGGCTGACACTTTGCCGTTTATCCTGACGGGCAGTTGGCGGTAGTTGCCGAAATTGTAGAAATACTCCAGTGTGTCGGGCTTGACACCAACCACCTTTGTGGTTCCGTCAAGGTTCTTGAGTATAGGTTGAGTGATGTCTGAACTCAGCAAGGTGACGTGGCCCGAAACCTTGTTGTAGTTATTGAAGTCCACGTAGGTGGTGTCGAGCGTATGTGAGTACAGATACTTGAGCAAGATGCCCCCACGGTCGTGTAAGGTTACCTTGATATCTTCGGGTGGAGGTGTGGTAATCACCACGTTTTCTGGCACGTTTATGAGTTTGACTGGAATTTTAATGTCAACGTCATAATCGTCTTCAAGCTTCAGAAAGAGCCAGAAACCTGCCGAGAGAACCAGAAAGAACATGAAAGTCCAAAAGTTTCTGTTGAGTCCGCTCTTCAGAAACTTTTTGGCTTTCAAGTGATATCTTCTGGTGTTTAACACTCCTTGATTTTATGTGTGTGGGTTGGCGGCTTTATTTTGCCTGTGCTTCGGCAGCGCTGCCAGCGTTAGCGTAGATAGAGGATTTTTCGACGGTTATCTTAACGTTCTTGTCGATTTCAAGCACAATGGTGTTTGTGGCATCGTTTACCTCGCGGATAGTTCCGTGAATGCCGCCTGCGGTTACCACCTGATTGCCAACGCTGAGGTTCTTGCGGAACTGTTCTATCTGTTTCTGCTTTTTCTTCTGCGGGCGTATCATGAAGAAATACATGATAGCGAAGATGGCTACAATCATAATCCAGAAGCTCCAGCCAGAACCTTGCTGGCCTGCGGCCGCATCTAATAAGTTTACAAGTAAAATCATAATGTTCTAAAATATTGTTTGGTTGTTAAAAATCGGTGTGTCGGTGTTGGTCCGTATGCCATGGCGTTGTGTGTGCGTGGCGGCACTTACTTAAGCAGCCTGCCTTGCGCGCGGAGGTCTTTTACGATGCTGTCAAGTGCAGCATTGATGAAGCCGGCGTTCTTGTTTGAGCAGTAGATGCGCGCAATGTTGATGTATTCGTTGAGCGAAACGTTTACGCTGATGCCCGGGAAGTTGATAATCTCGGCAATGGCAGTTAGCATTATCACAAGGTCCATGGTGACAAGCCTCGATATGTCCCAGTTGTGTATGTGGGCCTTGACAAACTCTTTGTATTCGTTGCGGTTAGCGAGGGTGTACACCAGCAGATCGCGTCCGAATTTGCGGTCTTCGCCGTTGCCGCCGCTGAGCAGTTGCTGGCTGTCGCCGTTTTTCTCTTCAAAGCGTTTGATGGTCTTCATCACGAACGTGTCGACTATAAATCTGTCGTCGTTCCAGTAGATGCTCCAGTCTTCAAGGGCTTCGTCGATTTGTTCGTTCTGGTAGATATATTTTTTGTAGAGCGTTCTCCACAGGTCGCGGTCGGCCTCATACGAGTTGTCGTCGCTCTCCATGTATGCTTTGTATTCGTTGCTTTCTATTATCCTGTCGTAGACCGAGTGTACGATGTCTTCGTGAGTGGTCCAGCGCAACTGCTTGTTGGCGAGCACAAAGGTCTCGAGCTGCTTGTTGTCCTGCAACTGTGTGGCAAACCTATTTGCCACAAACTTGTCACTGGGCAGTGATTTCACCCCCCTCTCCAGCAAGTGGGTGCATATCATCTCATAGCGTTGCGCAGCATAATCCGTTATGTCGCAAATGAGGCTCAGCATGTGGTAGTAGAGGTCGGAAGCGGCGGAGAGACTCTCGTCCATTTCTTTTATGGCTTCTTCCATGCTCTTGCCGCCATTGGTGATATTGGCGTAAACAAGCTGAACGGTCTTGATTCGGATTAGTTCTCTGTTAATCATATTATGTATTAAAGGTTTGTCGGCTCCACTTGAGCCTGTTCGCAAGTGCAAAAATAAGCATAAATTGGTGAAATCCCAATGATTTTAGGGAAAAAAGCAAGCATGTGGTTATGTGCCTGCTGACAGGCTCAGGCTCTGGGCTGGTAGTGTTTTTTGCCCCTGTTCCTGTGTTTTGGGGCGTGGTGTCTTGCCTGATTGCTTGTGTCAGAGGCGCATGAAGTAGACGTTGGTCTCTTTTTGCTCGAACAGTTCTGAATAGAGACGGTTTGCCGCCAGACGTGTTGGGCGAGAGGTGAGCATAAGTTTGCCGCCGGGGCATATCTGGCGTGCCTGTTCAATGGCGTGTCTAACTATAGCCCGTCCGTAGCCTTGCCCTTGGCTGTGTCGTGCCACTACCACGTCTTCAAGCCACACGTTGTTGCCTGTTGTCAGATGGGTTACGGCCAGTGTGAACATGCCCACGGGGGTATCTGTGTCGGGGGTGTAGGCCAAAAACAGGTGGGTGTCGCCACACGCAAGCAGTGTGTTGAGTGTCTGTAGTTCCAAGACTCTCGGGTGGTCGGTGAGGTCTGCCTGCAGGCTGTTTATCTCCATACACAGCCGTTGTGAGGCTGTCGTGATTCGTGTTATGTTGAGTTTCATGTTTGTGAAGTGCTGTTTGCCGTGAAAGACCTTGTGGCTGTTGCCAGAGGCCTCCTGCCGTTCTTCTTTCGGCCGAAATGGTGTTGCGTTTCGGCGGAAATGTGATTGCAATCCGGCCGAAATGCAACACCACTTCGGCCGGATTGCAAAGGTTATGTTGGTTTATCTGGCGAGCCGCACCTTGCCATTTTGAATGTAGAACTGTCCTTGGCGAGGTTTTGTCAGGCGACGGCCGTTCAGGTCGTATATGTTGTTGTCTGTGAGAGGGGCGGTGGCAGGTGCTTGCGGTGTCTGCTCCAGTCCTGTGATTTCGTTGCCGTCGTCCTGTGCTTCGCTTGCGGTTTGGTAAACTCGCACCCAGTCAAATTTTGTTTCATACACGAACGAGGGGTCGGGAGCCGATGCCCATGAGCCGTTTCCTACACTTTGGTTGAGAATAATGTAGAATGCTTTGTCGAATGGCCATTGGCCTTGGCTGAGTTGGCTCTCGTTAGACGATTTAGAATAGGTAAACACTTGGTCACCGTCAATAAACCATGTTAGTTTGTTAGCCTCCTTGAGCAGGCCGAAGGTGTGCCATTGCTCGTTGTGTTCGCAAGAGCGGTTGCCTCCATTCCCTCCGTTGCCGAGGTCGTAGGTCCAATGTGAGTGTACGGTGTTGTAGGCTCGGCTTTCGTTGTTGATTGTTTCCCAGATATCAATTTCGCCGCATGTAGGCCACCCGTCGCGCTGGTCTACTGGCATCAGCCAGAAGGCAGGGAAGTTGCCAGTGTGTGGGGTGGTCAGAATGCGTGCCTCTATGTAGCCGTGTTTGAAGGCGAAGTGCCCCTGGCTCTCTTTGGCTCCCGAAATCATTTGTCCGTTGAAGTCTATGTCGCCGGGGTTGGCAAAGCAGCGACACACCAGACTGCCGTCTTTGACGAATGCCACGCGCGGATCGTCAACGATAAAGCGATTCCATGCAGCGCTGTAGCGTGGGGAGGTGGTCCAGAGGTCAGCGTTAATCTCGTCACCGTCAAATTCTTCGGTCAGCACGGCTTGTCGCTGCGATTGTGACGGAGAGTCTGTGTTAAGTGTGAAGTTGACGTTGATGCTCAGTTCACCGTAGACACTGTCGGCTGGGATGGTGAATGCGTAGCTTGGTTTGCTCAAGTTCACGGAGAAGTGGCTCTGTGTTCCGTTGGGGCGTTTGATGCACACTTCGGCCGCTTGGGCTGAGTATCCCGTTATCAGTGGCTGTGCGTTGAACGAGCATTGGCGGAATGGGGGCAGTCCGGTGGGTACACCCTTGCCTGATAGTTTTGTGCCATTGGCGTTATATATGGTTTTGCCTATGAGACGTCCGTTGAGTGTCTCTGCTGTGAGTGGCGTAATGGCTTGGTGGGCATAGACGGTGAAGTCTGCCATGGCTCCTGTGGAGGGCAGGTAAAGTCGGGCGTTGTATAGTCCAGGAGCCAGAGTCTCTGGCAGAGTGATGGTTCCGGGTGCGGCCATGGCTTCTATTGATGAGGTGAAGTGGCCGTCACGGTTGAAGTCCACAAACACCATGGCGCTGTCGGCGGTGAGTGTCAGCGAAGTGCCGTCGGAGGTGTAGGTGGCTGTGAGGGTTAGTGTGGCACTCTTGCCAGTCCGGACAGGTACAAACATGTCGCGAGTAAAATCTTGGTGTGCCAAATTGGCAGTTGTGGGAGTGAAAGTGCGGGTGCGTGTGCCGGCTATGCGAAGCCGCTCTATGGCAAGTCCCTCTATGGTGCTGCCTGCATCAGGTGTGATGTTGACGGCTTGGTCGGTCTCGTTTGTGCTGCCAGCAAGATTAAGCCTCACCATGATGTCACCATCAGCCATGTAGGCTGGTATCGTCAGGGTGTCATTGGTGACGGCGAGAAACGACAGTGTGTCGTCCACATACTGTGGGGTGCCGTGTATTATTTGTTCCCCCTGGAGATTGTAGCCGTGGCGTATGCTAACGGAGCGTACAATGCTGTTGTCGGGCAGAAGGTCGGCGATGTCGAGCTTAACAGGTTGCCCGAACGGTACTTGGGCAGTATGACCCGCCTGCTGGCTGTCACCGGCATAGACGGTGAGTGTGGCTTGGTCGGTGCGCACTATGAGACGAGTGTCGGCAATTGCGCCACCGTTTTTTATGATGTCGTTGTTAGTTGTGTTGTTGCCGGCGGCATCAATGAAGTCCCAGTCTACTTTGTAGCGCATGCGGTAGACTCCCGGTTTTATGTCTTGGGGCAGGGTGAACGACGGCGGTGTGAACACGTTGCTGTTGTTCAAGGTTTCGCCAAGGCTGTTGTGGCCGTTGTAGTGGCTGTATGACACCACATCGGCGCCCTCTACTGGTGTTCCGTCGGCTTTGAGCGAGCAGTCAAACTGTCCGTCGTTACCAAAGTCGATGTATATGTAGCTGTTCATCCAACTGCCGTTCCACGAGAAGCCTGGTGTCAGGGTTTCACCAGGGCGTGCGGTCAGCGACTTGTCCAGCAGGTCTTGATAGAGAAGTTTGTTGGAAGATTGCGCAACGGCAATGCTTTGGCTGCCGACAGATGGCGAGGTTAGGGTGATGCCGTTCAGAATGCGTGTTGAGTGCGTGTGCTTGGCTGTCTTGCCCGCATTGACGGGATAATCATCGGCAAAGGCGGTTACGACACAAAGCAGCAGAATGCATGATAATAAAGTGTATTTCATAGTTATATTGATAAGGTATTGTCTTGATATGTTGGCAAATGTAATGATTTTTTTGTATAAAATCCACGTTTCCAGGCGTCAAAATAATAATTGGTTGCTGACTATCAGGCGTTAAAGCGTGTTTTGACGGACATTTCCGTTGCCTTTTGGTATGCATGAGGCATTTTCTTCCTGTCATCTGAATTTGCAACGTCAATCCTCCCATCTTGCCAAAATGGCATAAAACGGTGGTTTGGCACAAGTTGTGGATATATGTAAAGCAGAAAACGAAAAAAAAGAATATCATGAACTTAGAAAAATTTACCATTAAAGCAGGCGAGGCATTGCAAAAGGCTTTGAAGAAAGCACAGCAGAACTCGCAGCAGGCCATTGAGCCTGAACACCTCTTCTGGGGTTTGACCCAAGAGGGTGATAATGTGATGGGTTTCCTGTATGGAAAGATGGGGGTGAACGCTGACAACCTTAACCGCATGGTTGAGGCACAGATTAGTTCGCTCCCCAAGGTTACCGGTGGAGAACCCATGTTGAGCCGCGACACGCAGAAAGTCATTTCGAAGGCCGAGGAGTTGGCGTCCAAGACGGGCGATGAATTCATAGGCATAGAGATGCTGCTTGTTGCCATACTTGATACAGACTGCCCTATGAGCCGCATCATGAAGGATGCAGGTTTCTCGCGCGAAGCACTTGTAAAAGCTATTGATGAGTTGCGTGGTGGTGAGAAGGTTAAGTCTGCCTCGGCAGAGGAAAACTATCAGGCTCTTGAGAAGTATGCACGCGACCTCGTCAAGGCCGCTCGCGAGGGCAAGCTTGACCCTGTGATTGGGCGTGATGAGGAAATACGCCGTGTGCTTCAGATACTGAGTCGACGCACCAAGAACAACCCTATTCTGCTTGGTGAGCCAGGTACTGGTAAGACAGCCATCGTGGAAGGTCTGGCCAATAGAATAATGAAGGGTGACGTGCCCGAGAACCTCAAGAACAAGCGTCTCTTCTCGCTTGACATGGGTGCGCTGCTTGCAGGTGCCAAATACAAGGGCGAGTTTGAGGAACGTCTGAAGAGCGTGGTCAAGGAAGTGGAGCGCTCGCAGGGTGAGATAATCCTCTTTATAGATGAAATCCATACTCTTGTAGGAGCTGGAGGCGGACAGGGTGCCATGGATGCCGCCAACATTCTTAAGCCTGCCCTGAGTCGTGGCGAATTGCGTAGCATCGGTGCCACCACTCTTGATGAATATCAGAAGTATTTTGAGAAGGACAAGGCATTGGAACGTCGTTTCCAGGTCGTGATGGTTGATGAACCTACCGTTGAGGACAGCATCTCCATTCTTCGTGGCATTAAGGAGCGCTATGAGAACCACCATAAGGTGCGTATACAGGACGATGCCGTAATTGCGGCAGTCACGCTGTCAGAGCGTTACATAACCAATCGTTTCCTACCTGACAAGGCCATCGACCTTATGGACGAGGCTGCTGCCAAGTTGCGTATTGAGCGCGACTCCATGCCAGAAGATCTTGATGAGCTGCACCGCAAAATCAGTCAACTCGAAATAGAGCGTGAGGCCATAAAGCGTGAAAACGACCAAGAGAAACTCAAACAGTTGTCGGCAGAGATTTCTTCTCTCAAGGAGCAGGCCGACTCAATGCAGTCGAAGTGGATGCACGAGAAAGAGTTGGTCAACAAAATACAACAAAACAAACAGGAGATTGAACAACTTAGGTTTGAGGCTGACCGTGCAGAGCGCGAGGGCAACTACGCCAAGGTGGCCGAGATACGCTATGGCCGTCTGCAGAGTCTGACATCAGAGATAGAGACCATTCGCAAGCAGTTGGCTTCAACTCAGGAGACCAATGCCATGATAAAGGAGGAGGTTACTCCCGATGACATAGCAGAGGTGGTAAGCCGTTGGACAGGCATTCCTGTGACCCGTATGCTCCAGAGCGAACGCGAGAAACTTCTCCATATGGAGGAGGAATTGCACCGACGCATAGTTGGTCAGGACGAAGCCATTCAGGCTGTGAGTGACGCAGTGCGCCGGAGCCGTGCTGGAGTGCAGGACCCAAAGAGGCCTATCGGTTCGTTCATCTTTATGGGTACCACAGGTGTGGGCAAGACGGAACTGGCCAAGGCTCTCGCCGAATACCTCTTCAACGATGAGACGATGATGACACGTATTGACATGAGCGAATATCAGGAAAAGTTCAGCGTGAGTCGTCTTATCGGTGCGCCTCCCGGATATGTGGGCTATGATGAGGGTGGACAGCTTACCGAGGCCGTCAGACGCAAACCGTATAGCGTGGTTCTGTTTGACGAGATAGAAAAGGCTCATCCCGATGTGTTTAACATTCTTCTGCAAGTGCTTGATGACGGCCGTCTGACTGATAACAAGGGTCAGAAGGCTGATTTCCGTAACGTGATTCTCATCATGACCTCAAATGCCGGAGCGCAATATGCTTCACGGGCTAGCGTAGGTTTCAATGGAAACGTAAGTCGTGGCGATGCGATGCTGGCACAGGTGAAGAAGACTTTCAAGCCTGAGTTTATCAACCGACTTTCCGACATGGTGGTGTTCAACGATATGGATAAGCACATGGCAGAGCTGATTCTTGCCAAGAAACTTCGTCAACTCAATGCGAAACTGGCAGCAAAGGGAGTTACCGTAACGTTAACCGATGCTGCGCGTGAACAGTTGCTGAAATGGGGCTTTACCAAGGAATATGGTGCCCGCGAGATGGACCGTGTCATCGGTAACCGCCTGAAACCGATCCTGATGAAGGCGCTGCTCTTCGGCATTGTGGAGGGCATTACCGAGTGGCTGCCC
>ERZ779890.3790-NODE-3790-length-13164-cov-3.193607_pt1 | contig 13164 bp, 8 predicted proteins | sample MGYA00511553_ERZ779890 | MGnify/ENA primary metagenome ERZ779890 (study PRJEB29588, sample SAMEA2152064) | human gut metagenome | biome: human gut; feature: human-associated habitat; material: faeces | place: Denmark | collected 2008/2010 ...
AATATAGCAGCGGACTCCCACTCTCGCCAGCAGGCGCCATTTTGCCTCAAAAGGCACCCGTTCCGCCACCTCAATCGCCAATTGTTCCGCTGCGATAGTATAGCATTTTCTACGCAGCGGGCGGCGTAGGTCGCAAGGCGCGCGCCCTTCTCGGGCTTGAAGGTCGAAATGCCCTTGATGAGCCCGATGGTGCCGATGGAGATGAGATCGTCCTGCTCCTCGGACTGGGTGTAGTATTTCTTTAACATGTGGTTCAAAGGCACAAGGAGCTTTTCTCTGCCCCATATCTTCCCTAAATATTGATGCAAAAGATAGTGAAGAAACCCTGTCTGGTAATATGCGGTTCGACAGCTATAATCGTCACTTGGATATATTGTATAACACACATATTCTGTTGCCTACATAAGCAAATGGAGCATGAACGAATCACAAAAGACAATATGAAATGACTCCTGCGCTTGTAAAACGTGGATTTACCTGTCATACTTTTAGCGCAAACTCAAAAGTACCAGACCTACCACATACAAGGAGGAGTCATCATGGCAAGTATAATCTACGTCGGCATGGATGTCCATACCACAAATTTCACTTTTTGCTGCTATACCGCAGATTCCGACCGCGGCTTCGCTGTTGCGCAAACAGAACCGGATTACCGTCAGGTAATCAAGTATATGGAATGTGTCCAGAAGCAACGCGGTGAAGAATGCAAATTTGTTTGCGGCTATGAAGCTGGCTGTTTGGGTTATTCACTCTACCACCAACTCACCAGATGCGGTGTGGACTGCGTTATGAACATTTACACAAATTTTCACCGCTTTCTGCGTAAAGCAGGAATCTCCTATGGCGGGAAAGGGAAGGGCCCTCGCGTCTATGACCTTCGGCACACATTTGCTGTCCACTGCTTACGGCACTTGGTTTTATCGGGTAAAGATATCGGCATATTTGCATACCGCTAAAAAACTTGTGCGGTAAGTCCTCAGTGTGACCTCTTTTGCACCAAGAGCCTTTCTTGAGTGCAGAAATGCTTCATAAACCTGTGAAACCGTGCTTAATCTAATCTTTTTCATGCGCGCATAGCTCCTTTGTTTTTTCAAGAAACTAAGCGTGCAAAAAAAGAATCCCTAAGCCAAAACTTAAGGATTCTAAGGAATTTGAAATTGGGCCGCTCCCGAACCATGCGCGCTACCAACTGCGCTACACCCGGATGTGCAACACGGCTATTATAAGGATTTTTCCGCGCGCTGTCAAGAGCGAGAGCGGGAGATTTTTGAAGAATTTTCTTTTCTCGCGCCGCGCCGCTATTTTACCTCAATTTTACATGACCCGGCTTTTGCATTTTACAGCGCTCCGTTATGCTTTGCGTTGTGGAACGAAGAAAGTCCAAAATCAACATGTGAAATGAGGAATGAAAGATGAAAAAGACACTTGCATTTGTGCTCACCGCTGTGATGAGCCTCTCGCTGCTCGCAGGCTGCGGCAGCAAGACCACTGCCCCCGACAACACCAATAACGACCAGCCGCAGCAGCAGACCGAGGAAAAGCTCAGCGGCAGCGTCTCGACCAACGGCTCGACCTCGATGGAAAAGGTCATCGGCGCGCTGAGCGAGCAGTTCATGGCCGACAACAGCGGCGTGAGCGTCACCTACGACCCCACCGGCTCCGGCGCCGGCATTGAGGCCGCCAGCAACGGCAGCGCGGACATCGGTCTTGCCTCCCGTGCCCTCAAGGACGAGGAGAAGGCCGGCGGCCTGACCGAGACCGTTGTCGCCCTTGACGGCATCGCCGTCATCGTCAACGCGGACAGCAAAGTCGAGGACCTCTCCGTCGAGAAGGCGTTGAAGATGGAAAACATCTCGCACTTTGTCCTCGCCGAGCCCGTTACTGACCCCGCGAAGGGCGTAGTGCTCCTCAAACAGTACGAGACCCTCACCACCATAGCCGTCCAGAAATTCAAGGCGGCAAATATTCGCGAATTTAAAGTCATTGACACTACCGTCGATGACGGCGCAATAGTCCGCGCTATTAAAAAGGACAAGACCAAGAACGAAGAAAGCGCTTTAAAATACATCTATACGCAGTTGCGTCCGGGCGAACCCGTGACGACAGAAAATGCGCGCGCCCTCTTGCGCCGCACGCTGCGCGACCCCAAGCGCTACGACCTCGGTAGAGTCGGCCGCTTTAAGATAAACCAAAAACTCGGCCTGTCCACTCCCCTCGAAACCCGCATTCTTACAAGCGAAGACATCGTAGCAGGCACAAAGTACCTGTGCAAATTAAAGAAGGGCGAGGGCGTTATCGACGATATTGACAACCTCGGCAGCCGCCGCGTACGCACAGTAGGCGAACTGCTCGCCAACCAGTGCCGCATGGGGCTTGCTAGAACCGAGAAGCTCATCCGCGAGCGCATGAATGCGACCGACCAGAACAGCGACTCCCTAACGCCTTCGCGCCTCGTAAACACGAAGGTCATGACGACTGTCATCCGCGACTTCTTCGCGAGAAATCAGCTGTCGCAGTTCATGGACCAGATAAATCCGCTCTCCGAGCTCACCCACAAGCGCCGTCTTTCGGCTCTCGGCCAAGGCGGTTTGAGCCGCGAGCGCGCCGGATTTGAAGTCCGCGACGTCCACCCCTCGCACTACGGCAGAATCTGCCCGATTGAAACTCCTGAAGGCCCGAATATCGGCCTTATCAATTCGCTCTCATGCTATGCGCGCATAAATGAATTCGGCTTCATTGAAACTCCTTACAGAAAAGTCGAAAACGGAAAAGTCCTCGACAAGATAGACTATCTGTCCGCCGACGACGAAGAGGGTCTTACAATTGCGCAGGCCAATTCCGAAATTAAAGACGGCAAGCTCGTCGGCCGCGTCACAGCGAGAAAATTCGACGAAGTGTTTGAAGTCGAGCCCTCGGAAGTTGACTACATGGACGTCAGCCCCAAGCAGCTCGTATCGGTCGCGGCAGGCATCATTCCGTTCCTCGAACACGACGACGCAAACCGCGCGCTGATGGGCTCTAACATGCAACGCCAAGGTGTGCCGCTCCTCAAAACCGAGGCTCCGCTCGTCGGAACGGGCATTGAAGGCCGCGTTGCGACAGACTCCCGCACGGTGGTGCTTTCCGAATCGGCTGGCAAGGTTGCGAGTGTAGATGCAAAGCGCATAATCGTCACTTCCGACGGCGAAATGCCGAAAAAAGTCCAGGGTAAAATCAAAAATGACCCCGACAAGGGCGTATATGTTTATGAGCTCCGCAAGTTCATGCGCTCCAACGCCTGCACATGCTTTACACAAAAGCCGGTCGTCAAGCGCGGCCAGGCTGTTAAGGTCGGCACGGTTTTGGCGGACGGCGCGGCTACCGAAGACGGCGAACTCGCCCTCGGCAAAAACGTTCTTGTCGCCTTCATGCCGTGGAACGGATACAACTTTGAAGACGCTATTTTGCTCTCCGAAAAATTGATTAAAAACGACGTCTTTACGTCCATTCATATCGAAGAGTACGAAGTTACAGCCCGCGACACAAAGCTCGGGCCCGAAGAAATTACCCGCGACATTCCCAATGTCGGCGACGAAGCCCTCAAAAACCTCGACCGCAACGGCGTAATCCGCGTGGGCGCCGAGGTCAAGCCGGGCGACATTCTCGTCGGCAAAATCACACCAAAGTCGGAAACGGAACTCGCTCCGGAAGAAAAGCTGTTGCGCGCGATATTCGGCGAAAAGGCGGCGGACGTAAAGGATACGTCGCTCGTCGTCCCGTCGGGTGTAAAGGGCATAATAATGGACGTGAAAACGACCACTAAGAGCGACCGCGACAACGAAAAAATCTCAACGAGCGACATTCGCCGCCGCACGAGAAAAATAAACGAAGAGCACCGCGCCCAAACCGACAAATTGCGCGACGACCTCACCGAGGCGCTCTCCAACGTCCTCCTCGGCGAAAAAATCCCGCTCGACGTGCGCAATTCCGAAACCGGCGAAGTAATCATTCAGGCCAACAGGAAAATCACAAAAACACTCTTGCGCCGCCTCGCCGCCGTCTCCAAGAACATCGACATCGACCCGTCTCCCGTGCGCATAAAAATTATGGAGATTGTCGACAACTACCAGCGCAGGTTTGACGAGATTGAAAAGGAGAGGGCCCGCAAGGTCGATTCAATCGAAAATGGCGAAGGTTCCGAGCAGAATGTCATAAAGACTGTAAAAGTTTACATCGCAACCAAGCGCAAGATTCAGGTCGGCGACAAAATGGCGGGCCGCCACGGAAACAAGGGCATTGTCGCCCGCATAGTTCCGGAGGAAGATATGCCCTATCTGCCTGACGGCACCCCCGTTGAAATCTGCCTGAACCCCATGGGTGTTCCTTCCCGAATGAACGTAGGGCAGGTTCTTGAAACGCACCTCGGCTGGGCATGCAAAAAACTTGGAATCAAGGTAGCAACCCCAATCTTCGACGGCATAAGCGAAAAAGACATCCGCAAATACCTAAAAGATTCAGGGCTCCCGGAAAGCGGCAAGGTGCGCCTGATAGACGGGCTCACTGGCGAATACTTCGACCAGGACATCGTTGTCGGCTACATCTACATGATGAAGCTCAACCACCTCGTCGCCGACAAGATTCACGCCCGCGCGGTAGGTCCGTACAGCCTCATAACCCAACAGCCGCTCGGCGGCAAGGCCCAATACGGCGGCCAGCGTTTCGGCGAGATGGAAGTTTGGGCTCTCGAAGCGTACGGCGCGGCTTACACGTTGCAGGAATTGCTGACAGTCAAGTCCGACGACGTACAGGGCAGAACCAAGATATACGAGCAGCTCGTAAAGGGCGACAGCTCCTTGCAGGCCGGAACTCCGCAGTCCTTCAACGTATTGATGAAGGAAATGCAGGGTCTGTGCCTCAATATCAGACCCGAGAACAGCGACGCGCTAAACAAATAGCGCGCGCTTTCCAAAGCCAATTTTAAAATAGGAATTTTTTTCGTATGGAAGAAAACAATACCAATCAGGCAAATCAGGCTCAGGCGCGCGAAATTTTGGGTTTTGATTCGGAATCGGGGTTCGATTGCGTTTCGATAGGGCTCGCCTCGCCCGACACTATACGTTCGTGGTCGCACGGCGAAGTCAAAAATCCCGAGACTATCAACTACCGCACTTTCAAACCCGAACCGGGCGGCCTTTTCTGCCAGAGAATTTTCGGACCTATACGCGACTACGAATGCGCATGCGGAAAATACAAGCGCATAAGGTTTAAAGACCAAGTCTGCGACCGTTGCGGCGTGGAAGTCACAACAAGCCGCGTGCGCCGCGAAAGAATGGGGCATATAGAGCTCGCAGTTCCCGTTTCGCACATATGGTTCCTAAAAAGCATGCCGAGCCGCCTTGGCTTGATTCTCGACATGACTGCAAAGGCCCTCGAAAGCGTAATATACTACGAGCGCTACGTTGTCATCGACCCGATGAACACCTCCTTTACATACATGCAATTCCTTACGGAGGAGGAATACCAGCGCGCGATAGACGCTGGCGACGAGTTCGTCGCAAAAATGGGCGCCGAGGCGATTAGGGATCTCCTTTGCAAAATCGACCTCGAAAAGCTCGAAGTCGAACTTACGGAGCAAATGCAGGCCACGCGCTCAAAGCCGATTAAGAAAAAGCTTTCCAAGCGTTTGAAGCTCGTCCAGGGCTTCATTGAAAGCGGCGCACGCCCCGAATGGATGATTCTGGAAGTTCTGCCTGTCATTCCGCCGGACCTGCGCCCGCTCGTTCCCCTCGAAGGCGGCAGATTTGCCACCTCCGACCTCAACGACCTTTACCGCCGCGTTATAAACCGCAACAACCGCCTACTTTCGCTCATGCAGATGAAGACGCCCGACGTCATCATCCACAACGAAAAGCGCATGTTGCAGGAAGCTATCGACGCTTTGTTCGACAATGGCCGCCACGGCCGCCCCGTCACCGGCGCGGGCAACCGCCCCCTCAAAAGCATTTCCGACATGCTCAAAGGCAAGCAGGGGCGCTTCCGCCAGAATCTTCTCGGCAAGCGCGTTGACTACTCCGGACGTTCCGTTATCGTCATCGGCCCGGACCTCAAATTGCACCAGTGCGGGCTGCCGAAGAAAATGGCGCTCACATTGTTTGAGCCCTTCATTATCCGCCGCCTCAAAGAGCTTGGGTTTGTCCACACCGTTCGCAGCGCGCGCAAAATGATTGAGAAGAAATCCCCCGAAGTCTGGGATATTCTCGAAGAGGTGACCCGCGGCCACCCGGTAATGCTAAACCGCGCTCCGACTCTCCACAGGCTTTCGATTCAGGCTTTTGAGCCGGTGCTTATCGAGGGAGACGCAATCCGCCTGCACCCGCTAGTTTGCGCGGCGTACAATGCGGACTTTGACGGCGACCAGATGGCAATCCACCTGCCGCTCTCGGCAGAGGCGATAATGGAAGCCAAGCTGTTGATGCTTGCGAGCAACAACATATTCTCGCCCTCGTCAGGCAAGCCGATTTTGACGCCTTCGCAGGACATCGTTTTGGGCTGCTATTACCTCACCTATGAACCGAGCCTCAAAAAGGGCAAGGGTGAAAGAGTTCCCCTCCTCGCGACTCTCCGCGAAGTGCAGGGCGCCCACGACGAAGGTATGCTGCATTGGCACGACTGGATTGACTATGTCAACCCCGACTATGGCAAGCAGACTATTTACGGCGATCCGACCAAAAAGATAATCCGCACAACTGTCGGCCGCGTTATATTCAACACAATATGGCCCGAAAAGATGGGATTCGTCAATTTCACGGTTCCCAAGGGCAAGCTGGGCGACCTCATCTTGAACACGTTTAAGATCTGCGGCCGTTCCGAGAGCGCTCCTGTTCTCGACCGCCTCAAGGCTCTCGGCTTCCGCACGGCGACTCTCGCGGGCATATCAATCGGTATTGGCGACATGGACATTCCCGCCGAAAAAGCGGGCATCATAGCCCAGGCTCGCGCAAAAATCAAGGAGGTCGAAACCGAATACCACCGCGGTACTATTACAAAGGGCGAGCGCTCTAATAAAGTCATCGACATATGGAACGTAGCGACCGACGCAATCGCAAAGAAGGCGTTTGAAAAGCTCGCGCAAGTTCCGATAAAGACCTGCGGCAGGCAGCACATCAACCCCGTTTACTTCCTCATGGATTCCGGGGCGCGCGGCAACAAGGCGCAGGTTCGCCAGCTCTGCGGAGCCCGCGGTTTGATGGCTAAACCCAACGGCGAAATTATCGAACGCCCGATTTTGTCGTCCTTCCGCGAAGGGTTGAGCGTACACGAATATTTCATTTCCACGCACGGCGCCCGCAAGGGGCTCGCCGACACCGCCCTTAAAACGGCCGACGCCGGCTACATGACCAGAAAGCTGTGCGACGTTGCGATGGACGTAATCATCACCGAAGAGGACGACCACAACACAAACGGCATCTGGAAAGAGGCCATATACGACGGCGACGACGAAATAGTGTCTCTCTTCGACCGCATAGTTGGCCGCTGCTCGAGCGACGACGTCCCCAATCCGACAAACCCGAGCGAAATCATAATCCATAGCGGCGAGCTTATTACCGAGGCTATGGCAAAGAAAGTTGATGCTCTTGGAATAGAGCGCGTAAAGGTAATGAGCCCGCTCACGCACTTGAAGCGCAACTCGATTCCCGCAAAGGCGTACGGCATAGACCCCTCGACGCAAAAGCTCGTCGAGCGCGGAACGGCTGTCGGCATTATTGCGGCGCAGTCCATTGGCGAGCCCGGCACTCAGCTTACGATGAGAACCTTCCACATCGGCGGTGTTGCCCAATCCGTAAAAGCGCCTGAAATAACAGTCCGCAACGACGGCGTTGTCGCGTACCGCGACCTTCGCACAGTCGAGCTTTCGCATCTCGATCCGACGAGCGGCAAGGAAATCAAGGGTTATGTAGTGCTCAATAAGACTGGCCACATCTTAATCCTCGACGACGACGGCAAGGAGCTTGAAGACTACGCAATAGTGGCGGGCTCTTGGATAGCTGCGGCTGGCGGCGAGAGAATCAAGAAGGGCACGCAGCTCGCGCGCTGGGACCCGCACAACATTCCGATTCTTTCCGACCGCGAAGGCGTTGTGAAATTTATCGACATGATAGACGGCTTGACATTCCGCAGCGAATTTGACCCGTCCACCGGCCGCAGCACAATCACAATTTCCGACCACAAAGAAGACCTCAACCCGACAGTCGCGCTGCTCGACAGAAAGACGAAGGAGGTAATATCCCTCTACGCGATTCCGACTGGCGCGCAGGTGGTTGTCGCAAACGGCGATTACATAAGGCCCGGTACGATGATAGCCAAAACGCCCCGTTCAGCCGCCAAGACGCAGGACATCACCGGCGGTCTGCCGCGCGTTGCGGAACTGTTTGAAGCCCGCAGGCCCAAGGAAGCGGCGGAAATGGCGCGCATAGACGGCATAGTTAAAATGGCCGGAACGCGCCGCAAGAAGAAGCTCTTGAAGATAATCCCCAAAGGCGCGGACGAAAACGACGAGGGAGTCGAAGAGCACCTCATTCCCGCGAACAAGTGCATAACTGTCCAGGACGGAGACGAAGTTAAGAAGGGGCAGCCCATCACCGACGGCGGATTCGATCCGAGCGAAATATTGGAGATAATGGGGCCGAGCGCCGTGCAAGAGTACATCCTGAGGGAAATCCAAAAGGTTTACCGCTCGCAGGGTGTTACAATTAACGACAAGCACATAGAAGTGATATTGTCGAGAATGTTGCGCAAAATCCGCGTGATAGAGCCCGGAGACTCAGATTATTTCTGGGGGCAGCAAGTCGATAAATACGAATTTATGGAAACCAACAGAAAGATATCCGAAGCCGGCGGAAAGCCCGCGACGGGAGAACCTATTCTGCTTGGTATAACGAAGGCGAGCCTCGAAACTGAAAGTTTCATAAGCGCAGCCTCGTTCCAGGAAACCACGAGAGTCCTGACCGAAGCGGCGACGCTCGGCAAGCGCGACGATCTCACAGGTTTCAAGGAAAACGTCATAATGGGCAATCTGATTCCCGCCGGAACCGGGCTTGCGGCGTACCGCAAGTTGAAGGTAATCGCCGAAGGGGAGACGTTCCCGTCATTGGCTGAGGACTCCGCGGCGGTTGAAAGCGGCGAGCCCACAATCCAGGAGTCTTAACCGACTTCTTTCTTTCGGAGCAGCCGGCGGATTTTTTAATGCAAGCGCGAGAGCGCTGTAAAAAATTCCCGGCAAAAAACGGCGGCGGTCCGAATTGTGGTTTTGAAAAAAACTATTAGGCGGCGGCCCGAGCTCCAGAATCCCTCCCGGAGGTTGCCCTTGTTTTGGAATGCGAACCGCCTTCCCAAACTGGAAGGTCACCGAGCGTTTTAACAAAGCGCGAGGCGCCGGCAAAAGCGGCGCGGCGCATTCATGAAACGACGTTTGCAAAGGGAAATTTCGGGATACAAAAAATAATAATCCAAAAAATTAAAAAATAAAACTTGCCAAGAGCAGATGAATATATACTTTCATTCATCTTTCTCTTTATAAAAGACACAAAATATGCCTACAATTAACCAGTTAGTTCGCAAGCCGCGCACATTGGTGGTATCGAAGACCAAAGCGCCGGCGTTAAAGTCGAATCCGTTTCGCCGCGGTGTGTGCGTGCAGGTAATGACCCGCACTCCTAAAAAGCCGAATTCCGCTATCCGCAAGGTCGCGAAAGTGCGCCTTACTTCCGGATACGAAGTAATCGCCTACATTCCCGACGAAGGTCACTCCCTCCAAGAGCACAGCGTTGTCCTCGTGCGCGGTGGCCGCGTAAAGGACCTCCCCGGCGTCCGCTACCACATCGTCCGCGGCGCGCTCGACTGCATGGGTGTTGAAAAACGCCGCCGCAGCCGCTCCAAGTATGGCGTAAAACGTCCTAAGGCGGCAAAGAAATAAACATTTAAATTCAAGGCAGAAATATGTCACGCAGACACAGAGCTGAAAAAAGAGAACGCGTTCCGGATTCCCGCTATAAGAGCCCGCTCGTTAGTCACCTCATAAATATGGTGATGAAAAACGGTAAAAAGACCGTTGCCGAACGCATAGTTTACGGCGCTATTGAACGCGTCAGCGAAAAACTCGAAAAGGGCGATCCCATCGACCTCCTCTTGGGTGCTCTCGAAAATATCCGCCCCAAGCTCGAGGTAAAATCGCGCAGAGTTGGTGGTGCAACCTACCAAGTTCCCGTCGAAGTTTCCTTTGACCGTCAGCAGACGCTCGCATTCCGCTGGCTCATCGACGCCGCCAACAACCGCAAGGGTGTTGCAATGTCGGAAGCTCTCGCATCGGAACTCGTGGACGCCTACAACAACACTGGCACAGTGGTAAAAAAACGCGAAGACGTTCACAAGATGGCGCAGTCCAACAGGGCGTTTGCGCACCTTCGCTGGTGATAACCGCTAACGGATTTTTATAAATGGCAACTATATCTCCAAAAAATTCCCCCAATAGGCCGAAGCCGCTCGAATACACGAGAAACATCGGTATATCGGCGCACATCGACGCCGGCAAAACAACCTGCTCCGAGCGAATCCTGTTTTACAGCGGCGTTGTCCACAAAATAGGTGAAGTGCACGAAGGCACGGCTGTCACCGACTGGATGGAACAGGAACGCGAACGCGGCATTACCATCACGTCTTCCGCAATCAGCTGCAACTGGACGACAAGAGAGGGCCCATACAAGGGTATCGAGCACCAGATAAACCTCATCGACACCCCCGGGCACGTAGACTTTACTGCAGAAGTGGAGCGTTCCCTCCGCGTTCTCGACGGTGCGGTCGCCGTATTCTGCGCGGTTGCGGGCGTACAGCCCCAGTCGGAAACCGTCTGGCGCCAGATGAACAAATACAGCGTTCCGCGCATTGCGTTCATCAATAAGATGGACAGAACGGGCGCCGACTTCTACGGAGCCGTTGAAGACATCAAGACAAAGCTCAATGGAAATCCCCACCCGATATATCTGCCTATCGGTTCAGAGGACAAATTGAAGGGTCTTATAGACCTCGTCACGATGAAGGCTTTTGTCTATGACGAAAACGACCCGCAGGGCGTAAAATTCGACATTGTTGAAATTCCCGCCGAATATAAAGAGAAGGCCGAACAGTACAGGGCGAGCCTCATTGAAGGCGTTGCGGATTTCGACGACGACATAATGGAGCGCTTCCTCGAAGGCGAAACCAATTTTGAACCCGACGAACTCAGGCGCGCAATCCGCAAGGCGACTCTTTCGCGCAAATTTGTCGCGGTAATTCCCGGCTCGGCTTTCAAGAACAAGGGCGTGCAGATGCTGATGAATGCGGTTGTCGATTACCTGCCTTCTCCGCTCGACGTTCCCCCGATTAAGGCCTTCGCGGAAGGCGACGAAGACACTCCGTCTCTGGAAATAGTTCCCGACGACTTCGCGCCGCCGACAGCTTTGGCTTTCAAACTTTGGAGCGACCCGTTTGTAGGAAAACTCATATTCGTCCGCGTATATACCGGCTGCCTCAAGAAGGGCATGACTGTGTACAATCCGCGCTCCCGCAAATCCGAGCGCATTTCCCGCCTGCTTATCATCAAGGCAGACAAGCGCGACGATATTGAAGAAGCGTACAGCGGCTCGATATGCGCCATAATCGGCGCCAAGGACATCGTGACGGGCGACACTCTGTGTGACCGCGACCACGAAGTTCGCCTCGAGCCCCCGACATTCCCCGATACGGTTATCTCGATGAGCATCGAGCCCAAGAGTAAAGCCGACCAGGAAAAACTCTCCATTGCGCTGCAGCGCCTGGCTGAGGAGGACCCGACATTCGTCGTTAAGAGCGACTCCGAAACGGGGCAGACCCTCATTTCCGGCATGGGCGAACTCCACCTCGAAATTATCCGCGACCGACTCTTCCGCGAGTTCAAGGTTGAGGCCGATTCCGGCAAGCCGCAGATCGCCTACCGCGAAACTATCACCAAGAAGGCGCACGGCGTTGGAAAGTTCGTCCGCCAGTCCGGCGGCCGCGGTCAGTACGGGCACGCCGAAATTGACATCGAGCCTCTCGAAAAGGGCAAGCACTACGAATTTGTCAACGCAATTGTTGGCGGCGTAATCCCCAAGGAATACATAAAGCCGACGGAAGACGGAATAAAAGAAGCTATGCTCAACGGCGTTGTCGCGGGCTATCCCGTAGTCGACGTAAAAGTGACGCTCGTATTTGGTTCATTCCACGAAGTTGACTCTTCTGAAATGGCGTTTAAGATGGCCGGCATATTTGCGTTCAAGGATGCGATGAAAAATGCGGGTCCGATACTCTTGGAGCCGATAATGAAGGTCGAAGTGACGACCCCCGACGAATATCAGGGCGACATCATGGGCGACATCAACCGCCGCCGCGGACAAATCCAAGGCATGGAGACGAAGGGCAACCTTTGCCACATCAAGGCGTTCATACCGCTGGAAACGATGTTCGGGTATGCGACGGACATACGCTCGCTCTCGAGCGGCCGCGCGTCGTATTCGATGGAGCCGAGCCACTTCGAGCAGGTTCCCAACAACGTCCTCAAACAGGTACAGGAAGGCGCAGCCCGCAAGGTTGCAAGATCGTAACATTTAAACAACGAAAGCAAAATGGCTACTCAGAGAATTAGAATAAAGCTCAAGGGCTACGATTTTCGCACAATAGACCAAAGCGCGAACGACATCGTCGAAACAGCGAAGCGCACAGGCGCGCGCGTTTCCGGGCCCGTTCCGCTCCCGACGAAAATTGAGAAATACTCGGTAAATCGTTCCGTGCATGTTAACAAAAAGAGCATGGAACAATTTGAATTGCGCACGCACAAGCGTCTGATTGATATAGTCGATCCTACCGTCAATACGGTGGACGAGCTCAAAAAGCTCAATCTGCCTTCGGGTGTCGATATCACGATTAACGTGTAGTGTCTGATTTTTCGGGGTGGGGAGAAAAAAAACTCCCTCTCCGAAAATTCTTTATTCTTGCAAAATAAAAAAAGAGTTTAAAATTAAAAAGAAATTTTTCACTCGGAACTTATTTTAGAAGCAGGAATTTTTAAGAAAGCGCAGCGGATTGCGCGGCGGGAAATAAAAAAACCGTGAAAAATCCGACCGCGGGAGTGGCAAC
>ERZ779890.3817-NODE-3817-length-13096-cov-3.106817_pt1 | contig 13096 bp, 9 predicted proteins | sample MGYA00511553_ERZ779890 | MGnify/ENA primary metagenome ERZ779890 (study PRJEB29588, sample SAMEA2152064) | human gut metagenome | biome: human gut; feature: human-associated habitat; material: faeces | place: Denmark | collected 2008/2010 ...
CGGACACGGCACCAGAGCCGAAGATCTTGCCGAGCATCTGAGACAGGCCAGTCGCAAACACGACGGTCGGGGTGACGGTCGTGCCGGCTTTGTAATCCTGCCAGATGTACGCAACAGCGCACAGGGAGACGAGCGCGAGCACGCACTCAATGAGCATGCCGCCGTAGGCGATGGGCTGCGCGTCCTTCTCATTGTTGAGCTGCTTGGCCGTCGTGCCGGAACCAACAAGGGAGTGGAAGCCGGAGATGGCGCCGCAGGCAATGGTGACGAACAGAGCCGGGAACATATAGCCAAGGGAGCTGCCCGTCGGGGCGATGGTGTCTTTGAAGCCGGTGAACGCAGGCATATCCAGCGTCGGGTGGCAGCCGATGACACCGATGATCGCGAGGATCATCATCGCATACAGCAGGAACGAGCTGAGGTAGTCACGCGGCTGGAGCAGGATCCACACAGGCGTGACGGAAGCGACCAGAATGTAGATGCCACAGATGATCATCCAGGTCTGGTAGCTCAGGTAGATCGGATGCCACTTGATGCCAAGCCACATCACCAAGGCAATGGCCACAACACCGATGATCGTGGACACGCCGATCGGCGCATTTCTGCGGTACACGAAGAAACCGAAGAAGATGGCCAGGACGATGAACAGCAGCGAGATGATCGCCGTCGTGGCGTTGGTCGCGGAAGCCGCCATATCCACAACGCCGTCCACATAGGTGGCCTTGAACGTGTTGGCAACGATGGACGCGAACGCGGCCACGACCAGGATCAGGGTCAGGTAAGAGAAGATGAGGAACAGGCGCTTGGCCTTCTTGCTGATGCTGGTCTCGACAACGGTGCCGATGGACTGGCCGTCATTGCGGACAGAGGCAAACAGCGCGCCGTAGTCATGCACACCACCGAAGAAGATGCCGCCGATGAGGACCCACAGCAGCACCGGGACCCAGCCGAAAACAGCGGCCTGGATCGGGCCGTTGATCGGGCCGGCGCCCGCGATGGAGGAGAAGTGATGGCCCATCAGGACAGGGGCCTTTGCAGGGCAGTAGTCCATGCCGTCTTCCAGCTCGTGAGCCGGGGTCGGGCGGGACGGGTCGATGCCCCACTGTTTGGACAGCCATCCGCCGTAGAAAACGTAGCCCAAGGCGAGAATGACAATGCCAACAATCAGAATTACAGCAGCATTCATTGAATTAACTCCCTTCTTTCATATTCTTAAACAGTGTTGTCTTCAACAACTGTGCTGTACTGCGTCCGCTGCCATTGGCAGCCGTTTTGCCGGTGCTGAGCTCCACGACGCCGGTGTGGTAATCCATCCAGCCGTGGAACGCCAGTTTGAAGCTCTTATAAATACGTGTGCGGCGCAGGGCGCGCAGCGCATCCGGCTCACAGGTGTCACACAAGAAGATCGCCGTGATATAAGAGCACATATGATTCGGGCCCGGCTCGATCCGCTGCATGCCGTCGGCACGCGCCTGCTCGCGGCACTGCTCGAAGATCTCCTTCGTGAGCACAGGGACCGAGAAAATGTAGACATATTCGTTGTTGTCCGCTTCCCAGAGCTTGGCGGCCTTGACCAGCACATACTTCTCGGAGTGGATGTGCAGACCGGCCTCCGCGACCAGATAGCCCTTCGGCTCCTCGTGGCGCACAACATCAAAATATCCCGAATAACTGTGACACAGTTTGTCGAGCGCTTCCTCGCGGGTCATACGCCGTCCTCCCTGTTTGATGCAAAATTTTCATGGTATGATTTCACCAATTTCATGAACAAACTAAGAACAAAGTGTAAACATACCGCTAAGGTTATGATAGCGCGCCACCCGGAATCTTTCAAGTGAAATTAATGACAAATATCCACATCCGTTTTTGTCAACTTTTCATAACGTACGCACAAAAATGTCGAAGAACTTGGAATTATGTAAATCATTTTCCGTAAGGAACAGACAAACGTTTCACCTGTGCGGACACTGGTTTTTCAGCGAAAATGTGGCTGCGTTTTTTGCTTGACGATCTTTTCCTGCAGTAAAATATAATTATGTAAACCATCTTGCAAAGTCGCTCTGCCGCCCTCAGTGCAGGTACGGACGGCAAGTGCGATTCTTGTCGAAAAGTGATTGACAGGACGTGCAAATCTTGCTACAATGAAGCGTCTCAATTGGAATGATGCCTAGAGTCTTTCCGAAGCAAGATGCGACCGCCGCCGCGCCCCGCGCGCCGGCCAAGGCCATACGGACAGCCGGGTCGAATGCCGCAAACCGCACCGCGTGCGGTGGCAACTTCTGTTGCCTTATTGATTGAGTTAAAAGCTCGAGTTTTATAAGTTGGTCACTTAAAACCAGGCTGCTTTCAGCATCCAAACTTGTGAAATGGTCAATAAGAGTAGTAAAAGTAATCTTTGCTATATAGACTCTCAAGACACAACATCCTGTTGGGAACGGTGCGCACGGGCCGCGGACGGCCGCTGCGCGCCCAATGGCATATGTTCGTTCACAGGCGCCGCTGCTGATCTGCAGCGGCGTTTTTTGTGCACAAGGGGGAAACACAGACATGAAAAAAGTCATTGAACTCCGCAACGTCAGCAAACAGTTTGACGGCGAGACCGTTCTCGACAGCATCAACCTCGACATTTACGACAACGAATTTCTGACGCTGCTCGGCCCGGCCGGCTGCGGCAAAAGTCATCTGGCTCACATGTTTTCCGACAACGTATCCGTCAAAACCCGTTATCCGTATAAAATTCCCCGCGTTCGCGCCTCGGAAGTCGGGACGGAAACCCTGCGGCTGTTCGAACAGCATCCCTGCCTGATTGTCGAAGATATGAACGACAATATCGACAACGAAGCGATGTTTCATCTTTACAATCAGTACCGCAACGAAAACGGCTATATCCTTTTTACCTCGGAAATCGCTCCTGCCCGCCTGCACATTGCGCTGCCGGATTTGCGCTCAAGACTGAATATCGTTCCCACGGTGGAAATCCGCGAACCGGACGACGAGTTGCTGCAGGCGTTGATCGTCAAGCTGTTCAACGACCGGCAGGTTGTCATTTCGCAGGAAGTGCTCAGCTACATCCTTGCCAATATGCAGCGCTCCTACGCTTTTGCCCGCAAACTCGTTGCCGAAACCGACAACATTTCGCTGGCCCGCAAACGCGCCGTAACCATTCCCATTGTCAAAGAAGCCCTGGCCGTGTTAAATGACGACCATCAGGGAGAACTTTTCTAACTCTACGACCGAAAGAACTGAAATGTCCAAACATCTGCAGACGATTTTCTCAGCCAAGCCGTGGTTTTGCATCTCCGGCCTCCGTTTCAACCTGCTTTTCGCACTGTTTCTGCTTGCCGCCTATAACCTGCCTTTCGCCCGCAAACTGTGGAGCATTTCGCCGTCGGTTTCGTTTGTTGCCGGCGGACTTTTCTGTGCCTTTATGCTGCTTTGCGCGGCTGTTTCGCTTCTGTTCAACAAATACACCGCCAAACCGCTGGCAATCTTCTTTTGTATTCTGAACGCGCTGGTTTTTTATTTTATGAGCGCTTATAACACGCCGATTGACAAGATTATGCTTCTGAACGTCGTCCAAACCGACATCTATGAAGTTCAGGACCTTCTGGGACTGAAACTGCTGACATTCCTTACTCTGCTCGGCCTTTTGCCGTCTCTGATAATCATGAAAATCAGGATTGATTACGGGAACCTCAAACAGGGATTACTTTCCACAGCAACCGTCATCGCCGCTTCGGCAACCCTTTGCGCCGCCGTCATGCTCGGCAATTACACCGCAACCGAACAATTCTTCCGCAACCACCGCGACGCCAAATATTATCTGGTCCCGGTCAATTATATCAGCGCCTCGCTTTCGGTTTGGAAAATGCGACGCAAGTCGAACCATCCGTTCGTAACGATAGCTGACGACGCCAAATTGAACCGTTACTGGAACAACGGCAAGAAAAACCTGTTTGTCCTCGTGGTCGGCGAAACCGCCCGCGCCGCCAACTTTTCGCTCGGCGGCTACGGTCGCCCGACCAACGCACCGCTGGACAAGCACCGCCGGGAAATCGTCTATTACGGCGATACGACCGCCTGCGGCACCTCTACCGCCGTCGCCGTTCCCTGTATGTTCTCGCGCAGCGGCCGCAAAAACTTTAAAGTCGGCTCCGAAGAATATACCGAGAATCTGCTCGACGTACTGCAGAAAGCCGGCTACAAGGTTCTCTGGCGCGAAAACAACACCGGCTGCAAAAACAACTGCGACCGGGTCGAAATCGAAGACTTCTGCACGAAAAAGTCCTGCCTCGACGAAATAATGCTTACCAACTTTTCCGCCAAAGTCCGCCAAACCGGCAAGGACATCCTCGTCGTCATGCACCAGACCGGCAGCCACGGTCCGGCTTATTTTGAACATTATCCTGCAGAGGCCGCCCGCTGGTCGCCTGTCTGCAAAACCGAAAACCTCAGCCGCTGCTCGGCCGAAGAACTGGTCAACGTTTATGACAACACCGTCTATTACACAAGCATGTTTCTGAGCAAAGTCATGGACGAACTGACCGCCCTGTCCGGCGAATACAACGTCGCGCTCCTCTATGCTTCCGACCACGGCGAATCTTTGGGAGAGAACGGCATTTATCTCCACGCCCAGCCATATGAAACAGCACCGGCTTATCAAAAGGAAATCCCAATGCTGGTCTGGCTTCCCGACAGTTCGGCCCGAGCTTTCGGCATCAACCGCCATTGTCTGAAAAAAACCGCCGGACAGCCGCATTCGCACGACAACCTTTTCCACTCCGTTCTGGGACTGGCCGGTATCGAAACCATCGATTACGAACCCGCGCTCGACATATTCTCCGGCTGCCGGAAGCAATAAAAAATCTCTGTTTTCTTTGCAAAAAAAACTTGCAAATTAAAATGATTTTGTTATACATACCTACCGGCAAGTATATATAAAACAACAGCAAAACGGTAGAAATATGCCCAGAAGAACCAAGGAAGAGGCCGAGAAGACAAGACAGGAAATTCTGTTTTCCGCGCTTGATATATTTTATGAAAAAGGTTATTCCAAAACAACCTTTGACGAGATAGCCAAACGCATCAACCTTACCAAAGGAGCCGTGTATTGGCATTTTCGCAACAAGCCGGACATCATCGCCGCACTGATAAAAGAGTCGTTCAACCGCACCAACGAAGCGATTGCCCGCAAAGTGCCGGTTGTCAACACGCTGAGCGATTTGCGCGCCCATTTCAACTGTATCGCCGAACTGGTGCGCGATATTCCCAACTACCGGAAATTCATGTTTTTCATGCTTTTCCAGATGGAATGGTCCGAAACCCTGTTTACCCATATCGGGAGTTCAGTCAAGGAAATTCGCGATTTTCCTTTGAATATCATCAGACAGGCATTGACTAATTCGCAAAAAAGTGGAGAAATATCTGCAGACTTGAACATCAACGATACAGTTATAACCATCTTCAGTTTATGGCAGGGCATGCTTTCCTATGCCATAAGCAGTAATTCTTTGGTAAATTTTCCGCACTTGTTTTGCACAAGTTTCGATTTAATAGTAAAAGCTCTGAAGGACGAAAGGTCTGAAAATGAAATTAGGTAAGGTAAGTAATAGAAAAGTTCTCAAACAAACCGCTGTTCTGCTTTTATGCGTAGCCGCAGGCTGGTATCTGAAAAGCCGGCTGACCCCGCAGATGCCGATGATGGGAACCGACGCCGGCGATCCCTATGTTCTGGTTCAGCAGGTTCAACAGCGCAACATTTCCCCCAAAAAGAGCTACATCGGCCATGTCGAAGCCATCAAGGCGGTTGACCTGCGCCCTCAGGTTACGGGATATGTCGAGAAAGTCCTGTTCCAGGAAGGCTCTCTGGTTAACGAAGGCGACATTTTGTTCGTTATTGAACAGAAACGTTATCTGGCAACCGTCGAACTCCGCAAAGCCGAACTGGACAGCGCCAAAGCCAATCTGGTTCGCGCCGAACGCGACTATAAACGACAGAAATCGCTGAGCAGCCAGAACTACGCTTCCAAAGCCACGCTGGACACTTCGGAGAGCAACTACCTGCAGGCCAAGGCGGCCGTTGCACAGGCCGAAGCCAACCTTGAACTGGCCAAAATCGACATGGACTATACCGAAATCAAGGCGCCGATTACCGGCTACATCGGTAAGGCTCTGGTTACCGAAGGAAACTACGTCAACTCCACCACCCAGAATTTGGCCCGCATTGTCCAAACCGACCCGATTCGCGTTGCTTTCTCCGTCTCGGACAAAGATTTTCTGAATATGCGCGAACAGCGGATTTCTCAGGGCAGCGCCTCAATCAAAACCGAACTGGTGCTTCCCAACGGCAAGGTCTTGGTCAACCACCTCAAATCGCGTTTCAACGACAACGAAATTAATTCCGACACCGCAACCATCGCCGTCTACGCCGAATACAACAACAAAGACAGCCTGCTTATTCCGGGCAACTATGTTGACATTCGTCTCGGCAACAAAGAAGACAAAATCGCCATTCTGGTTCCGCAGGCTGCCGTCGCTCAGGACGAACACGGCAACTACGTCATGGTCGTTAACGAAAACAACATCGCCGAAGAAAGACGCGTCGTCTTGGGCGATACGCTGGAAGACCGGCAGATTGTTCTCGATGGTCTGAAACCGGAAGACCGCGTCATCATTCAGGGCCTGCAGAAAGTCAGCAACGGCCGGAAAGTTCAGGTCGGCGAAATTCAGAACGGCTCAGAAAACGTTACCGTGGAGGATAAATAACCGATGTTTTCCCGCATTTTCATTGAACGCCCGCGTTTCGCGATGGTTATTTCCATCGTGTTGACGCTTGCCGGCATCATCTCCGTTTTCTCGTTGCCGATTGCGCTTTACCCTGAAATTACGCCGCCGGAAGTTGTCGTTTCGGCATCTTACCCGGGCGCCAGCGCCGAAGTTATCGCCAAAACCGTCGGTATCCCGCTGGAAGAGGAAATCAACGGCGTTGAAGACATGCTTTACATGAGTTCTTCTTCAGAAAACTCTTCCTATCAGCTGACCGTTACCTTCAAAGTCGGCGTTGACAGGGACATGGCACAGGTTAAGGTTCAAAACCGCATCCAGCAGGCGCAGTCGAAACTGCCAACGGACGTTACCCGTCAGGGTCTGACGGTTAAAAGCCGTTCGTCAAACATGCTGGGCATGATCAGCATCATCTCGCCCAACAACACCTACTCGCAGCTTGAACTTGCCGACTATGTTCAGAACAACGTCAAAGACAGCCTGAGCCGCGTTTCCGGCGTTGGCGAAGTCAACGTCTATTCTTCCCGCCTGAGCATGCGCGTCTGGCTCGACGCCGATAAGATTACGGCTCTGAATATTCCGATCAGTTCAATAAAATCGGCCATTGAAGGACAGAACTACCAGCCTTCGCTGGGCAGTATCGGTGCCATGCCGGGCGACGGTACCCAGCAGATGGTCTACACGCTGCAGACGCAAGGCCGTATTAACGAAGTGGAAGACTTCAAAAACATCATTATCCGCACGGCTGAACAAGGCGGCCTGGTCTACCTGAAGGATATTGCCCGCGTTGAAATCGGCGAAGAAGACTATCACGCCACGTCCAAATACAACGGCGCGCCGAACGTCGCCATCGCCATCAACCAGCTTGCCGGCGCCAACGCGTTGGACGCCATGGCCGGCGTTAAAGCCGAAATCGAACGTCTGTCTCAGCGTTTTCCGGACGACATCATTTATACGGTCGGCTATGATTCTACCGGATATATTAAGGCCTCCATCGAGGAAGTCATCTTCACGCTGGTTCTGACCTTTGCGTTGGTTATCTTCGTCTGCTACGTCTTCCTGCAGGATTGGCGCTCAACATTGGTTCCGACGCTGACTATCCCGGTATCCATTTTTGCCACCTTTGCCGTTATGCTGGCTTTGGGCTACAGCCTGAACATGATGACCCTGTTCGGTCTGGTGCTGGCCATCGGTCTGGTCGTGGACGACGCGATTGTTGTGGTTGAACGCGTTCTGTTCCTGATGGAAAGCGAAAAGCTCACGCCGAAAGAAGCTACCATCAAGGCCATGGAACAGGTTTCCAGCGCCATTGTCGCCACGACTCTGGTTCTGCTGGCAATTTTCGTGCCGGTCGGTTTTCTCGGCGGCATTACCGGACAGATTTACAAACAGTTCGCGATTGCCATTTCAACGTCGGTCGCTTTCTCGGCGCTTAACGCCCTGACGCTGTCGCCGGCGCTGTGCGCCACATTGCTGCACCCGTTCAAACCGGCACAGAGCGGTCCGCTGTTCTGGTTCAACAGAATTATCAACCGTTCCCGCGACCGTTATGCTTCGGTCGTCGGCCTCCTCGGCCGCAAAGTCAGCGTCATTTTTCTGCTGATGCTGATGCTGTTTGCCGGAGTCGGCGGTTTTCTGCACATCAGCCAGACGTCGTTCATTCCGTCCGAAGACCAAGGCGTTATCTTTATGAACGTTCAGCTGCCCGAAGGCGCAACCCGCAATCGCACTCAGGAATTTGCCGATAAAATCTATCCGCTGATTAAAGAAGAACCCGGCGTTGAAAACGTCATGGTTGTCGTCGGCGCCAGCATGATCGGCGGTTCCGGCGAAAACGTCGCGTTAGGTATTATTACCCTGCATCCGTGGAACGAACGCAAAGGCGACGAACTCTATTCCACCAACATCTTAAACCGTATTCGTGCCAAACTCATCGGTATGCCTGAAGCGGAAATCCAGCTTTTCGAACCGCCGGCGATTATGGGCCTGGGCATGAGCGGCGGCATGGACTATCGCTTGCAGGCGTTAAATTCCGACGATCCGCAACAGCTGGAAGCCGCGTTAAAAGGTTTCTTGGCCAAACTCAATCAGGATCCGAACATTTCCTATGCCTACACGACCTATACCGCTCAAACGCCGAACTATTATATCACGATTGACCGCGAAAAAGCCGAAGCCATGAAGGTAAGCATCGGCAGCATCTACGATGTTCTGCAAAACTACCTCGGCTCCAGCTATGTCAACGACGTAAACTTCGGTACTCAGGTTAACAAGGTTATGATTCAGGCCGACTGGAAATACCGCAAGGATTTGGACAGCCTGAAACAACTGCATGTTCAGAACCAAAACGGCGAAATGGTTCCGCTGGAAACGGTTATCTCGCTGAAAAAGGTTTTGGCACCGCGCGTTGTTACCCGATACAACCAGTATCCGAGCGCTTCGATTACGGCCGTCCAGAACCAGTCCTCCAGTACCGGCCAGGCCATGGGCGCCGTCGAAAACCTGTCCAAATCCCTGCCGAACGGTTTCAGCTACGATTGGTCGGGCATGAGCTATCAGGAAAAGTCAAGCAGCGGCCAGATTGGTTATTTGATTGTCCTTGCGATGACTTTCGCCTATCTGTTTCTGGTTGCCCAGTACGAAAGCTGGTCAACGCCGCTGCCGGTTCTGACCTCGGTCTCCGTCGCCATGCTCGGTGCGCTGGCCGGTCTGTTCATTACCGGACTTCCTTTGAGCATTTACGCCCAGCTGGGTCTGATTCTGCTCGTCGGTCTGGCCGCTAAGAACGCCATTCTGATTGTGGAATTCTCCAAGGAAGAACGCGAACGCGGTTCGTCAATCATCAAAGCGGCTACCGTCGGCACCAAAGAACGTTTCCGTGCCGTACTGATGACGGCATTCACGTTCATCCTCGGCGTGCTGCCGATGATTGTGGCCACCGGGGCCGGTGCCGCCAGCCGTATCGCCATCGGCGTTCCGGTATTTTACGGAATGCTTTTGGGTACCGCGGCCGGTTTGATTATTATTCCGCTGTTGTACATTCTCTTCCAAACCTGGCGGGAGAAAGCCTACAGCCGGAGCAGAAAAACCTCCGCTTAAAAAAAGCCCTCTCTTTTGAGAGGGCTTTTTAGCATTTAATCTTTCAACGTCAGCCGGCCGTTGCCGAGTTTGGCCGTGCCGCCGATCGGAATAGTCAGCAGCGGCGTACTGTGGCCGAAGTCGACATTGCCGATAATCGGCAGGTTTTTCAATTCACGTTTGGTACTGACAATAAACTCCAGCTGCTCGCGGCTGATTTTGGAACCTTTCTGAAACCGCCCGAAAACCAGTCCCTTGACATTTGCAAAATCCGGCTGATAAATCAGCGCCTGCAAATTGCGTTCAAACTGCAGCAAATCCGAACCTTCGGTGTCTTCGGCAAACAAAATCGTATCTTTGACGAACGCCGGACGGTATTTGGTGCCGAGCAACAGGTCAAAAGTTCCGAGATTGCCGCCGACAATCGTTCCCTCGGCTTCGCCGTTATGGATATTCCAATAGCCCTCGTTTTTGATAAACTCGCGCTTCTCCTGATTGATAAACCACGGATCATCGCTCCACTCTTCGGAAGGCTCCACTTCATTGACACCGCTGCCCATCAGCATTTTGCGCATATTTTCCAGCGTATAGTCAAAACCGTGCTTCATGCCGAAAGAACTGTAATGCGGACCGGAATAGGTTTCCAGCCCGGTCATGGCATAAATGCCGTTCAGCAGCGCGGTAATATCCGAAAAGCCGCAAAAAATTTTCGGATTGGCCTTAATCAGCTCATAGTCCAGATACGGCAGCAGCTGATTCGAATTTGCGCCGCCGATAATTGTAAACACCGCTTTCACGTTTTTGTCGGCAAACGCCTCATGAATATCGGCGATTCGGTCTTCAATCGGCGAAGAACCGGTCATATCCCAGTTTTCATCGGTCGTATTGCTGCCGAAACTGACTTTCAGCCCCAGCGCTGCAAAGCGCTGCGCCGCAATTTCGCGGGACTCCTGACCGATAATCCTGATGCCGCGCGCCGGCGCAACCACTCTGATTTCATCGCCGGCGGCTAATTTAGCCGGAACAATTTTCTGCATGTCAAAATCTCCTTATTTCAAACACTGCACCCAATATAATTCAAAAATTGCATTTTGCTAAGAAATTTTTGTTGCAATCTTAAAACGGCGCCGTAATATAAGAACAAAATAAGAACAAACATTTAGGAGTCTGCCATGTCTTTCGGTTCCCCCGCTTGCGATTACGTTGAAAACAGCCTTGACCTTAACCGCTTTCTGATCAGTCATCCCGTCGCCACCTATTTTATGAAAATGCAGGGCGACGCCCTCAAAAACGCCGGCATTTTCAACGGCGACATTCTGGTCGTCGACCGTTCTCTGCCCGCCGCCGAACTCAACGGCGAACTTACCGCCCGGCGTTTTCGCTCACACGAAGGCAGCACTTTTCTGCTCGGCGAGGACGGCCGCACCCCGCCCTACCGTCTCAGCCGCAAAGACCGCTTTTCGGTTTGGGGCGTCGTAACTTCGGTAATCCGGAAAATCTGACCATGTATCTGCTCATCGACTGCGACAACTTTTTCGTCTCCTGCGAAAAAGCGTTCCAGCCACGGCTGAAAAATCGCCCGGTCGTCGTATTGTCCAACAACGACGGCTGCGTCGTCTCCCGTTCATATGAAGCCAAGGCACTCGGTATCCCGATGTGCGCACCCTATTTCAAAATCGAAAAAATGTTCAAAGCAGCCGGCGGCATAGCGCTGTCTTCCAACTACGAACTCTACGCCGACATGTCCAAACGCGTTATGCGGCTGATTGAAAGCTACTTCGGCAAAATTGAAATTTATTCGATTGACGAAGCTTTTACCGAAGTTGACGACCGGGAAAACCTGCAGCACATAACCCTGATGATTCGCAATGCCGTCATGAAACAGACCGGCATTTCGGTTTCTGTCGGCGCCGCAGCCACCAAAACCCTCTGCAAAATTGCCGGCGAAATCGCCAAAAAGCAAACTGCCGGCAAAATCTGCATTTTGACCGAACCGGGAGATATCGCCGCCGCGCTTCAGAAGCTTGACGTCGGCGATGTCTGGGGCATCGGCCGTAAACTGGTCAAAAAGCTCAATTTCATGGGCATTTTTACCGCTGCCGAACTGGCTGCCGCGCCGCGCGCGCTGATTCGCCAGAGTTTTGGTATTCTGACCGAAAAGACTCTGCAGGAGCTGAACGGCATTTCCTGCATTGAACTTGAAGATGCCAAAATTCAGAAAAGCATTCTCTGTTCCCGCAGTTTTGAAACCGAAATCAACAGTTTTGAAAACCTCAAAAAAATCATTTCCGAATTTGTTGACAGCGCCTGCCTGCGCCTCCGCGAACAAAACGGTCTGGCCAGAGGCATCGTCGTCTTCATCGCCACCAACCGCTTTCGCGAGCAACGCTACAGCAATTCAAGGCTGGTCAGCCTGAAAGAAGCCACCTGTCACACCGCCAAATTTACCAAAGCCATGATTGAAGGCCTTAAGAACATCTATCGCCCCGAATTTTACTATAAACGTGCCGGCATCATGCTGATAGAAATTGAAAGTGCCGACACGCCGCAGAAAAATTTTCTGGTTTCAGAAACCGAACGCGCCAAAGATACGAAACTGATGAAAGCCGTCGACGCCGTCAACCGTAAACTCGGCCGCAAGACCCTCTACTTCGGCACCCAAGACGCCGGCGTCAGACACTACATCAAACGCGAATTCAAAAGCGCCTCTTACACCACTTCATGGAACGGCCTGCCGCTTGTACACTAAACAGCAATAAATAAAAAATCCCGTTGAAAAACGGGATTTTTTATTTATCATTATATCAGTCCTGCATCCGGATTCATCTGACATAAACATCTCCTTCCTGGACCGCTGCAACTTTCTCCGCTTCGACAACAGCACCTCATTCCGTTACAGGTCGTCCATGTTCCCGTACATGTTGTTCCACCATTAGTTGGTTTTGTTTTACACTTATACTTGGTCGTACCGCAAGCCGTACAAGAATCGCTGATACCATATGTACAACTGGCAAAACTGTATCCCGGACATTGACTGCTGTAATTGCAGATTTGTACGCACGAGCTTCCTGACTGTGTATATCCTGAGTTACAGCTCCAGGCGGAACATTTGGAAGAGCAGTCGGAGTAGTAGGACGTACAGTGGGCATTGGCCGGCACCGAAACCGCCGTTCTGTTCCGGCAGTTGTCGCCGTAAGCCGTCTGACATTTTGAAGAACAGTCGCTGTAATAGCTT
>ERZ779890.3820-NODE-3820-length-13089-cov-3.006752_pt1 | contig 13089 bp, 8 predicted proteins | sample MGYA00511553_ERZ779890 | MGnify/ENA primary metagenome ERZ779890 (study PRJEB29588, sample SAMEA2152064) | human gut metagenome | biome: human gut; feature: human-associated habitat; material: faeces | place: Denmark | collected 2008/2010 ...
GGGTTGATGCCGATGATGGCTGCCGCTGCTGTCAATTCGTAGTCGTATGTCTCCTGCAGGAAAATAGTTCCCCATTCATTGATGGCATAGCGGCTCATGTACATGAATGCGCTGGACAATGCCAATATCCACACTCCCGGATTCCTGAGCACAGCTCTCTGTATCCTTCTGGTTTCCTGAGTCTGAGCCTCTGAATTGTCCTTGCCTGCGGACATTCCGGCTGCGGTCTTGTCCGCGTCATACTCCTGCTGAGTCTTCTCACCGGAGAGGACCTCAACCGGAGGCAGACCGTTGCTTTCAGGTGTGTCGTGAAGCCAGAGCAGTATCAGGATAACCCCCAATATGCCGGCACAGGCCGCACCGAAGAAGCCCCATTTCCATCCGAACGCAGCCACGATGGAGCCGACGAATATGAATGAAAGGCCTTCACCAATGTTGTGGGATGCGCTGAAGAATCCGTAATAAGTTCCGCGTATCTTGAGCGGGAACCATCTGGACAATGCCACGATAGCGGCCGGAGCACCCATTGACTGAGCCCAGCCGTTGATTCCCCACATTATCGCAAAAAGGATGAATATCAATGAACTGCTGAGTCCTGCCTTGGCTGCGGAAACGCCCAGCACTCCCATTATGAAGTTGGCGGCAACGGAAGCGATCAGGCCTGCGGCCATGAATCTCTTGACATTTGCAGTGTCCACAAGGAAGCCGTTCACGAATTTGCCCACGGCATAGCACCAGTAGAGGCAGGCGCCGATGATACCGAGCTGGGTGGCATTGAGCAGGCCGGCATCTATAAGCGGCTGCTTCATTACGCCCATCGACATTCGGCACACATAGTAGAGGGCATAGCCGAAAGTGATAGTCAAAAAGGTCTGGAAACGCTTACGCTTCCAGACTTTGTCAGCATTTTCAGGCGCAACTTTGACTGCTGACGGTGCGCTCATATTGAAGAAGTCAAACATCTCCGTTCCCCTCTCCTTAGTCGTGAAGTCCTTTCTTACGGAGATAGCTGATCAGCTGCTCAGGACGGTCTGTCTGAATCATTGACGCGCCATATGCGATTACCTTGTCATAAACCTCAGCAGGATTGCCGCAGTCGAGAGCCTTGTCATCATCGAGATAGCCGCAGAGGCTTCCCCAGATAGTGTTGATCCAAAGCTTTGAGCCTGAAGCGATTATCTTCTTGAAGCAGTCTTCGACCTCAGGAGTCGTCTTCTTCCAGCAAACCTCATAAGCAAGAGGGACTGTACCTGTCTCCATGTATTCGTTGAAGATAGCCTGACCATATTCCTTCTGGATGTCAATGATAGGCATGTACATCATATTGTGCTCATGCTCAGCCATTTTGGCAGCAACCTCCGCTACCGGTTTGTGGCCCTTTATGAGAATCTGGTCGGTCACACCGAGTTCCTCAGTGATGGCCAGTACCATATCGTAGTACTCATATCCCTGGTCCACATTGACACAAATCCTGTCTTTGCAGCATTCGAGTGCTTCGCGGAGGGTAGGCATGCGGAGTGAATCCGTAGCCACACCGTGTGCTCTCTTAAGTCTCAACTTTTTGATTTCGTCCAATGTATAATCACTTACAAGGCCCTTTCCTGTGGTGCAGCGGTTCAGAGTGGCGTCATGAGACAGGACCAGAACGCTGTCCTTGGTGAGCTTGAGGTCGAGCTCCATAATGTCCGCACCCATACGGATAATGGACTCGATGGCAGGAATGGAGTTTTCCGGATAGTTTCTCCAATCACCTCTGTGACAAGCAACTACAACATACTTGGAAGCGGGGTTGTGAATCTCTGCGACGATTTTCTCCGCCCTGTTCGCATACTGCGGCTCATTGTTTCCGCAAGAGACAATGCCCAATGCAGCAACAGCTAAAATCAGTAAATTACGTTTCATATAAATTATGTGTTTTTATAATAATTTCCGCAACTCGGACAATGCGCAAGATATGTGGTACTGTACCGTCTTCGGACTGATCATCAGAGCATCAGCTATTTCCTGATATGTCTTATGTTCATATCTGTGCATCTTGAAGATGGTCTTACGCAATACCGACATCCGCTCCAGCGCCTCATCGATGTTCTGCAGCAACTGGGCGGTATCTATTTGCGACAACGGCTCATATTCTTCAGTGTGCGTATCAGCGGCATGGTCACGATACCTGTCCTTTACGTTCTTGTGCTTGATCAAGTTGAGCACCGAATTGTGAGTCATGCTGAAAAGGTAGGACTGCAATGAATCCACGCTTCTCAGATTCTCTCTCGTGTTCCAGATTTTCAAGAACAGGTCCTGAGTCAGATCTTCCGCTTCCGATGAGTTCTTCAGCAAGCTGAATGCAAAATTACGCACCCTTGAAGCATATAGCACATAGAGGATGCCAAGTGCTTTGACATCCCCATCTGCTATCTTGTTCAATAATTGCCTGTCGTCGTTAAGCATTTAACTTACAAAAATAGGCATTTTTTTACAAAACTACCAGTTCTTCACCCTCACCTTGTACATATCCATATCCGGAACCTTGATGATACGATCGGCACTGGAGCCGTCTTTGTTGGTGCTGTATCTGATCTTCTGGGACGACCAGCTCTGACTGCCTTCAGGAATGGTGGCGTCAGTGTACCAGATTTCACCGGTCTCTCCGTTGTAGTTCAACGACTTGATAGATGAAGAACCGCTGAAAAGAGTCATTTCCGTAAACAATTCTGTCTCGACATTGAAAAGATAAGCGTGGTCACCTGCGACGGTGAGCGTGTTGTTGTCCACTCGCATCAGGTCGTGGATACCGTTCTTAGGCGCCTTGATGGTCTTTTTCAATGTTATTGAAGGGGTCGCTCCAAGTGTCAGATTGAAAATTTTGACAACATCTCCACCTGCACCGTAGAGCACGTTTCTGCTGTAATCCCAGACTACACCATGACCGGAATATAACTCTGCGCTGGCAAGAATCGTCTCGCTCTTGTCGATGCTGTAGAGCTGTACACTATTATGCAATGTAGTCGAACCGACAGAAGTGGCCACTGCAACATATCCGCCCGGAATGAACTCCGCCGAGTGGGCATTCGGTGTCTGAGTGGTATGGAAGAGGACTTTCCCCGTCGCATAGTCCAGAAGCGCCCCCCAGCCGTAGGAGCTTGTAAGCAGAAGCTTGGTTCCGTTGTCCACGAACTTGCACTCGTCCAGATGGTCGCATCTGTTTTCGGGCAGACCGAGTACAGGAGCAAGAGTCTTCACGTCAAGACTCCAGAGGATACCCTCTTTGTAAGTATCTTTTGCCGTGCTGGCATTGATGACATAAACATGATTGTCCCCGCAGAAAACGAGTTCAGTGGACTCGCCTTCAGCCACTTTCGCGGTATTGTACTTTCCGCCGGACGTAAGTACCATTTCATCATTTACAGAAGATGTGATGGTCTGCCCCGCAGATGTGGTAATCTTTACGGAAATGCCTTTAGTCAATGTCACAGGAGCGCAATAGACAGGAATCGATACGGATGCAGTCCTGCAATCGACCGGTGCGGCCGGAGTAACCTTGACAGAAGCAGCAGTTGCCACAGCTGTACCGTTGTCGGTATTGACAGTGACTGTTCCCGCGATATTCTCGCCTCCTTTCGCAGTGAGTTCCAGCGACTTGACATCATAGTCACCCATAGCGACATTGACATAGACCATGCAGCCGGCAGGCTTCAGCGTGAACTTGCATCCTTCGTAGCGGTTCACGTTCTGCCTGTCCATTCCGAACATGACAGGAATTTCGTTGCCTGTCTGCTCAGTAGGGATATTTACAGTAACGTCGTGTCCGCTGAAGGAGATTTCGGCATCGGCAGGATACCAGCTCAGGACGTCCGTCTCCTCCCGGTTTGCGAGGATGTTAAACAGGAACTGTGCGGTTGTGCTTCCGCTGAGAAGCGGGGTTGCCGTCGCCTTGCTGAGTTTTCCGTCAGCATAGAGCATAATGGCGGCTTTGTCCTCTTTGCCCCAGGTCGGAGTCTTCAGACTTCCGTCAGCAGAATAGTAGCCACCTTGTGTGATGGTTGCTTTTGCAGCCAGGTTCTGAACCTTAGCGCTGTCGTCGTCTGTGCAGGCGACAAATGCGGGCAAGGCCAATGTTGCAGCTATGATTGAAAATATTTTCAAGTTTTTCATTTTCAATGATTTTTAATGTTCCGGCACGCCCGGAGGCGCACCGGATATCTTGGTTTTTATTTCAGACAGCATGAGCCGCAGATGTCACCGCCGTGGGTGCTCCAAGTATTGGCTCTTTCACCGCCTACATATTTGCCGTAGAATGCTCCGTTGTACCCGGTATTTCCTACGAATGCAGAATAGAAGACGCCGTTCAGATAGTTGTTTCCACCCATCTGTTTCTGCTGGTTGGATGTACCGTAAGTCCATGATTCCTTGACTGTTCCGTCAGCATTGAAGATGTACGACACATTCCCTGTCTGACCTGAGGTGATGTAGAGATGGTTCTCTGTATCCACGCAAGGGTGAGAGTAGTTGAACGCATTGACAACCTTGCCGGCAGCATCTGTGTGCTGGTATTTCCATACAACCCTGGTAAGGTCCTTGTCGATGCAATAGACACAGTTGTCTTTTCCTGCCACATAGACATTTCCATTAGGTGCAACTACAGGCTCATAGAGGTTGTTGTCTGCCACAGACAGCGATTCTACCAATATGGCCCTGGTCTCCAGGTCGAATGAGCACATCGCTGTTTTTGCAGGGAGATAGACTGTCCTCTTGTCATTTCCGACCGCGAAACCTGTGATGTCGGTCATGCATGGGAATTTGAGTGAAGAAATGACTGTGCCGTCTGCGGTGTTGTAGAATGTCACGGTTCCGTTGGTTGCACCTGCAACGAGCTCATTGCCATTGACAAGAAGACCAGCGGTTGCTGAGCCGAGAGCAGCCTGCCATTTCTTTGCGCCACTTGCAGCATCGAGGGCGAAGATATTGCCTGCCCCATCACCAATGAACACCACGCTTCCGTCCTTGTTTACGGCAGGGGCCGCCCTCTTCATTGAACCTGCTCCGTCAAATTTCCATTTGAGGCTGCCGCTTGCGTTCACGCAGTAGAACTGGCCGTTGGCTGTGGTTCCGAAATAGATATCACCTGTTACTGGGTTGACAGTCAAAGGATTGTAACTGCCCGATGCGGCTGAAGGTTCATAAGTCCAAATCTTCTCACCTGTCTCCACATTGAATGCATACAGGCAGGTCGTCTTGTTGAAGGTTATGATATAGACAGTCTTTCCGTCAGGCGAGAATACAGGGCAAGAGCCTTTGAATCCGTTATAGTTGGCTCCAACACATTCCCAGTCGATGTAATTTACGACATAGTCGCGGATCTGGAGCTCGATATTCCAGCTCTTGTCCTTGTCTCCGAGATGGATGGTGAGGATTACCTGCTGGGTGCCTGATGAAGGGATACCATATGAAACTTCGGTTCCTGTCAATATCTTTCCGTCAGGGAATGTCCATCTGATATTTGTAGCGGACGGGTATCCTTCTGTATTGAACGTGAACTTGACAGGCTGGTTAACTGCTGCTGTTGTCCTGTCGAGGAAGTAAGGGACAGCGAGTGCAGGCATCGCTTTCGCAACTGCCGGCTCTGATGGGCCTTTAGCATAGTTGGCCACAAGAGAGAATGTGTAGATCACGTCATTTTCGAGTTCATCTACAGTGTAGCTCTCCTTGTCGGCTTCGATGCTGATTTCCTGGGCCGCGGTATTGTCGCTGGAGTAGGTCAATGTATATGAGGTGACGTTTGTGGACGGCTTTGTCCATGTAAGGATCACCATGTTTGCGCTTCCTTCTGCGACGAGGTCAGAAACGGCAAATCTCGATGTGGTCGGCTTTGCCGCTGCACTTACCGCGCCTGAAATGAGGTCGCCATATACAGCCTGGACTTCAAATGTGTAGGTTTCACCATTGGTAAGTCCGGTGATCAAGTAACTCTTTTCGGAGGTCCTGAGAGAAATCTTGTCTCCGTCAGTGTATGTGATGAGGTACTCTGTAGGATTCCAGCCTTCCGGCATTGACCAGGAAAGCTGTGCTTCTTCGTCACCAGGAACGGCTTTCAAGTCAGTTACCTGATGACGTGCGGCTCCTGCCTCAGGGATATTCTCATCCCAGCAGGATGTTGCTGACAGGCTGATGCCTGCGACCGCCAATATGCTGAACAATAACTTTTTCATTGTTTTCAATGTTAAAGAAGATTAAAAACCAGGGTTCTGCCAAAGGATGGACTTGTCATTGACAATTTCGATCTGGCCCTGAGGTATAGGGAACAGGAGATTGTGGTCGTCCAGAGAATATCCGAGCCCCTTGAAATAATCGACTGCGAGTCCGAGACGCACGAGATCGAACCATCTCTGGCCTTCGAGAGCGAATTCACGGCCTCTCTCACTTGCGAGTTCCTGTATAAACGCCTTTTTGTCAGCGACTTCAGCTTCTGTAAGTTCTGTAAGTCCTGCACGTTTGCGTGTCTTGTTCAGATATGTGAGGGCCTCGGAGATGTTGCCCTGCTGTCCGAGAGCCTCTGCGTACATGAGGACAACGTCAGCGTATCTCAGCATAGGGAAATCATTGCCTACCTGGGTGGTGAACTGTGCGTCGTAAGTATCCATCCACTTTGTCATGGCATACAGAGAGTTGCTTATCTTCGTGTATGTGTTGATAAGGTTGAAGCGGTTGTCCTCTGCGCTGTAGAGGGACTTGAACTGCTTGGTAGGATTCGTGATGTCGGCAAGTACGCCGGTGTTGGTGCTGTACCAGTAGCCATGTCCGTTGTCATTGGTCTTGTTGTAGTACAGTGCGAAGATGATTTCCTTGTTCATCTTGTTGGAAATGTCGAATACCTGGGCGGTAGTTGCCATAAGGCCATATCCCGTGTCAGTCATGGCATCTTCAAGCACTTTCTGTGCCTCAGGATATTTGCCGAAAGTGAGATAAACCTTGGCAAGCAGTGTCTGTGCTGCAATCTTGGTGACCCTGGCAGTCTCGGCTGACCTTTTTGCCGGAAGAAGGCTGATGGCCTCGCTGAGGTCCTGTGTAAGTCTGTTGTACATGTCCTCGTCACTGCATCTTGCGATGGTCTTGGCATCAGAAGGAGAAACGACAGTGGTAGTCACAGGCACGCCACCGAATACGCGGTAGAGGCTGAAATACCACCATGACCTGAGGAACAATGCCTCTCCACGGTATTTGTCACCGTTGGTGAGTTTCTTGCCGTCCATGTGGACAAGCACGTCGTTGCATCTGTAAATGCCGTTGTACCAGGCGTTCCAGATGTTTTTCATGATACCGTTGTTGGACTTCTCCTGGAAATGGTCAATGTCATACCTGTCCTGGGTGGACACTGCCATTGACTCGAGATAGCACTCGTCGCTGCGGTATGCGAGTTCATTGAGGAAGAAACCCATCTGGGTCTTCATCTTATGGTAACAGGAATAGATGCCCTGGTTGAAGTCGTCGTCTGTCTTGTAGAAGTTTCCTTCAGTTATGCTGTTTGACGGATACTGCTCGAAGAAGCTGTCGCTGCAAGATGCGAGACTCAGGAGCAAGGTTCCTGTCAATGCTATTTTTATGATTTTGTTCTTCATATCCGATTACAGATTAAAGTTGATACCTACGCTGAATGTCCTTGAAAGAGGGTAAGAACAGTAGTCCTCGCCCGGTCTGAGAGCATCAGAAGACCTCTTGTTGACCTCAGGGTTGTATCCTGTGTAGTGGGTCAATGTGAACAGGTTGTTGGCCTGGATGTAAAGTCTCATCTTGGAGATGCTTGTCCTGTGGAACCACTTGTCCGGCATGGTGTAGCCGAGAGAGATGTTCTGGAGCCTCAGGTAAGAACCGTCTTCCAGATGGAAGGTGGAGGTACATGCTCCGTTGTTTCCGGAAGACTTGCGGGTAGCCCTGTTGAGGTTGCCGTAAGGGAATCTCTTGAGAGACTCCTTCATCATGTTGGAAGATGCCTCCATGTTGAGGAGATAACGTCTTTCGAGGTTGAGGATTTCATTGCCGTAAACTCCCTGGAAATTCGCGGCGAAGTCGAGTCCTCTCCATCCGAGCTGGATACCGAATCCGTAATAGAAGTCAGGCATGTAGTTGCCCACGATGACGCGGTCTTTGTTCTTGTCCAGGATACCATCGCCGTCTGCATCTACGAAACGGAAGTCACCGACGGTGGTCGTTTCGAAATGAGGATATGAATCGAGTTCTTCCTGATTGTGGAAGATGCCGTCCTGTACGAGAAGATAGTAGCATCCTACAGGCTGGCCGACTTTGGTGATGTAATAACCGCCGGCATATGAAGATTCCTTGATGATAGGGGCATCTTCATCGCCGAGGTGGAGGACCTTGTTGCGGTTCAGTGACCAGTTGGCGTTGAGTCCGAGGGAGAAGTCTCCGAAGGTCTTGTGTGAGGTCAATGTTATTTCGACACCCTTGTTCTGCATTGATCCGATGTTCATGTTGGAAGTCGTGAGACCTGAAACTGAAGATACCGGAACATCGAAAAGCATATCAGTAGTCTTGGAATAGTAGAAATCAGCATTGATTCCGAGGAGTCCGTTCCAGAGGTTGGCGTCGAAACCGGCATTGACCTGGGTGTTTTTCTCCCATCCGAGCTTGCTGTTCGCGATCTGGCTAGGATAGACGGAGTTGATGACACCATTGCCCATGTCGTTTGTGGTAGTTCCGTAGAGCGCGAGATATTCGGAGTTTCCGATCTGTGCATTACCTGTCTGACCTACACTGACGCGCAGTTTCATGTCATTCAGCCACTTTGCGTTTCTCATGAAGTTTTCGTCGCTGATACGCCAGCCGAGAGATGCAGCCGGGAAATATCCCCATCTGGTATCAGGGGCGAATCTTGAGGAACCGTCACCTCTGAGGGAAGCAGAAAGCATGTAACGCCCTTTATATGAATACTGTGCCCTGACGAGCCATGAAGCGAAAGTATAGGCGTACTTGTTATTGTAAGTGTCATCGACAGAAAGTGTCTTGCCTTTGGTTGTCCTGACTTTGTCATCACCTACCACGCCGGTGCCCTTTATCGCTGATGTCTGGATAGTCTGTTTTTCAGCCTCATAGACGGCTACGGCATTGATGGAGTGGTCTCCGAACTTCCTGTTGAATGAAAGCTGGTTGGAGATCGTCCAGTGGAAATAAGAGTTCGCATAGTTTGCTGCTGTAGGAGCAGATGGCGCGTCATAGTATTTCACGCCCTTCAGAGGAATGTATGAAGGTCTGTAGTAGTTCCTGATATATGAGTAGTAGTCGCCTCCCATAGTGAGCTTGTACTCAAGACCTTTGATGAATTCGTATGAAGCATAGACGTTGCCGACCATGTTCAGTTTCTCTCTTACGTCATCGACTTCGAGTGCAAGTGCAACAGGGTTGAGCACCTCATTTGTCTGTGTATTCCATGAATTCTTCTTCAGGAAACCGTTCATGTCCCAGTTGTAGGAACCGTCAGAATTGTAGGCAGGAAAGATAGGTGGCGCCATCAATGCTGATGCGATGATACCGTCTCCGCCATACTGTGAGTCAGTATCCACATAATTTGTCTTGGAATAGGAAGGGGAGAAGCTTACGCCGTATTTGAGGTTGCCTTTCTTTCCGTCCAAGTTTGCACGGATGCCGTATCTTTCGAAATCTGAGCCTATTACGGTACCTTCACGATAGAGATAATTGGCTCCTATATAATAATTGTAATTCTTGGTCCTTGCAGAAACGCTGAGCGAATGCTTGTGAGAAAGCGCAGTGCGGAAGATTTCGTCCTGCCAGTCGGTATTTGTCAATGTTCCTGTCTTGTCTTCGAGATAGGCATTGATAAGCGGGTCGATTCTGTGGTAAACCTCAGGACGGCCGGCAGACGGGTCTGAGATGGATCCTGTAGGGTCGCTGAAAAGGTAAGAACCGTTACGTGATTCCCTGAACATGGTAGCGAACTAGTAAGCATCGAGCATATCGATTTTCTTGGATACATTGGAAAGGCTGAACTGTCCGTCATATGAGATTACAGGTTTCTCTCCGCCGCCACGTTTTGTGGTCACGATGATGACACCGCAAGAACCTCTTGAACCGTAAATAGCTGCTGCTGAGGCATCTTTGAGCACTTCAAGGCTCTCGATGTCGTTTCCGTCAAGGTTTGCAAATGCCCTCGAGTCACAAGGGATACCGTCAATGACATAGAGCGGATCGTTTCCGGATGTCGCCGACTGAATACCTCTGACACGCACTGTCACATTTCCGTCAGGCTGGCCTCCGAGGTTAAGAACCTGAACACCAGGCATTTTGGCCGCCATCGACTCACGGAAGTCAGTCGTAGGAGTATTGGCGAAATCTTCTGCCTTGATGGATGAAACCGCTGTGGTCACGTCCCTCTTGTTCTGAACACCGTAACCGATGACCACTACGTCATCAAGTCTGATAGCTTCTTCTTCGAGGACGAAATCAGCTTTTGTCTGATTTGCGGTCAATGCCGCAGTTGCTGTGTTATAGCCGATAAGGGACACCTCCAGAACTGGATTCTCACCCTTCAGCTTGAGCTCATAATTTCCGTTGATGTCAGTGCCCGCGCCATTCTGGGTGCCGCGTTCAATAATCATTGCTCCGATGACCGGCTGTCCTTCCTTGTCCACGACTTTACCGGTTACGACCCGCGGACCCTGTTTGACCACCTTCTGTGCAGGTGCCTGTGAAGGGGCTTTCTTGTTCAGAATGATGGTCTGGTCCCTGAATGTGACATTGACATCAGGAAGGACCTTCTTGAGAATGGACACGATGTCCTCATTCTCTGCATTGACAGTAACTTTTCCGGAAAGGTCGATGTCGGTATCGACATATGCGAACTTGTAGGTGCTTCCTGCCTCGATGGCTTTAAGAAGTTCCTTGACTGTCACGTCCTTCACATTTACCTTGACTGACTTGTTCTGTGCCGATGCGCTGAACGAAATGCAGGCCGCACACAGGATACAAAGACAGATTCTGGCAAATGAAAGATGATTGTTAGTAATTCCTTTCATTTATTTAGTGTTTTTTATGTTTGTTTTCAATCAGTACTTCTTCCCCCTGCACAGACCACCTTACCGGCATCATCGAGGAAAGAATTTCAAGAATATCTGTCAAAGATTCGTCTCTGACAGTCAATGATATACGTTTTTCTGAAAGACGGGTTTCAGTGTCGCATGTAATCTTCTGCTGATATTTATGGGAAAGATTCTCAAGAACATCCTTGAACATCACATTGTCGAAGGTAAGAGTCCGCTCATACCACCTGCAGCAGTTCTTTGCATTGACCTGGGATACTTCAGTGATTTCTCCTGTCCGGGAGAATTTCTGGTCAGGCTTGAGAATCACAAGTTCATGACTCTGTTCATCAGACACTTGCACGGAGCCGGACCGCAATATCACTTCGGACAATTCATCTTCCGGATAAGTGCAGACATTGAACGTGGTTCCGAGCACTTTTACCTGCAGGTCGTCTTTCATTTTGACGATAAACGGACAAGCCTCATTCCTTGTAACCTCAAAATATGCTTCTCCTGTCAATGCAACCCGTCTGTCTTTTCTTCCGAACGATTCGTCATAGCTGAGCCAACTGTCTTTGTTCAGCCAGATTTTAGTTCCGTCGGGAAGAATGTATGAGCTTACATTTTCGGAGGACGCCATAAGGACAGTTTCTTTCTGGTTCCTGGTGGAAATTTCAGAAACAGAATACCCTGAAACGAAGAGGACGGCTGCTGCGGCTGCAACTGCGAACCATTTGGTCATCTTCCTGAGACTGAACGGTTTCGGAGCAGATGGAGCCTTATCCTTTGCGGAAACTGCGGACATCAGATTCTCCAGGCCTGCGTTCAAGTCAAACTCCCCGGGAACCGATGACTCTGAATTCCAGTATTCCTCCAGTAGCATACGTGTCTGAGGTTCTTCTCCGTGTACACTGAGCCATTCACGGAACCTCGATTTCAATTCCGGTGAAGCTTCAGTACCGCTGAAGAAAAAGTCAAGAATGCGTCTATAGTCCTCGCTTATCATCATTTGCCTGCTTGAACGAATGTGTAGGTCCCTGAATAAGTTCCTGCTTTGAGGGTGATGGTACCGGTTCTGTCCACCCCTGTAGTATTCGGCTGTGTCGTAATTACGGACTCGCTGATACCTTGTCCGCCTGTTGCAGGCTCGACTGTAAACCAGTCTTCACATTCAACAGACCAGTCACAGGTTGCGAAAATCGTAATCGCATCCGTTCCGCCTCCGACAAGGGTAGCCGGTGTCGTGGCTTTCAATACAGTCTTGATGACGACTGTATCGTGAATTTCAGATTCATTCTGCTTCTGACAGGCTGCAGCCCCGAGCAGAACGGCAGAAATCAATGAAATCGCTTTCAAGAAATTTAGTTTCATAGTGTATATAAAAATGTTTAGATACAAGTATGACAACTGTCCGGAGCGATATGCTAAAAACGTTTCGCATTTTTTTGAGAAATCTGCATTGACTTTCCATAAAGATTGTATCTTTGCGGGCGTGAAATCACATTGACAACACAGATTATCCTTTATAACCACGTCATTCTTATGAGACTGAATTCCCTTTTTGCTGCATTCACCGCCATTGCGGTATTGTGTACCTGTACTCCGTCAGCTGCCGAAAACGACAAAAAGCCCGGCAACGGAGAGCAGACAAATCCGGATCCTGAGGAAAGACCCGGACAGACTCTGCCGGAGACAATCAAGATTCTCGCTATCGGAAACAGTTTTTCCGCAGATGCAGTGGAGCAGGAACTGTACGGATTATTTGAAGCAGCAGGACAGAAAGTTATCATTGGCAACCTTTACATAGGCGGATGTCCGTTGGAGAAGCATGCAGCGAATGCGGCTTCAGACGCAGCGGCATACAGTTACCGCAAGATTTCCGGCGGCACCATGACCAAGACATCTGACACGAAGATGTCGCAGGCATTGGCTGATGAGGATTGGACATTCATCAGCGTACAGGAGGGTGCGGGATACCACGGATATTACAGGGACTGTCGGGAAATGTTAATTTTTTTCTAACGAATTGATTGCTAATGTGTTA
>ERZ779890.3830-NODE-3830-length-13063-cov-3.456258_pt1 | contig 13063 bp, 8 predicted proteins | sample MGYA00511553_ERZ779890 | MGnify/ENA primary metagenome ERZ779890 (study PRJEB29588, sample SAMEA2152064) | human gut metagenome | biome: human gut; feature: human-associated habitat; material: faeces | place: Denmark | collected 2008/2010 ...
AATCAAAAAGACATCATCGGTGCCGAATTCATCATACTTACCGTGAAATCGTAGCTTATCAAAGGTGTGCTACGCGAACTGAAACTGAAAAGCAAACAAATTATCATTTATTCATTATCAGCATCAGTTTTACATTTCCCTAAATTCTCCATTCGCTGTTACTTATGAGCAATCTCCCTTCGTTGCATTCGAGCAGCCGTACGGAGCTCTGTGAAAAATTTCCGATGAGCCTCTTCCGACTTACATTTTGCTTCTTCAGCCACTTCCTTCATTAACTGAGATAGCATCTCATCAGTAGGTTCTTCCATATTCGTCAAACGATAGGAATTCATTTCTTTTTCAGACATAATCTATCATCTTTAGTTGAACAACATGATAAAGTAAGAAGCGGCAACTGCGAAAGCAGGGGCCGCTTCTTACTTTTCTTTTAAAAAGGAGTAAACGAAATATTTGAAATTTATGATATTAGATTGCTTGAAATACAATTTTATGGCATAATAACAGTTATGACAAATAAATAATCATTGGAGAGTCATTTGAAATTGTTTAATAGGATTTTGTCTAATGATTATTATAGAACATTATATCAGATCTCAAAGAATGGAGAATATAGCAATGGCAGAAAAACAGAAGATGGATGCGATGTGGGATGACTCCCCAATTGACGTTTCTACAGAGGTAAATTTTATCTGGTCTATCGCAAACAAGCTGCGAGGTACATACCAGAGCGATAAATACAAAGATGTAATCATTCCGATGGTTATCATCCGCAGATTTGAGTGCGCATTGGCACCAACAAAGCAGAAAGTAGTAGACCAGTTCAAGGCGAATCCGGCATATCCGGCAAAGGCGATGTATCGTGTATCCGGATATCAGTTCTACAACACCAGTGAGTTTGATCTTGCAGAGCTGGTAAATGATGCGGATCATTTGGCTGCAAACTTTAAATCTTACATTCAAGGTTTTTCTGTAAACATTCAGGACATTATTAAGAGTCTGGATTTTGATAAGCAGATTGACAAAATGGACAAGAACAATCGTCTGCTCAGTGTGGTGAAGGCTTTCTCGGAATTGGATCTGAATCCGGTGACAATCGATAACGTAAAGATGGGATACATCTTTGAAGATTTAATCAGAAGATTTTCAGAAAATGCTGAGGCCGGTGATCACTACACTGGCAGAGACATCATCAAGCTGATGGTCAATATTCTGCTGGCAGAAGGCTGTGATGATATCTTTGACGATGGAAAGGTCATCACCGTATTGGATCAGGCGTGTGGAACCGGCGGTATGCTTTCCACCAGCTACAACTTCATCAAGCGCTATAATCCGTCTGCGGATGTGCGCCTGTTTGGACAGGAAATTAATCCGGAATCATACGCTATCTGCTTGGCTGAGATGATGATTAAAGGTCAGAACGCAGAAAACATTTGCTATCAGGACACGATGAAAGCTGACCGATTCAAGGGAACTAAGATGCGTTTCGTCATTGAAAATCCGCCATTCGGTACACCGTGGGGTGGTAAAGATGCAGCAGAAGGTGTGGAGCAGGCAGTTAATGATGAATATACAAAAGGCTTCGATGGTCGTTGGGGCGCGGGACTTCCTGGTTCTGGCGATATGCAGATGTTGTTTTTGCAGTCTGCTATAGATAAGATGGACGACAATTTTGGTCGTGCCGCTATTATTGAAAACGGTAGCCCATTGTTCTCTGGCGGAACTGCTTCCGGTGAAAGCCAGATTCGTCGTTGGATGTTGGAGAACGATCTGATTGAAGCAATCATTGCACTGCCTACGGATCTTTTCTACAACACAGGTATCGCTACATACATTTGGGTACTTTCTAAGAACAAGAGACGTGAGAGAAAAGGCAAGATTCAGCTGATCGATGCGTCAGGATTTTATAACAAATTACGTAAAGCTCTCGGTAATAAGAAAAATGAAATTTCACCGGAGAATCGTTCTGAGATTACGAAGCTGTATGCGGACTTTGCTGAAAATGAGTATTGCAAGATTTATAAAAATGAAGAGTTTATCTATCGTGAGTACACCGTGATGCAGCCACTCCAGAGAAGCTATGCCATCACAGGAGAGAGAATTGAAACGATGTTGTCAAAGGGCTCTCTTTCTTCTCTTTATGATCAGGCCAAGGTGGATGAACTGGAGAATATGGAAGAATTGTCAGGTAAGGATTTGAAGAAGCTGGAAAATTATCAAAACAACCAGCCGGTTTACGAAGCAATTATTGCGGCACTGCAGTCTGTAGCATCTGAGCGGATTTACTACTCACTGAAAGCATTTATGCCGGTGCTGACAAATGCTCTTACAAATGCAACAGCAGATAAGAAACTGCTTGATAAGATTGCGGATGGCTTATCTGTCATGGATAAGAATGCTGAAATTCAGAAAGACAAAAAAGGCAATATTCTCTATGACAAGGAAACCAAAGATACAGAATTGGTGAAATGGGAAGAAAGCATTGACGATTATATGGCAAGAGAAGTACTGCCGCACGTCCCAGATGCAAAAGCGTTCTTTGAAGAGGATCTAGGCAAGAAGAAACCAGTCATAAAGACAGGCGCAGAAATTCCATTTACACGCTATTTCTATAAGTATCAGCAGCCGATACCAAGTGAAGAACTGGAAGTGAAGTTTATGGATTTGGAACTTTCCGTTTCTGACCGCGTGTCAAAGCTGTTCGAGTAAGGTGGTGATGATATGCGAGAGATGAAGAACAGTGGATTGAAGTGGATTGGTGAAATACCTTATTCATGGAATGTGATGCCTAACAAGTATCTCATGAAAAAGAAAAAGGTTATTTGCCCAGTATATAAGGGTGAAGATATTCTCTCTTTGACAATGAAAGGAGTTATAGTTCGGGATTTAGATGCAGGCGGAAAGATGCCAACGTCGTTTGATGGCTATCAGCGATTAGAACCAGGAAATTTGTTGATGTGTTTGTTTGATATCGATGTTACACCGCGCTGTATAGGCTTGATCAAACAAGAAGGTTTATCAAGTCCTGCCTATAGTCAGTTTGAGCTCAATGATATGGGAAATGCAGAATATTATTGCTATTACTATACGATGCTTGATAATGATAAGACGTTGTTACATTTAGCTAAAAATCTTAGACATTCACTGACAGAAGATCAACTTGGGGCAATTTCAGTGATTGTTCCGCCTATTCAAGAGCAAAAGAAAATTGCTGATTTTCTGGATGCGAAGTGTTCTGAGATTGATGCTCTCACAGCGGATATTCAAACTCAGATTGACACTTTAGAGCAATATAAACGGTCTATCATTACTGAAGCAGTAACCAAGGGGCTGAATTCAGACGTGGAAATGAAGGACAGTGGTATATTCTATATGGCTCCTATGAATGCCAAATGGAGGCTGACAAAGATAGGATATATTTGCACAAAGCTATCTCGTTTATTTAAACCAGAAGATACGGCCTTAATATGCTCTAATAGTGGCAAGGTACTAGTTCGTGCGGATGATGTTACTGGAAAAATGGTTAGCGATGATAATGCAATGCAAGGAATTCATGCGGGTGATATTGCTATTCATGGAATGGATACGTGGCACGGGGCAATAGCGCTATCTGATTATGACGGTAAAATTACCCGTGTAGTGCATGTGTGTGACAGCACGGAGGACAAAAGATTTATTGTTTACTATTTACAATATTTGGCATTTCAAGGTGTTTATAAGTTGATATCCAATGGAGTTCGTGGAAACACAAGTGATTTTCGAAGTTGGGATAAAGTAAGTGATATTTGGATAGCTATTCCAAAAACCAAGGAAGAGCAAAAGAATATTTGCGATTATCTTGATAGGCAATGTAAATCAATTGAAAAAGTTATTGCCGAAAAAAAAGAGCAGCTAGAAGTCCTAGATGAATATAAAAAATCCCTGATCTATGAATACGTTACGGGAAAGAAGGAGGTGCCAGAGAATGCTTAGAATGGGTGGATGGTACTGGTATCTTTCCGGTGAAGAGGCCAAGCTTGAAAGGCACAAATGCGGCAAGTGGATGTATTTTTTTGAAGATCAGTCATTTGCACAGCAAATATGCGAGAAGGCCATTGCGGAGCACGTATGCTATGAGTGCAAGTGTACCGACATGGAAGTGCAGCTGGCTCTGACGGGAGTGATTTGTTTTTACTTGAATGGTGATGATATTGAGAATCATAAGCGTGTGATTCAGTTTATGATGGACAATGATCTGATTCGGAAAACCAAGACAGGCAGATACTATAACAACAGTTTCAAGTTTGATGACCAGACTCGTGCCGGTGAATATGGAGCTGATTTTGAAGGAAAGATCAAACTGAATGAGTTTATTGATTTAAAAACTGGCAGATGGATCAGAGAGGAGGCTTAAAGCGAATGGATGATAATAATATACGTGAGCTTGACATGGAACAGCAGGATACGGACGGTATTGCGAAAAGAGCCACAGAATATCATAAGCGCCTGATCCATCAGACATCCATTGTTTCTGAGAAGGAATATCAGAAGTTCTTGATAGAACGTTTGGAAAAAGACAACGATTTTGTAGTCCGTAAGGCTACAAATTTTGACCGCTATTATGCCGTGGATCGTGAGATGCTCTTTAAATTCTTGAACGATACACAGCCTGATACAATGGATTATCTGCGTAAAATTTACAAAGACGATCTGGAGGAGACGATTGTTAGCTTCATCAATGCAGAGACCACTAAGACTCGTGGCAGTCTGATTGAAGTGCTAAAGCATGGTATCGAACTATCTAATCAAAAGATTGAGCTTATGTATACCAAGCCTGCGACTACTTTTAATCCAGAGTTGACAAAGAAATATGGGCAGAATATTTTCTCTGTTATGGAGGAAGTTTGGGCCAGCGACAAGGAAAGAATCGATGTGGTTATTTTCCTGAATGGTCTGGCAATCATGGCATTTGAACTGAAATGTAATGCTGCTGGACAGTCTTATCAAGATGCGATTTATCAGTTTCGCACCGACCGCAATCCGAAGACAAGACTTTTTCGATTCAAGGCTGGAACTCTTGTGAACTTTGCTATGGATTTAGAAGAAGTATACATGACAACTAAGCTTGATGGTCAGGCAACATTCTTCTTGCCTTTTAACATGGGTAATGGTAATGGAGTTACAGCAGGGGCTGGCAATCCAGTATTTGAAGATAAATACAGCGTTTCTTATATGTGGGAGGATATTCTTACAAAAGATACCATTTTGGATTTAATCAGCAAGTTTATTTTTGTGGAAGTAAAAGAAAAGGTTGATGAAGAAACCGGAAAAGTAAAGCGTTCGGAAAATCTGATTTTTCCACGTTATCACCAACTGGATGTTATACGTAAGGTACTGGCTGATGTACGTGAGAACAAAACAGCACAGAATTATCTGATTCAGCATAGCGCAGGTTCTGGTAAGACTAATTCAATCGCCTGGTTAGCACATCGTCTAACATCTCTGCATGATGCCAACAACAAGATTATCTTTGACAATGTTGTTATTGTTACAGATCGTGTTGTCGTAGATAGACAGCTTCAGAAAGCTATTATGGGAATGGAGCATAAGGCTGGTCTGATTCGTGTGATGGATGACAAGTGTGTATCTGCTGACCTTGCCATTGCTTTGAACGGCAATACAAAGATCATTGCTACGACGATTCAGAAGTTTCCATATATTGTGGACAGTGTGGCGAATCTTAAGAATAAGCGGTTTGCTGTCATTATTGACGAGGCACATTCTTCAACTGCTGGTAAGGATATGGCCGCAATTACCATGACGTTAGGTTCTGGAGAAGATACAGAATATGATGTGGAAAATTTAATTTACAGTGAAATCAAGCGAAATGGTAAGCAGTCCAATGTGTCCATGTTTGCTTTTACGGCAACACCAAAGCCTACAACCATTCAGCTCTTCGGGCATCAGAATACAAAGGGTCAGAAGGAAGCTTTCCATGTGTATTCTATGAAGCAAGCTATTGAAGAAGGATTCATTCTGGATGTGCTGCAAAACTACACGGAATACTCAACATTTTACCAAATTAATAAAGAAATTGAAGAAGATCCTCGTTGCAAGACCAATGAGGCAAAACGTCAGATTGCTCGTTTTATAGAGCTGCATGATACGAATATCGCGCAGCGCGTAGAAGTAATTGTAGAGCATTTTCGTACTACAGTCATGAAGGAACTGGGCGGGCAGGCGAAGGCAATGGTGATTACTGCTTCTCGTCAGAGTGCTGTAAAGTATCGTCAGGCATTTGAAGATTATATTGCAAAGAAAGGATACGAGGGCATTCATGCATTGGTGGCGTTCTCTGGAAAAGTAAAGCTTCCGGATGATGAGCAGGAGTATACGGAAAGTTCTTTGAATGGATTTCCGGAGGATCGTCTTACAAAGGAATTTGATACGGATAAATATCAGGTTCTTCTGGTAGCAAATAAATATCAGACCGGATTTGACCAGCCGAAGCTTTGTGCTATGTATGTGCTGAAAAAACTAAAGGGTGTCAATGCGGTGCAGACTTTATCTAGATTAAATCGTATCTGTGCACCGTATGACAAAAAAACATTTGTATTGGATTTTGTAAATAGCTATAAAGATATCAAGTCCGCGTTCGCTCCATATTACACAACGACGTTGCTGGCCAATTCAGTAACGCCAAGTGCAGTATATGATCTAGAAGCGAAAATTGATTCTTATGGCATTTTAGACCCAGCTGATATCGAAGCAGCTAACGATATCCTATATGCTGAAAAGGTGAATGGTAAGCAGAAACAGAGACTGACGTTTTTCCTTCAGAAAAGCAAGAAGCTGATTGAACATTATGAATACAATACACAGCGCCAGTGCGTAGCAGATATGAAAAGCTTTGTACGCTTCTATGAATTTCTGTTGCAGGTGTCCAGTTTTGAGGACACGGATTTACATAAGAAATATAACTTTGTATCTTATCTATTAGCTTATATTAATATTAAGCATCCAGGTGGTGGATTCAATCTGGATGGAAAGATTAAAGCAACGAACTTTGTGCAGAAGAAGGGTGAGGAGCATAAATCGGCAGATCTGGTGGCGGCTCCGGTTATGAAGCTTCCGACAGCAGAGCACTTCGGTTTGACGGAAGACAAGGAAAAAAGACTTTCTGAGATTATCGATGAAATTAACAGTCGCACCGGCAAAAAATATGACAACGATGTTGTTGTGAAGGCAATGCTGCAGATCAGGGATATTTTGATGAAGTCAGATAAGCTTAAGACCAGTGCTCGCAACAATACACAGCAGGATTTCGAGTTCACCTATTTTGATGATATCGATGATGCTTTGATCGAAGGATTGTCGCAGAATCAGGATTTCTTCTCTATGCTTCTGTCAAATGATGAAATGAAGCGACAGGTGCTTGGAATATTTTCAGATGAAATATATAAGAGCCTTCGCAACTCAGAAAGATAAGGGGTGATTTTCAATGTTCAATAAAATGCGGCTTAAGGCAGCACTCGTTGAATACAAGAAACGGTTTGTACAGATTCAATGGCCAGATGAAAAATATAAATGGGAAGCTGTGAAATGCTTTCAAGTGAACTGGAATGTAAATGCTGATGACTTTGCGGCGATGCTTACAAAGGCACTGTCGCAGACAAGCAATCTTCTGGCTTCCGTGAATAATTTTCCAGCAAAAATGATTACCAAGTTTGGTGAGGTTGCTCAGGAAGAAGTAAGAGGTATGTTCATTGAGCTGTTTGATGAAGACAAGGATGTATATGAGCGTATTGATGCATTCAAGCAGAAATCAAACAGTCTCCTTGAAAGATACGGCAATGGTGCAGCGCAGCATTATCAATATGAGAATGCGATAAGCACGTATCTGTGGCTGCGCTATCCAGACAAATATTATATTTATAAGCTAATGGAAGTAAAGGCAGTTTCAAATGAATTGGAAAGCAGCTATACATTCAAAAAAGGAGCGTATGCAGATAACATCCGTAATTTCCTTGCTTTTTATAATGAAATTTGTGACGAGCTGAAGCAAGATGATGAACTAAAGAATCTGCTGACTTCGCAGATTACCGGAACGTGCTACCCTGATCCAGAATTAAGGACGCTTACGATGGATGTCGGATTTTTTATCAGCAGATATCTAAATAAGGATGAGACAGATTCGTCATCAGGCGAGTGGTGGCCGACAGATTATACACCAGCATTATCGGCAGATGACTGGGAGGCACTTTTAAATGATGCAGAGATATTTACTGAGAGCAGTCTTGAAATCATGAAGCGTATGCTTGATTATGGTGGGCAAGCCACATGTACGCAGCTTGCCATAAAGTATGGTGAGAGCCAAAACTTCTATAATGGAGGTTCATCAGCTTTAGCAAGAAGAGTTGTTAATAAGACAGGATGTCCAATATTGTTGCGTGACAACGATAATAGCAAATGGTGGCCAGTTCTTTATGTTGGTAAAGCTGCCAAGAAGGATGAAGAAGGAATCTATGTTTGGAAACTTAGAAATGAGCTGGAAGAAGCTCTTGGACGAGTCGATTTGTCAAAAGTCAATTTGTATGCAAATTTGAAGCCTAATTTTTGGAAGATAAGTCATGGTAATGACTGTATTTCAGAAGCAGAAGCCGAAGCATTTGAGAAGAGACAGGTCATTGTTGTTCATAGGGATACAGCTGCAAAGGGTAAGTCAAAAGTGTCGCAGGGTGAAGATTTCATGGCGACAATGAAGAAAGGCGATTTCTTTTATTTGTGTCGTGGCAATAGCATAAGACTTTTGGGACGCATTGACTCGGATGAGGTTAATGAAAATCCTGAGAAACAAGATGGTTGGTGTGAGAGAAGTTATACTGTTATCGCTAAGTCTCGTGATACAAGTGCTTATACTGGAGATAAGAAGTGGTGGACTCCTAATGATAATTCTACTTGTATTATTGTGCCGATAAGTGAAACACAGCTATTTGAAGATTATATTTTGAAACCATATTTTGATATTACAAAAGAAGATCTTTTGAAAAATGATACATCGGGATTGCATTATTGGTTTTTGAATGCAAATCCTAAGATTTGGAGCATGTCAAGCATGCCAATCGGCGAAGTACAGGATTATACACTTTACAACGATAACGGCAATAAGCGAAGGATATTCCAAAATTTTCTTGATGCAAAGGCTGGGGATATGGTAATTGGTTATGAATCAACGCCGGTAAAGCAGATTGTAGCGATTCTTCGTGTCAGTGCAGAACAGGATGGACAGAAAATCTACTTTGAAAAGGTGGAAGGATTGTCTTCACCGATTGATTTTTCAACGTTGAAAGAATGCCCAGAACTTGAGAAAATGGAATATTTCTCTATGACACAAGGCAGCTTGTTTAAGCTTACGCGCGGAGAGTATGACTTCATTATCGATATGATTCGAGAAGAAAATCTAACTCCATCAGATAATGGTAATGCGAAATATACAAAAGCAGATTTCCTGAGAGATGTTTATATGACAGAAGCAAAATATGATCGGTTGAAAGCTGTATTGGAGAAGAAAAAGAATATCATTCTTCAGGGAGCACCTGGTGTTGGAAAGACCTTTGCAGCTAAAAGGTTAGCGTATTCTGTCATGGGAGAAGTTGATGATGACAGAATTGAATTTGTTCAGTTTCATCAAAACTATTCTTATGAAGATTTCATGATGGGATACAAGCCTGTGGGAGAAGGCTTCGAGCTAAAATATGGCATTTTTTATAGATTCTGTCAGAAAGCAGCCAACCATCCAGACAAGGATTATTTCTTTATCATTGACGAAATCAATCGTGGCAATATGAGCAAGATTTTCGGAGAATTGCTGATGCTAATAGAAGCAGATTATCGGGACAAGAAAGCAACACTTGCGTATAATGGGCTGAGTTTTTCAGTTCCGAAGAGAGTACATATCATAGGAATGATGAATACTGCAGACCGAAGTCTGGCTATGATTGATTACGCTTTGAGACGTAGATTTAGTTTCTTTGATATGGAGCCAGGCTTTGATTCAGAGGGATTTATCAATTACCAGAATAGCCTTGCAAATGATACATTCAATACACTTATTGAACGCATTAAGGAATTAAATAGGGAAATTGCAGCGGACAAGTCGCTGGGAAAAGGTTTTTGTATTGGCCACAGTTATTTCTGTAATGCGGATTATTGCATAGAAGAATGGATGAAGGACGTTGTTGATTTTGATATTTTGCCGATGCTCAGTGAATATTGGTTTGACGATAGTTCAAAATTGCAGCGGTGGGAGAACATCTTGCACGGTGTATTTCAATGACAAAGGATAAGAGTATATTAATAAACAACATATACCATATGCTGTCCTATGCCTTCCAAACTTTGAATCAGGGAAATTATGATGATTTAGCAGTTGAATCTTTTGATGAGATGTATGATCTGTTGGCGGCAATTCTCGCAAAAGGTATTGGAATTCAGTTGAAGCAAGGTCTCTATAGAGAATATATAAATCGTCAGGAAGAATTGCCTGTTATGCGTGGGAAAATCAACATGTCAGGAACGATTAAAAATCGTCTGGCACATGAGCTATTGCTGACATGTGATTTTGATGAGCTATCTGAGAATAATTTATTGAATCAAATACTCAAGACAACAGTCATGTTGCTGTTGAAAAATGCAAAGGTAAAAGCTGAGTATAAAGATGATTTGAAAAAGAAAATGCTGTTCTTTTCTAATGTGGATATGTTGGAGCCAACATTCATCCGGTGGTCAGCGATTCGATTTCAACGGAACAATCAGACCTATAGAATGCTGGTCAGCATTTGTCAGTTAATAATCGAGGGTATGCTTATAACGACAGATTCTGGTGGATATAGGCTGGCGTCATTTGTTGATGAGCAGCGTATGTGCAGATTATATGAAAAATTCATCTTGGAATATTATATTCGCCATTATCCTATGCTGTCGGTTAACGCATTACAGATTCCTTGGGATGTAGAGGATGGTTTTAGGACAATGCTGCCGGTCATGCAAAGTGATATTCATTTGCAAAAAGACAACACGGTTCTTATTATTGATGCGAAATATTACAGCCATACAACGCAGTCACAATTTGACAATCATACTCTGCATTCAAATAATATGTACCAGATATTTACGTATGTAAAGAATCGTGATTATGCTTTCAAAGAGCAGGAACATAAGGTGTCTGGAATGCTTCTCTATGCAAAGACGGAGGAATTAATTCAACCAGATAATGTATATCAGATGCACGGCAATCAAATCACAGTCAGGACATTAGATCTGAATCTTCCATTTGCTGACATTGCCAAGCAGTTGGATGATATTGCAGAGGCTCATTTTGGAGTTAAGAGGGTATTGTAAGTTACAAGAAAAGAAAGTACTCAGCAAAAATATAAAAAAGAAGTGAGGACAGATAGTATTTGCAGAGAATAGCAATATTCTGAGTTCTTTGGATAGTTCCAATCGTAGTAATATTTGAAAGCAAATGGCAACCGGATCAGCGGTTCTATCAGCTGATCTAATGAGTGCATTTAAGCTGATTCCATATCAAAGTGCAGAGGATGCGGTGTTTAAGGCGTTGGGGGTAGAGTAATTGAAGAAAGGTCTAATTGGACTTATGGATTCATAAAAGTAGTTATAAAAACAAAAAAGAGGAAGTGCTGAAAGTTTATCGATCTCGGCACTTCCTTTTCTTAATCATCTATCCACTCAATATCCTGTTCGGCATCCCAAAATATTTTTCCGTCAAAGAGAGGTGCATCTATAAAGGCCTGCTTACATTGTTCAATAGTGGTAGCATCATGGCTCCATATTTCTTTATTGATTGCTGGTTGATATTGTATAACTTCCATGTGTACTGTATTTGAATCAGGCATGCCATCTTACTTTCCTCTCAGCATTTGTAAGTGCTCCATGGGTTCTTTCCAGATATAGTTGATTGTAAAGAGCCGTGCCTCACAAAACTTAAAGCGATTTGGTCTTTTTCTGAAAAATTGATAAGTTGGTTACGGAGAAAAAGTAGATCATCGCTAATGCGGAGATTATCCGAAAGAAGCTCTGTATCACAGATGTTTTGCAAGAAGAGTCTGTGGAGCAGCATAGCTGAGTTTGTCAGTAGGCAGAGACAAGGAGATCACGGTCACCTTCAGGGGCACAGAGATACAGGTATAAAAGAATAGAGATTTAGCAGGCGCTCAGCAGAAAGTCGGGTGTCTTTTTATGCGTTTAGGGAAAATTCGGTAGAAATAAATTTTAAACGGTGTTATAATAAATAACATTATTAGTATAACTTTAGTTCAATTATTCGATTAAAAACAACTTTGAAGTCGATGTAAAGGTAAAGTGCATCGAGGCAGACATGACACAGGCAAAGCTTGGAGAAACGGTCGGCACAACGAGGGCAGTATGTGAATCGACTTATTAAAAAAGGGAGATTCCATTGTAAACAAAACCTTTGTTCAGATGCTCGAAGCTCTCGGCTATGATATTCAGCTTAACTATGTAAAACGGGAGGAGTAATAATATGCAGCATGAATGCAGAATAACAGTTCTGGAAACAAAGGTATTCCCGGAACTGCAGGAAAAATATCTAGCTGATCCAAAGTCGGGACCGTGTCCTTGCTTCAAGGCAGGCGATACATTTTTGCTAAAGAGAACGCCGCAGCAGGACGATTTCTATCATCTGATGAATGGCAAGTTTTGCGGTGAGGCATGGGACGCAGTGAGCCGATATGTCTATACCGCTTTGCACGGCTGGACAAATGATAAGCGCATGATGATCACCTGCTGTAATGATGGGACAAGACCTGTCATATTCAAAAAAATAGAAAGAATTGACATCCCGGAAAGCGAAGAGGAAAAGCAGTGGCTAGAAAAACAGAATTTCAGGAACACTGCGGAGGATGCTTATACGGGATAAATCAAAAATTTAACGAATTAAGCTAATCGTGCCATATGGCTTGATTATAAACGCAAAGATAAAAACGCAACGTGCATCTTTGATGTGCCAGAGCCGGTAGGTAGCCCGGCCGTCCTATATAAATAGGGT
>ERZ779890.3835-NODE-3835-length-13050-cov-8.776299_pt1 | contig 13050 bp, 14 predicted proteins | sample MGYA00511553_ERZ779890 | MGnify/ENA primary metagenome ERZ779890 (study PRJEB29588, sample SAMEA2152064) | human gut metagenome | biome: human gut; feature: human-associated habitat; material: faeces | place: Denmark | collected 2008/2010 ...
CACGGCAAGAAGACCCCGCCGCAGCTTGTCTGTTTTTTATTTTGTTTCCTGTGCCTTTGCTTCTTTTTCTGCCAGAACCTCGCCCTTGTCCAGCAGCTCCATCATGCGGGCGTGGGCGGCGTCACGGGCGGTGTAGACCACACCCGACAACAGCACGGTATCCCCTGCTTTCAGCGGCGCAAGGTCCTGCTTGGAGAGTGGCGTTTTCAGTACATATTGCATCGTTGCGCCTCCTTACAGCGTGCGGCTGGCGCGGCGGGTGACGTGGCAGCTGATGTTGACGGCCACGGGCAGGCAGGCCACATGGGTGGGCTTTTGCTCAATGGCAACCCCCAGACAGGTCGTGGCACCGCCAAAGCCCTGCGGGCCAAAGCCTGTGGCGTTGATGGCGTCCAGCAGTTCCTTTTCCAGCGCTGCATAATACGGGTCGGCGTTGGGCTCGTCCAGCGGGCGCAGCAGTGCCTTTTTGGCCAGCGCTGCGCAGTGGTCGAAGCTACCGCCGATGCCGATACCCAGCACAATGGGCGGGCAGGGGTTGGCTCCGGCCTGCTCCACCGTGTCAAGCACGAATTTTTTCACGCCCTCGACGCCGTCGGCTGGCTTGAGCATGGCAAGGCGGCTCATGTTTTCACTGCCTGCGCCCTTGGGGGCGACGGTGATTTTGCAGCCGCTGCCCGGCACAAGATGCACGGTCAGGAATGCCGGGGTGTTGTCCCCCGTGTTGACGCGCTGCAGCGGGTCGGCGGTGATGGATTTGCGTAAGAATGCTTTCTCGTAGCCGCGGCGCACGCCCTCGTTGACGGCATCGGTCAGGTCGCCGTCAATGTGGGCGTCCTGGCCCAGTTCGATAAAGACGCAGGCCATGCCGGTGTCCTGGCAGATGGGCAGGTCTTTCTCTCTGGCGGCGCTCAGGTTGGACCACAGCAGGTCCAGGGTATTCTTTGCCAGCGGCCAGGGCTCTTCCTGCCGGGCCTTGTCCAGTGCCGCCTGCACATCCTGCGGCAGGCGGGTGTTGGCCTCGATGCAGAGAGCCTCCACTGCGTCGGTGATGGCGGCGGCGGGAATTTCACGGATGCTCATACGCGCGCCACGCCGCTTTCTCTCGCGGCCTGTGCGACGGCAGCGGCGACGGCATCGGCCACGCGGGGGTCAAATGCCTTGGGCAGGATGTTTTCCTCGTTCAGCTCGTCGTCGGGGATGAGGCCCGCGATGGCCTTGGCGGCGGCCATCTTCATGGCGGGGTTGATGTCCCGCGCACGGACGGACAGCGCACCCTTGAAGATGCCGGGGAACGCCAGTACATTGTTGACCTGGTTCGGGAAGTCGCTGCGGCCCGTGCCGATGACGCGGACGCCCGCCTGCTTAGCGAGATCGGGCATGATCTCGGGCGTGGGGTTCGCCATAGCAAAGACGATGGCGTCCTTCGCCATCGTGGCGGCCAGTTCGGGGGTCAGTGCGCCCGCAATCGACGTACCAATGAAGACGTCCGCGTCCCGTATGGCCTCGGCCAGACCGCCGGTCAGCTTGTCGGGGTTCGTCTCCTCGGCCAGTCTGCCCTTGTGGCCTTCAAGGCCCGCGGGGCGGTTCGGGTAGAGGATGCCGTGCTCATCAACGGCGACGATGTTCTTAGCGCCCGCGACCTGCAGCATGTGGATGATGGCCGTGCCCGCCGCGCCGGGGCCGTTCTGGACGATCTTGACGTCCTCAATGCGCTTGCCGACGACCTTCAGGGCGTTGAGCACACCCGCCAGCACGATGATGGCTGTGCCGTGCTGGTCGTCGTGGAACACAGGGATGTCGAGGTCACGCTCGAGTTCGGCTTCGATTTCAAAGCACTCGGGGCTGCGGATGTCCTCCAGGTTGATACCGCCGAAGGTCGGGGCAATGGCCTTGACCGCAGCGATGACCTCCTCCTTCGTCTTGGCGTTCAGGCAGATGGGGAACGCATCAACGCCGCCGAACTCCTTGAACAGGACGCACTTGCCCTCCATGACCGGCAGACCGGCCTCAGGACCGATGTTGCCCAGACCCAGCACGGCAGTGCCGTTCGTGACGACGGCGACGGTACGGCCCTTCATCGTGTAGGTGTAGACGTCATCGGGGTTTGCCTTGATCTTGCGGCACGGCTCGGCCACGCCGGGGGTATAGGCGGTGGACAGCGCGTCGCGGTCCTTGCATTCGCAAAGGCTCTGCACGGCGATCTTGCCGGGGAACTTGCTGTGGAGCTCCAGAGCAGCTTTGTTGTAGTCCATGGGGATACCTCTCCTTTATATAGTTTTACTTTCCGTAATGGTGCCCGGTAGGGGCCGGACATGTCCGGCCCGCAGGCTTGCCGCCACATCGCTATGCATTTTACGTTGAGGGCAGGGCATGCCCTGCCCCTACCGAGTTGCTTCTTTTATTCGTGGTGCACCGGTGCATAGTCCGGTTCCAGCTTTATGACACAGAAATGGTCGGGCCACTTGGCCTGTACGGCATTGCGCAGGGCATTGACGAGCTTGACGCCCCGGTGCTGTTTGTCGGTCATGTACTCGGCAGGGACGGCACAGTCAAAAATCACGTTTGTATGTGTCGGGCCGGGCACAATGCGCAGGTCGTGGATGTTGGCCATCGGCGCGAGCTCCTCGACCTCACGCTGCAGAAACGCCTTCAGCTCGTCCGCGTGGGGGTCACCGGTCACGACGGGGTCAAAGTGGATCGTCGCGATCAGCCCGTCCTCCACAAGCAGGTCCCGCTCAATGCGGTCAATGACATCGTGGCTGTGCATGACGTCGTCCTTAGCGTCCATTTCCAGATGGAAGCTGACCAGGCGGCTGCCGGGGCCGTAGTCGTGGATCATCAGATCGTGCACGCCCAGCACGCCGGGATAGCTCAGGGCCTTTTTCTCGATATGCTCGACCAGATCCGAGTCAGGCGCTGCACCCAGCAGCGGATTGATGGTGTCTCTGACGAGCATTGCACCGCTGTACAAAATGAACGCCGCCACACCGATACCCATCAGTCCGTCAATGCGGGCAAATCCGGTGAGCTTTGTCAGAATCGTGGCTACCAGAACCGCTGCCGTCGTGATGACATCGTTGCGGGCATCGGCGGCGGTGGCCAGCAGCGTTTCCGAGTCGATGGCCGTGCCGATCTGCCGGTTCAGCCTGCTCATCCAGAGCTTAACGAGGATGGACGCAATCAGTACTGCAACCATGAGCCAGCTGAAAGCGACCTCCGTCGGGTGCAGAACCTTGGCAAAGCTCTCCTTCAAAAGCTCCACGCCGATGACCAGGATCATGACAGAGACCGCCAGCCCGGCCAGATACTCATACCGGGCATGGCCGTAGGGATGCTCCGAGTCCGCCGGGCGCGCACCGAGTTTGAAGCCGACGAGGCTGACGATATTGGAGCTGGCATCGGACAGGTTGTTCATGCCGTCGGCGGTGATGGCAACGCTGCCGGTCAGTACACCGACGGCGATCTTGCCGCCCGCCAGCAGTAGGTTGCACACCACGCTGACGATGCAGGCCAGATTTCCGTAGGCCGTGCGGACGGCGCGATCCGCGGTGCTTTTATAATTTTTGACGAAAGCCCGTATTAAAAGCTGAATCAGTGGGAATACCCCCTCTTTTAGAAAAAGACAGACCTTGTAAGGGTCTGCCTTTTGGTTGGCTATAAGTTCTTGCCTCCTCTGGGAGGGGGCCAAGGAGAAAAATTACTTCCGCACGATGCAGGCATCGCGCTCGGGGCCGACGGAGATGTACTTGATCTTGCAGCCGACCAGCTCCTCCAGACGCTTTACATAGTCCTGAGCAGCCTTGGGCAGGTCCTCAAACTTGCGCACGCCGGTAATGTCGCAGTGCCAGCCGGGCACGGTCTCGACAACGGGCTGGGCGTCGTCCAGCGTCTTGCCCATGGGGAAGCGGGTGGTCGTGCTGCCGTCGGTCAGCTTGTAGGCAGTGACGATGGGCACTTCCTCCATGTAGTCGAGGACGTCCAGCAGGGTCAGGGCCAGTTCATCGCAGCCCTGGCACTGCACGCCGTAGCGGCTTGCCACAGCGTCGAACGGACCGACGCGGCGGGGACGGCCCGTGGCGGCGCCGTACTCATGGCCGTGCTCACGCAGCACGTCCTTTTCCGCCTCGGTCATAGCCAGCTCCGTGGTGAAGGGGCCCTCACCGACGCAGGAGGAATAAGCCTTCATAATGCCGATGGAGAGGTTCAGCTTGTGGCCCGGGATGCCCGCACCGATGGGTGCATAGGCGGACACAGTGTTGGAGGAAGACGTGTAAGGATAGATGCCGAAGTCGATGTCACGCAGAGCGCCCAGCTGGGCCTCGAACATGATCTTCTTGCCCTCGCGGTCAGCCTTGTCCAGATAGCCGCCCACATCGCAGATGTAGGGGGCAAACAGCTTGGAATATTTCTCGCACCAGGCCCACATCTCGTCAACGCTGACGGGCTTCTGGCCGTAGATCTTCTCCATGGTCAGGTTCTTGGACTCGACGATGGTCTCCAGACGTTTCCTGACACTGGCGTCCATGTGGACGAGGTCGCCCATGCGCAGGGTCTTTTTCATGTACTTGTCGCCGTAGCTGTAGGCGATGCCGCGCTTGGTGGAGCCGAACTGAGCGCCGGTCTTGGACAGGCGCTCTTCCTCAAGGCCATCCTGTGCGACATGGAACGGCATGGTGATGGTCGCACGGTCAGAGATTTTCAGGTTTTTGGGGCTGATCTCAACACCCTTCTCGGTCAGGGAGGCGATTTCCTTCTCGAGGTGCTCGGGGTCGATGACCATACCGCCGCCCATAACGCAGACAACGTCGGGGCGCAGAATGCCGGAGGGAATCAGGTTCAGGACGAATTTGCCGCGCTCGGTCTTGACGGTGTGGCCTGCATTGTCGCCGCCCTGATAGCGCGCAACAATGTCATAGTCCTGGCTGAGCAGGTCGACCATGCGGCCCTTGCCCTCGTCGCCCCAGTTAATGCCGGTAATGGAAGTAAGCATACGTTTCTACCTCTTTTGTAAGTAAATAGGCATTTCAGCCTTTTCCGGAATCTCCGGGATCCGCTGCCGTTCTGTATTATATCATATTTGTCAAGAGAATACTATAGCTGTTTTGTACAAGATTCAAATGTTTCCGTTGGCGCAGTTGCAGGGGCAGATCAATGCTTAGAGAGCTTCGCATACTCGGCATAGGGGATCTTTGCGCCGTCCGCAGTCTGGACATAGGTGCTGTCGAGCTGCTGTTTGAAGGCCGCGCGCATATCGGCCAGATACTCCTTGCGCAAAGCGTCGCGCTCGGCGGTCTCGCGCTCGGTCAGACCGATGGCCTTGGCCTTTTTTGCCAGCGCGTTGATGCGGTCAATTTTGGATTTTTCCATGGTGTATGTCTCCTTGTTGTTTGTCTATTTTCCATTATACCACATTTTCACAGCAATTTCATTTTACTTTTCCGAAAAAGCGTGTATAATAAGAAAGTATGCAATTTTGAAAAAGACAGGAGAATTCCATGAAACTGAAGAATTTCCGCCGTGTGGCAGCCCTTGGCATGGCTGTCGGCATGACCGCTGTGCTTGCGGCCTGCGGCAATACCGCTGACACCGCCTCCTCCGAGGCCGCTGAATCTACCGCCGAGACGGCTGACACCGCCGAGAAGGCCAGCGCTGAGACCGCGGACGCTGAGTACGCCTATCTGGCTGATTTCAGCTTTTCCGATGCGTTTGACGAGAACGGTTATCTCAAGGGCGTGACCGCCGCCGATTATGTCACCCTGCCCGACGACTACGCGGACATCACGATCAGCGCCGACCTGGGCCAGGTCAGCGACGACGACATCAATGATTACATTGATTCCAACGTGCTGTCCAACTTTGCGACCACGAATGAGGTCAAGGACCGCGCAGCCGCGGACGGCGATACGGTCAACATTGACTATGTGGGCCGCATCGACGGCGTTGCTTTCGACGGCGGCGACACCAAGGGCAGCGGCGCCGACCTGACTTTGGGCAGCGGCACCTACATTGACAACTTTGAAGATCAGATCGTCGGCCATACCCCCGGCGAGACCTTTGACGTCACGGTCACCTTCCCCGAGGATTACGGCAATGAGGACCTGAACGGCAAGGAAGCCGTCTTTGAGACGACTTTGAACTACATCAAGGAGTCCGTCACCCCCGAGCTGACCGACGACTGGGTCAAGGAAAATCTTGGCGAGAGCATGAGCCTGAACAGCGTCGATGAGCTGAAAGCCTTCGTCAAGTCCACGATGCTCTATGACAACCAGGCCAGTGACGTTTACACCGCCCTGCATGACAAGGCCAGCTACGCGGACGAGCTGCCGCAGACCGCGCTGGACTACTACCGCGATGTGCTGCTGTACCGCATTTACACCAACGCCCAGAAATACGGCACCGACATGAACACCCTGCTTTCCTCCGGCATGATGGGCAGCAGCTATGACAGCGTGGATGCCTATCTGGCAGATGCCAACGACAGCATCAAGTCCATCACCCAGCAGGCCCTGCTGATGCAGGCCGTGGCCGAGAAAACGGGCTTTAAGTGCGACACCGCCACCATGAGCGCTGACTTTGGCCGCTACTACGGCACCACCGACCCGAGCCAGTATGTCTCCGCCTACGGTGAGAACTACATCAAGATGAATGTTCTGCAGAGCGACGTCATGCAGAGCCTGATTGACAACGTTAAGTACGAATAAGCGGTAAGCACCGCCGCACTCCCGGTTTTGCACCGGGAGTGCTTTTTTGTTGCTTTTTGCGGGGGAAACCTTTATAATAAAGGTATTCTGAATAAGGAGTCCTTCCCTATGCCTCTTATCATCCCGAAAGACCTGCCTGCTTACGAGGAATTGCAGCAGGAAAATGTATTTGTCATGCACCAGGAGCGCGCGATGAGCCAGCATATCCGCCCGCTGCGCATCCTGATTTTAAACCTGATGCCGACCAAGATCGTGACCGAGACCCAGCTGGCCCGCCTGCTGGCAAACAGCCCTTTGCAGGTGCAGGTCACCTTTTTGCAGACGGCGACCCACAGCACGACCCACACCGCGCCCGAGCACATGAAGGCGTTCTACAAGACGTTTGACGAGATCAAAAACGAGCGCTTTGACGGCATGATCATCACCGGTGCGCCGATTGAGGACCTGGACTACGAGGACGTTGACTACTGGGACGAGCTCTGCCGCATCATGGACTACACCAAGGAGAACGTCTACTCCACCATCCACCTGTGCTGGGGTGCGCTGGCGGGGCTGTACTACCACTTCGGCATCCCCAAGGTGCATCTGGACAAGAAGATGTTCGGCGTGTTTGAGCATCGTGTGACACGCCCTTCCAATCCGCTGGTGCGCGGCTTCGACGAGGTATTCTACGCCCCGCACAGCCGCTGGGCCGGGCTGGACCGCGCTGCCATCGACGCCTGCGGCGACCTGCGCATTCTGGCCGAGAGCGACATTGCCGGGCCGATGCTGCTTTCCACCGAGTCCGGGCGGCAGATCTTTGTCATCGGCCACCCAGAGTACGACAAATATACGCTGGACAGGGAGTATAAGCGCGATGTGAAGGCCGGCAAGCCCATCAACATCCCGTGCAACTACTACCCCGACGACGATCCGAGCCGCGACCCGCTGTTCCGCTGGCGCGCCCACGGGTATCTGCTGTACACGAACTGGCTGAACTACTACGTGTATCAGGACACGCCGTATGATCTGAGCCGTCTGGAAGCGTTGGAGAAGTAATAGCCCATTTGCAGGGGCGGATGCTTGCATCGACCCCTACAGGTTCCCCGATAGTAGAATTTTGTCTCAAGGAGCTTACTATGCCCAAAATCAGCGCCTGCATTGTGGCGTACTGTGATTATGACGAGGTCTGCGCCGCGGTGCGCAGCATCCTGCACTATACCCCTGCCCCGGATCTTGCCCTGTATGTCGTGGACAACGGCAGTCCCGACGGCTGCGGCAGGCAGCTGGCAGAGACGGATTTCGGCGACAGCCGCGTGACTGTGCTGCCGCTGGAAAAAAATATCGGCTTCGGCAAGGGCCACAACTATGTGCTGGATCGTCTGACCAGCGACGTACACTTTATTCTGAACCCGGACATCCTGCTGACCGGCGACGTGCTGGAGGACATGGCCGCGTGGCTGCTGGCCCGGCCCGGGGCCGCCATGGCAACGCCCCAGCTGCGCTACCCGGACGGCAAGCTGCAGCACCTGCCCCGCCGCAAGCCGACGCCCTGGCTGCTGCTGGCGCGGCAGCTGGCCCCGAAGCTCGGCGGCTGCTTTAAGAAGGACGACGACCACTACACGATGCAGGATGAGGATCTGACCGTGCCCCGCCGCATCGAGTTCTGCACCGGCAGCTTTATGGCTGTGCGCACCGATGTGTTCAAGGAAATCGGCGGGTTTGACCCCGGGTATTTCATGTATGTGGAGGACGCCGACCTGACCCAGAAGGTGCTGCAGAAGGGCACCGTCTGGCTGGCTCCGCAGTTTTCCGCCATTCATGCGTGGCACCGTGCCCCCATGCGCGACGCAGGCAAGTTCAAGATGCAGCTTGTCAGCATGGGACGGTATTTCAAAAAGTGGGGCTGTGGGAAAGGCAGCGTGTAACGCCGCAGGGGTATTGACATTTGTCCTCACCTGTGGTACATTTAATCCATAGCAAGGCCGCTGACCGACGGAAATACGTGGGGTTCACCACGGGGGACGCGGCACCACAACTTGCTGCTTAAGCCGACCGTCTGGGCTGCATACACTGGGGAATGAGTGTGTGCAGCCCATTTTGTTTTAAAACGGAGGAAATTACTATGCTGAGCGACATCGAAATTGCACAGGCCACCAAAATGCAGCCCATCACCGAAATCGCCGCCAATCTGGGCCTGCAGGGCGAGGACGTCATCCCCTACGGCCACTACAAGGCCAAGCTGAACCACAAGCTGGCCAAGGCTGACAAGCCAGAGGGCAAGCTGATCTTAGTCACCGCCATCAGCCCCACGCCCGCGGGCGAAGGCAAGACCACGACGAGCGTCGGTCTGGCGGACGCCATGAACGCGCTGGGCAAAAAAACGATGCTCTGCCTGCGTGAGCCGTCGCTCGGCCCCGTGTTCGGCATCAAGGGCGGCGCTGCCGGCGGCGGCTATGCTCAGGTCGTGCCGATGGAGGACATCAACCTGCACTTCACCGGCGATATGCACGCCATCACCGCTGCCAACAACCTGCTGTGTGCCATTTTGGACAACCACATGCAGCAGGGCAACGAGCTGAACATCGACCAGCGCCGCATCCTGTTCAAACGCTGCATGGACATGAACGACCGCGCACTGCGCTTTGTCAACGTCGGACTGGGCGGAAAAGCAAACGGTATCCCGCGTGAGGACGGCTTCCAGATTACCGTTGCCAGCGAGGTTATGGCAATCCTGTGCCTTGCCTCGGATATGCAGGACCTCAAGGAGCGTCTGGGCAACATTCTGGTCGCTTACACCTATGACAACAAGCCGGTCTACGCCAAAGACCTCAAAGTAAACGGCTCGATGGCAGTCCTGCTTAAAGACGCCATCAAACCAAACCTGGTACAGACTTTGGAAAACACCCCTGCTCTGATGCACGGTGGTCCATTTGCCAACATCGCACACGGCTGCAACTCGGTTCGTGCAACCAAACTTGCCCTGAAACTGGCAGACTACACCATCACCGAGGCAGGCTTCGGCTCGGACCTTGGCGCTGAAAAGTTCCTGGACATCAAGTGCCGCTATGCAGGACTCAAACCATCCGCTATCGTTGTGGTTGCCACCCTGCGCGCACTCAAATATAACGGCGGTGTACCAAAAGCAGAAACCGCTCAGCCAAACGTGGAAGCTGTCAAAGCCGGTCTGTGCAACCTTGCCGCTCATGTAGAAAACATGAAGAAGTTCGGCGTTCCGGTCGTTGTTGCCATCAACCATTTCCTGACCGACTCGGATGAGGAGATTGCTGTACTGGAAAACTACTGCCGTGAAAACGACGTCGAATTTGCCCTCTCCGATGTATTCGCCAAAGGCGGCGAAGGCGGCGTAGCTCTGGCAGAAAAAGTGGTGAAGGCCTGCGAAAAACCTGCCAACTTTGCACCGCTGTATGACGTAGAGCTGCCAATCAAGGAAAAAATCGACATCATCGCCAAGAACATCTACGGAGCAGACAGCGTTGTTTACTCCTCCGAGGCGCTCAAGTCGATTGCCAATATCGAAAAACTCGGACAGGACAAACTGCCAATCTGCATGGCAAAGACCCAGTACTCGCTGTCCGACGACCCTTCCAAGCTTGGACGTCCAACCGGATTCAAGCTCAACATCCGTGATGTCAAACTTTCTGCCGGCGCCGGCTTCATCGTCGCTCTGTCCGGTACCATCATGACCATGCCCGGTCTAGGCAAAGACCCTGCGGCTTACCGCATCGACATTGATGAGGACGGTCACATCCACGGTCTGTTTTAACGCAGTTTTCAGGGAGGTTTCCGAAGGCGGGGACCTCCCTGCCTTTTGGTTGCCGCCCGGTTGGGAAGAAAGGAAATCCATGAAAAATTATATCAGCCACAGTCCCGAGCAGACCGAACAGATTGCCGCCGAGTTTGCCTCGACTTTAAAAAGCGGCGATGTGATCGCCTATAAAGGTCCGATGGGCGCAGGAAAAACAGCCTTCACCCGCGGGCTTTGCCGTGGGCTGGGACTGGACGATCCCGTTTCCAGCCCTACCTTTGCTCTGGTCCATCAATATGGTAACGGAGAACACGCCCTGTATCACTTCGATATGTATCGGGTGGAAAGCTATGAGGACCTGTACTCCACCGGATTTTTTGATTATCTGGACTACGGAGGCATCCTTGCCATCGAATGGAGCGAAAACATCGAGGCGGTCCTTCCGCCAAACACCATCACCGTTACCATCCAAAAGGATGAAAATGATCCCGATCTGCGCCGGATTCAAATTGACCGACCCTAAATAAGGAGGAGCTTTTTCTTGATCATCTTTGCTATGGATACCTCGGCTGCCGCCGCTTCCTGCGCTTTGCTCGAGGACGACCGACCGATTGCTCAATTTTATACCGATGCCCACCTGACCCACAGCCAAACCATCATGCCAATGGTGGAATCGCTGCTGTCGTGCAGCCACATGACCATCCAGCAGGTGGATTTGTTTGCCGCTTCGGTGGGTCCCGGCTCCTTCACCGGTCTGCGCATCGGGGTAGCTGCCGTCAAAGGGATGGCACAGGTGCTGGACAAGCCCTGCATTGCCGTTTCCGCACTGGAAGGACTGGCGTACAATCTGTCCGACCGCACCGGCATCATCTGTCCTGCACTGGATGCGCGCTGCGGTCAGGTCTACACCGCCTGGTTCGACGCCGACCGGCAGATGCAGCGGATGCACGAGGACTGTGCGCTGATGGCAGACCAACTGTGTGAACAGCTGATTCCTCTTTCCCAACAGGCTCCCATCACGCTGGTGGGCGACGGAGCGCAGCTGGTAAAGGATACCATGCAGACCATCGACCCGCAACTGTCTGACCGACTTTTGCTCCCGGGCAAGCACCTTCTGCTCCAGCATGCCTATGGCATCGGGCTTGCCGCCTGGTGCCAGGTGACCCAGCAGAAGATGCCGCTCATCTCCGCCCAGCAGCTGGTTCCTGTCTATCTCAAGCTGCCGCAGGCACAGCGGGAACTTCAACTCAAGCTGAAAAAGCAGCAGTAACTGCTCTTGCTTTTTGCAAACCTATTTTTACACCATCTTATCCAATCATCTAAATATGACGGAGGGTATCATTATGCTCGTAATTGGTAGTGACCACGGCGGTTTCCTACTCAAACAGGAAATCAAAAAACATCTGGAAGAAAAAGGAGTCGACTTTGTAGATGTCGGCTGCTACGACGAAAACTCGGTAGATTATCCCGACGTTGCCAAGGCTGCCTGTGACAAAATCACCAGCGGCGAATGTGACATCGGCATCCTGATCTGCGGCACCGGCATCGGCATCTCGATGGCTGCCAACAAGGTCAAAGGAATCCGCGCTGCCTGCTGTTCCGACTGCTTCAGCGCAAAATACACCCGTTTGCACAACAACGCCAACGTTCTGTGCTTTGGCGGCAGGGTTGTCGGCGCAGGACTTGCCTGCATGATGGTCGATGCCTTCCTGGAAACCGGTTTTGAGGGCGGACGCCATCAGAGAAGGGTGGACAAAATTCTGGCTTTGGAAGAAAACTTTGGCAAATAACGCATTTTTCCCGTCTTTTTTGAGTAAATTGCCGATTTTCCCATTTCTGAAAAAAATGGTGAAAAAAATATTTTCTTCTGACCGCGTTTGTTGTAAAATAGAGATATAGGTTTGGCATTTGATTTTTGTTCAAGTGCCGGATGACCTATCCTCATCTTATTAAAACTGAAAGGATTCGATCATTATGACTCCTATGATTTTTGATCACCCACTCATCCAGCACAAGATTTCCCTGCTGAGAAACAAAAACACCGGTTCCAAGGAATTCCGCGAACTGGTCGGCGAAGTATCCATGCTGATGTGCTATGAAGCTACCCGCGACCTGCCGCTCAAAGAGGTTGAAATCGAAACTCCTGTTGCTCTGGCAAAGACCAAAGTCATTGCCGGCAGAAAACTGGCGTTCGTTCCAATCCTGCGCGCTGGTATCGGTATGCTCGACGGCGTGCTGTCGATGGTTCCTGCTGCTAAGGTCGGTCACATCGGTCTTTACCGCGACCCACAGACCCTGCAGCCGGTCAAATACTACTGCAAACTTCCTTCCGACATCAACGAGCGCGAGGTCATCGTTCTCGATCCAATGCTGGCAACCGGCGGTTCTGCTGTCGCTGCCATCCAGATGCTCAAGGAAAGCGGTGCTGCCAACATCAAATTCATGTGCATCATCGCAGCTCCAGAAGGTCTGAACACACTGACCGAAGCACATCCTGACGTACAGGTTTACTGTGCTGCTCTGGATGAAAAGCTCAACGACGACAAGTACATCGTTCCTGGTCTGGGTGACTGCGGAGACCGTATCTTCGGCACCAAATAA
>ERZ779890.3840-NODE-3840-length-13034-cov-4.645890_pt1 | contig 13034 bp, 7 predicted proteins | sample MGYA00511553_ERZ779890 | MGnify/ENA primary metagenome ERZ779890 (study PRJEB29588, sample SAMEA2152064) | human gut metagenome | biome: human gut; feature: human-associated habitat; material: faeces | place: Denmark | collected 2008/2010 ...
GACGGTTATAATCTGTGATATGCATGAAGTCCTCTTCTTCCAGAAGTTCCATCGGGTCAAGCCCGCATCGCCTGGAAAGCAGATAGTAAACACTGTCTGTTGCCAGCTGACGAAAATCACTGCGGATCGTCACCTCATCCAGATCTTCCAGATAAGTACCTTCTACAGCATATTCCAATCCATCCAGGTATTCCTCCAGATTGTCATTGACCATTTCCCTTGCGACCGCCATCAATGCGTCCTGCAAAGTTGCCGCATCCTTTTCTTCCAGAGCATAGACTTCTGCCAGATGGGTGAGGATCTCTTCTCTCTGGTGTTCCTGCATCTTCCAAAGATATGGGCTTCTGCCTCCGGCTACCATGTGGGTATCCGAAATATCAAACACATAACGAAGTTTGGTATTCTGCCAGGTTTCATCAAACAAGGCAATTCCTCTTGCACCACGATTTACCCAGCGTAACATCTTTTCATTCCATAGTTCCAGTGATGCACAGGCTGTTGCGTCTGGACGCTGTGCATGGATCAGAAGCTGGTCTGAAAAAGAATAACGATATAACCTTGATGCTGTGTCCATATAATCCATCCAATCCCCTGGCGAACTGCTCACTGATACGGCATGTTCCTGCACCAAGTTTCGGATGTCCTGTAGTTTAGACATTAAACTTCCCTCCTATCAATAAAAAAACAGCCCACTCTTTTTTAGAATTGGCTGCATAAAATGTACTTTACTTTTCGGAGAGAAAATGCTATATTCTAATTGAAAAGAGTAACCGCCCACAAGGTGGATGCTCCTGGATTAGGTTTTAATTTATTTTGCTCTCAAAGAGAGCTGCCTATCCTGTTGGCAGACAGGGTAGGCTATTTTTTTCGCTTGTTGTCCCTATTATCCAAATAGGCAAGCAAAGCAATCAGAAACGTACCGCCTAAGAACAATAAGCTCAAGACTTCGTATGTATCCATTCGCTCCACCTCCCTTCTTCTGTATCCCTTAACGGAATCTGAAAATCCAGGAGGTTTTTACCAACCCTGTACACGGTTACTCCAGTAATATTCTAACAGGTAACTCTCCGCAAAGCAATTCCTTTTTACTTCATACGGTTTTATATTCTGTTTTTCTCTTATTCTCTGGCCAATGCAGTTTCCATTCCAGATATTCCTCTTCTGTGATTCTTCCATCGCCCAATTTCTGCTTTTTCCCCATCCATTCCTGCAGATAAGACATTGTTTTTTTATCCCTCATTGTGATTCCAACTATTTCACTTTCTGAATCATTTAGCAGGAACAGATGAAAAAGCCCTCTATTTTCTTCATCCATCCAGAATAAAGTTTCCATTAATTCGTCCATTGTCGCAATTCCAGGACTTGAAAAATTTCGGACATCAACTTCCAATATTTCTGCTATCCGGATAAGCGTTTCCTGCTTCGGTGTACGCTGTCCACTTTCATATTGGGCGATTCTCACATCCGCACTACTTTCCCCATATCCTAATCTGCGTCCCAATTCCTTTTGAGTTATGTTGCGAAACATACGGATTTTTCTTATTCTTGCTCCTAATTTCAATTTCTTCTCCTTTTCAAAATGGGGCTGTGCAGTAACCACAGCCCCAGAACACTATTTATATTATCATTTGCGTTTTCTCTTAACTGTCACTACAGTTCCCAGACATCCTGCTGATACTGCAAGTGCCAGCACAAAAATAGCAATATTTGTATTATCTCCTGTTTTTGGTGAATTGGATACAGAAGTCGCATCAGAACCATGGGAACCAGGAGTGCTGACTCCCTGGTTTTCTGATGTTTCCGGAGTGTCTTTTTCCGGAGCTTTCTTATTTGTCAGATCCAGAGTATATTCAATCACAGGAGTACGGTCATTGACATATTCAAACTGAATCTTATGCTCGGTTTCATCAAGCTGATAGCCATCCAGTGTTTTTGTTTCTTTCAGGATATATGTGATTGCTTTTTTATACTGCCCATTCTTAAAAGTCGCAATCGGATAATTCTTTGATTCTGCATGGCCAGCACTGTCTGTTACCAGAGTTTCCAGAACTTTACCTTTGCTGTCACAAAGGGCAAATTCTACACCTTTCATTGGCTTCTTGGTATCTTTATCCGTTTTATTTAAGATTACCTTGCCCATTGCCTGTTCATCTTCCATTTTGGCTCCCTGAACATCTCCGGTGTCCTTAACCTCAAATGTCACTTTATTTGCCACAATATAGCCTTTCGGTGCTGTTTCCTCCAACAACGTATAAGTGCCGACTGAAAGTTTCTCTACATAATGGGGCTGATCACCAGATGTCCAGCTTTCCATAACTTCCTGGTTTTCATTAAGAATATACAGTTTAGCACCTTTGACCTCGCTGCTTCCATCTGTCATATCAACTTTACTGATCAGAATTTTTGTTGTATCATCCTGCATTTCTACTTTCTGTATATCTGCAGTATTTTCTACTACAAACGTAATGGATTCTGCAGTTGCATAACCATCAGCAGGAATTGTCTCTGTTAATGTATATTTCTTTCCAACTTCCAGTTCCTTAATGATGTGTGGTGTGCTTCCGGAAGTCCACTCATCCACAACGTTTCCCTCTGAATCGGATACTTTCAGTTTTGCACCTGGTAATTCTTCCCCGGTTGTAATATCTGATTTTGTGATTTCAAAAGTAGTTGGCTCATCTTCATAAGTGAACTCAAAGGATACTTCTGCAACCTCTTCTCCCGCATAAGCAAAATCAAATTCCTTGATTTCTTCTGTTGTCACAAATCCAGCAGGAGCCTGCACTTCTTTTACATAGTAGTTGCCATTGATTGGAAGATCTGCCGTAAATACAATCCTTCCATCCTGATCCGTAGCTTTCTGCTCGATCATGGTATCTGCTTTCAGGATTACTTCGCCTTCTGCATTTAAAATATCATTCTTTGTATAAAGTGCAAATACTCCGCCTTCCAGAACACGGTCTGTATTTTTTTCTTTCTTAACTACAGTTACTTTTGCTTTCTGGCGGTTATTCTGCCAGTCCTCATCATAAGTCACAACCGGAGTATTCTGATCACGATAAGTCAGATCAACCTCTCTGATTTCTCCATCCAGAACATATCCATCCGCCGTCTCTTTTTCCTTTACATAATATTTGCCTAAAGGAAGATCTTCTGATCTTGCATATCCAAGAGCATCTGTCGTAATTGTTGCTACCAATTCGTCCTTTTTATAATAATCACTGCTTTCCCCATCTGCAGCCTTGATATCCTCCGCTGCATAAATTTCAAAAGTAACATCTTTCAAAGAACCTGTAACATAGCCAAATGCTGCGTCCATGCCGCCTGCCAGCATATCTTTCCAGGTAACTTCCTTGACAAATTCACCTTTTTTATTGATGATGATTCGTCCAACCGGAACAGCATCCTTCATTTCTACTTTTTGAACATCTGCAGTATCAGAAACTGTAAATTTCACTTCCTCCGCCTGCAGATAACCATATGGTGCAAACTCTTCCCGAAGTGTGTAGGTTTTTCCCACATGGAGTCTTTTTATTACATGAGCTTTTCCTTTTACAGAAGTCCATTTTTCTACTTCTTTTCCGTCTGAATCCAAAACCGTCAGTGTTGCTCCGTCAAGTTCCACACCTGTTGTAATATCTGATTTCGTAAATTCAGTTGTTGTCGGCTCATTCTTAAAAACGGTTTCCAGTTTTACTGTTTTTACTTCCTGTCCCTGATATTTCGCAGTCACCTCAATCTGCTCATCTGAAGATACAAAACCATCTGGTGCTGCCAGTTCTTTTATATAATAAGTTCCAAATGGCAGATCCTGCTCAAAAACAGTTTTTCCATCTTCACCTGTTACCGCTTTTGTAAGCAGTTCGTCTGCTTTTACCAGTACCTTATCCCCTGCTTTTATATCCTCTTTTGTGTAAAGACCAAACTCTGCTCCAGAAAGCCCTTTCTCATTTTCAGCATCTTTTTTCACAACTGACACTTCTACTTTCTGGCGGTCATTTATAAACTCTGCACTCTGTGAGATCACTGGTGTATTCTGGTCTGCATAGACGAAAGAAATCTTCTGTTCTTCTTCATTTAATACAAATCCCTCCGGTGCAGTCTTTTCTACAACTTTGTATTCTCCTAGAGGCAGATTATCAAGCTCTGCTTTTCCGGATTCATCCGTTGTCAGTTCTGCAACTTTTTCACCCTTTGCATATTTCAGGATTCTTTTTCCTGTATCATCTTTCTGGAAATCTGCTGTATAGATATCCTCTGCAGCATATACTTCATATACTGCACCGGAAAGGTTTTGAACTTCATACCTAAAATCATTCTTATAGGTCGAAAGAACCTCTCCTTTTTTCTGTACAGTGAGTTTTCCTTTCACCGAATGGTCCTCATATACCACTTCAATGACCGCATCACCTGAAACCGGATCCGTCTGATACAGGGTATTGGTATCCACCTGTATTTCGACATAATTTTTGTTAATGGTATAACCGTCCGGTGCTGTTACCTCTTCGATTCTATAATGACCAATTTTTAAATTCTGAGGCAGTATCAGATATCCATCTGTATCTGTGAAATAAGAGATATGTGTAACGGTTGTCGGGTATGTAGTTACCTGCTCTACATATTTTTCATGATCCATATCATAAATTTTAAACTCTGTTCCCGGAATTAGAACAGATTTTTTAGTCTCATCATCCTGTTTGATAATTTTCAATTTTGCAGAAAATTCTTTATCCAAAAGAACTCTCCATGTCTGCGGCTCTGTTGGTTTATTCTCTGTAATCCGGACAATAAAATCATCTACAGGTTTGTAATTATGGGGTGTTGTAGTTTCTCTCACCAGATATGTTCCATATGGAATTGCAATGGATTTTACATAGCCTTTCTCATTTGTAAAAATTTCCGTTGCTCCATTTTCACCGATCACAACCGGCTCTGCAGAGGAAAAATCATAATTTCCATCCTCTTTTACCACCAAAGAAGATACCAGATATGCACTAAATCCAGCTCCGGATAGTAATGCAGCATCTGTGTCTCCATTATTGGAAGCTTTAATAAGTTCAAACGGCTGTTTCTTCACCGTTTCCAGTGAGGTACACTCTTTTTCTACAACCGCTGTCAGATCACCTTCATCACTGCATACAAGATCATATTCATGCTCGTCTGCCAGATATCCTACGGATGGGGTAATTTCCTTGATGTAATACTCTCCAAGATAAAGATTCTCTATCCTTGCTTTTCCTTCTTTATCGGTAGTTAGCGTACCAATCTGGCTTCCGGCTTTATAAATAACGCCTGTCTTTCCATCTGGATGGGTAATGTCGTTTCTTGCATAAAGTCCATACACCGCATTTTCCAGGGAAGCATCTCCCTGTGCCTTATTTTCTTTTGTCTCGGCATCTTTTTTATTCAAAGAGATTGCAGCACTGACCCTGTCATTCACAAAAGTATGACTGAAAGAAATTTTTGCCTGTTCATCATTGGTATAACTGAACTGGAAAGAATAAGTATCTTTCTCATTTCTGACATAACCAGCCGGAGCCTGGACTTCTTTTACATAATAAGAAAATCCCACTGGAAGATCTGCTTTAAATGCTGCTTTTCCATCAGTACCAGTAATTGCAGTCTCAATCAGAGCATCTTTTTTTACCGCTACTTTTCCATCCACAGTTTTCATATCCTGCGCTGCAAACAGAGCAAAATGCCCTCCGGATAGTGTATTTTCAGTATCTTTGTCTTTCTTTATCACCTGCACCACTGCTTTCTGACGGTCATTTGTAAAGGTAGTCTCTGAGAAAGCCGCTTCTGCAGTCTGCCCTGCATAAGAAATGGTTACTTTTTTTGTTTCTTTTGCATTATAAAAATTTTCCGGGGCCTGTGCTTCTGTTACATTATAGCTTCCAAGCGGAAGATTCTTTACCGTTACAGAACCGTTCTCACCTGTGATCAGATTTTTCGCTACTTCTGCGCCTTTTTTGTAAACTGTTTTTCCACCTGCTGTTACAATATCCTCGGCAGCATATACGTTATAAACGGCTCCTTTCTGACGGCGTTTCTCATACTGGAATGAAGTTCCATTTTCATCAGATACAGCTCCTACAAAAACTTCTCCCTCTTTATAAACGGTCAGATTTCCTTTCTGCTCTTTGTCCGTTACAGTCTGTTTGGTTGTACTGCCAACTACTAATTTCACTCCATACGAAGAAGCCTGGACAACATAACCTTCCGGTGCTGTAATCTCTTTTAAGTAAACAGTATCCTGTGTCTTGGTAAGAGTTACACGTGAAGAACCATTGCTGTCTGTTGGCGGCATTTTAGCAATCAGCTTTGTGCAGGCGTTATCACTATATACCCCATACACGGCTCCAGCTAGATTTTTTCCAGTATCTCCATCTTTCTTTGTAATTTCAATAACTGCTTCTTCCGGCCAGTCAACTGTAATCTGCAGGTCAGAGGAATCCGTATAGTAGCCAAAACCAATGTCCTGTGAACTCTCCAATTTTAAGAGCATTGCATGGAAATCCAAAGGGAAATTAGATGTAATCGCATACTTTCCTTTCAGGCTACCCATATTGGCTGTTGTAGCTACAAGATGGAATTTCTCTCCACCCTTTACAGTGACATTTCCAGATGCCGTTTTTCCTGTGGTTTCATTAACAAGGCTTACTCCGTTCTCCAGATGAATGGTAATGGTAAATGCTTCATTTGCCTTCCAGGTAAAACTTTCTGTTTCCTTTCCCGTTGCATTAACGGAAAGTCCTGGAAGAAGTTTCATTGCTGTCGGATCAGGCATTTTAGCAAGAGCTGCTTTAATCTCTTTCAGCATATTTTTCGCTGTTGTAGAAAGCGCACCTCCAAATCCGGATTCGCCATCATACAAATAATCAACCAGATAATGCTGCATGGCTCTTGTCTCAGAACTGCATCCATATTTTTCCATGATGGATTTTATATTGTATCCATTGAATGTATGTCCCCATCCAGGACCGCCATATCCATAGAATAAGGCTTTTCTCAGATATTTATCATCACCGCCCTCATCCAGTTCAACCATATTTTTATATGTTGTCCCACTTGGAGGTGACTGCATGGAGTGCTGCATACAATACGCATTTACTGTATAAGTCTTTCCGTCTGCTTTGTAACGAACATATTTGTAGCTGTCATTTCCACCCTGTCCCATAACTGTATCAAACGGATGAAGCTGGCCATCTGAATAATAGTAATATTTATTTGCTTCAATATTTGTTGCATCATCCCATGGAGTATCGGTTGCAAGTAACATGATACCGTTTTCTGCCTGATCCATGGAAACACTTAGATCAATGTCATCTGCTGGCATTTCAAAACTGAATTTATCCGATTCTTCGTGATAAGTCACCTCTGAATACAATAAATCTTCTGTATTCTCTGTCTGGTTTGCCTGTACTTTTGTTGTTCCTACTGCAATTAAGCTGCCTTGCGGCATATCTCCGGAAAATACAACGGTTTCTCCTGGCTGATACTGTCCATCTTCATGGTTCAGCTCAATATGAAATTCTTCTCCACGAACAATATTTACCTGATAATTTCCATCTGCATCTTCTGTTTTCTCTGTTCCATCTGTAAAAGAGTCGTCTGTCGTCTCTGGCATTTCTTCCGGATCTGTATCTGTAATTTCTTCAAATGTGCTGTCTGTATCCGGATTATCATCTATGGCAGGTTCTTCTGTTGAAACTTCCTCAGACGGGTTTTCCGGGATTGGTGTATCTATTGGCTCTTCCTCAACCGGAATTTCTGTCGGAGTTACTTCTTCATAGATTTCATCCTCTGACGGAATTTCTACATTTACCTCATCCTGCACAGGTTCTTCACTCTCTGCAGTGCCTATGGCTGGTTCCTCGCCTTCTGCTTCATTCTCATCTTCCTGGTCGCTTACAGATTCCTGATTCTCAGATTCAGCAACCTGCACCACCGCTTCCTTTACAATCAGCTTACGATTGATCTGATAAATTGGGTGGCCACTTACTGGCTCTACATAATAAACAGCTTTGTATGTATCTTCGTAATCTGTTGTAAAGTCCTGCTTTTCCTCATTTTTTGCCTCATGGAAAGTGATCTTCACCTTTTTTTCATCTGGTATTTCCAGTCCGGTAAAATCTTTCTCCACTTCAAAAATACTGCCTGTTTCCAGTTCCAGATCTTTTGCTTTTACCACCTCATCTGCATCAAGTTCATTTTTTACCTCTTCGTATAACGGTGGCTCTTCTGGCACTGGCACTACATCTGCCGCATAGGACAGTATTGGAGATAGAATTGCAGATAACACTGTAAGCATTGCCAAGAATCCCGACAAAAATCTTCTCATATTTTTTTTATTCTTCATTCTTTTTTCCTTTCTTCCGTTCCGGGAAAATCAACTGAAACTTTGGATTTTCGGTTTCTGAAACCTCCATCTTTATAGTTGCTTCATACTTCCTTTTTGTTTTCTCTGATACCAGATCTTTGAAATGCACCTGCTTCTCACTCAGCAGCTTCCTGACAGTTGCTTCATCAAGTGTTTTTCCCTGACTCTCAAAAAATCGGTTATTTTTCCATAAAGTAAAACTGCAATCACTTCCTGAACAATAATAATTTCTCTTTCCCACATAAACCTTATTGCCGCATCTTGGGCATTTTCCAATTTCTTTCCGACCATCTGAAAATAGTTTCTGGTATTCTTCCACTGGCTGTCCATTATCACTTACCAATTTGGTAACCATTTTTTCAATTTCGAAGAGAAATTCTTCTACATTTTTCTGGCCTCTGGAAATCAGTGTCAGATCATTTTCCCATTCTGCTGTAAGTTTTGGTGATTTGATCATTTCCGGAAGAATCCTGATCAGATTTCTTCCATCTGCTGTAGGTAATATCTGCTTCTTTTTACGCTCAATAAAGCCTTTCTCAATCAGTTTTTCAATAATCGCTGCCCTGGTAGCCGGAGTTCCAAGCCCTTTTCTCTCTGCGTCTTCTATCGTATCCGAGCTTCCAGCGTGTTCCATGGCACTAAGGAGCGTATCCTCCGTATAATGTTTCGGCGGTGCTGTAAAATGTTCACTAAATTTTACAACAACACATTCAAATACCTGTCCTATTTTTATATCTGGAAAATCACTTTCCTCCTCTTCTGGCTTTTCTGCATTTTTCCCATATGATTTAAAGAACCGTTCTTCCACTTCTTTCCATCCATATTGGAGAACATTCTTTCCAGATGCAGTAAACAGTTCTCCATGACAGGAAATTTCAGTCTTAATACTCTCATATATGTATTCCTGTTCCGATGCACATAATAACTTTGATGCAATCAGCATGAGAATTTCCTTTTCTCCACCCGGAAGTGCTTTTAAATCCATGTTTGTAATTTCTACCGTTGGTATAATTGCATGATGATCTGATACCTTTTTGCTGTTTAAAAGTCTTTTTATCTCTGGTTCCGAACCCTTCATTGATATTTCTGGAAATACTCTATTTACCGCATCAATAACCAAAAACGCATTTTCTTCCATATCATCTGTAAGATATTGGCTATCCGCCCTTGGATACGTCACCAGTTTCTTCTCATAAAGGCTTTGGGTATAGTCCAAGGTTTGCTGTGCCGTAAATCCAAGAAGACGATTTGCTTCCCTCTGTAATGTGGTCAGATCATATAATTTCGGCGGCTGTACCTTTTTCTTCTCTTTCTTTACTGAAAGAATCTGTGCAGTTTCATCCTTCATATCCTCCATCATCTGAACGGCAGCACTTTTCTCTTTTATCCGGTTGCTTACAGCATCCAATCCATCCATCAGAAGATGAACCAGATAATACTTCTCTTTCTGGAAGTTCTCGATGCTCTTTTCCCGTTCCACCAGCATTGCAAGTGTAGGTGTCTGCACCCGACCTACAATCAACCGATGGTGATACAGTACCGTAAACAGTCTGGTGGCATTAATTCCTACCAGCCAGTCTGCTTCACTTCGCGCCACTGCAGAATAATAAAGATCATCATATTCATGTCCATCTTTCAGCTGCTGAAATCCTTCCAGAATTGCTTTTTCCTCCATGGAAGAAATCCACAGTCTTTTAAAGGGAAGTTTACATTCTGCCTGGTTATATACCAGACGGAAAATCAACTCCCCTTCTCTTCCTGCATCTGTTGCACATATAACTTCTGTGATATCTGCTCTGTGAAGCAGTTCCTTTAAAACCCGAAACTGCCCTTTGGTACTTTCTTTAATCTGATATTTCCAATTCTCCGGAATCATGGGAAGTGTTTCATATTTCCATGCTTTCCAGTCATCCCGGTACTGATTTGCACTGGCCAGTTCAATCAAATGCCCAATACACCAGGAAACCAGATATTCTTTTCCTTCCAGGTAGCCATCTTTTACGTTTGTGGCATGAAGCACCTTCGCAATGTTTCTGGCTACGCTGGGTTTTTCCGCAATTACAAGCTGCAATTTTCTATCTCCTTTCTGCACCTGTCGCTGTAATTAAGTGAAACAAAGTTATTCCTCTGATTCTTCGTCTTCTACTTCACCTTCCATTTCATATTCTTCTAATTCTTCATCATCCTCACGAATTGTATCTTCTTCCTCCTCATCGTCGTCCTCGTCCTCATACGCTTCGTCGTCGTCCTCTTCATCCTCGTCGTCAAGGAAGAGCGCTTCCTCGAGATCGCTGACGTCGCTGTCGATCTCTTCGACATACTCGGAGAGCTCCTCGACCCGCTCGTCGATTTCCTCGCTGTTTTTTGCGAGCGCTTCCAGCGTGTCGATCATCGCCAGCATGAGCTTGCCCTGCTCGGTCTCGCCGTTTACGCCCAGACCCTCAGCCAAGCCCTTGAGATATGCAACCTTTTCGCCAACCTTGCTCATGGTCACGCCGCCTTTCTCACGCTTTGCAGTCGCTTACGCGCGGGACATGTAGGAGCCGTCGCGGGTATCCACGCGGATCTTGTCGCCGATGTTGATGAACAGCGGCACGGAAATCTGGTAGCCCGTCTCCAGCGTCGCCGGCTTGGTGGTGTTGCTGGTGGTGTCGCCCTTGAAGCCCGGCTCAGTGTCAGTGACTTCGAGCACGACGAAGTTCGGCGCCTCAACCGAGAAGGCCTTGCCCTTGAAGAAGCGCACGGTCGCCATGGTCTCTTCCTTCATAAAGCGGATCGCGTCCTCAACCTGATCGAAGGTCAGCGGGATCTGCTCGAAGGTATCCTGATCCATGAAGTAGTAGAATTCGCCGTCGTTGTAGACGTACTGCATCTCCTTGGTCTCGATGGTCGCGCGCGGCTGCTTATCGGTCGGGTTGAAGGAGCGCTCAACCACGGCGCCGGTCATCACGTTCTTGAGCTTGGTGCGAACAAACGCCGCGCCCTTGCCCGGCTTCACGTGCTGGAAATCAACGATGGTCCAGACGCCGCCTTCCCACTCGATGGTCACGCCCTTACGGAAATCGCCTGCGGTAATCATGTGGAATCCCTCCAAATACGTTTATCTGATAAATTCTGATGCCTGCCAAACACCGCCGCGTCAGGCGGCGTCGTAATCAGCAATATGCACTCGTGTTTTTAATTTTATCACGTCTTTTTCAAAAGATCAAGCATTTTCATGCAAAACCCGTTCTCTCGTCCCCTTTTTTTATGATTTCCTCGACATTTTTCCCGTCTCAAAGGCTTCCTTCAGCCGCTCCAGCGCTTTCTTTTCGATGCGGGAAATATAGGAGCGGGAAATGCCCAGCCGTTCCGCGACCTCCTGCTGCGCATAGGCTTTGCCGTCCATCAGCCCGTAGCGCATGCGGATCACCGTCGCCTCCCGCCCCTTGAGGCCGTGCTCCGCCAGCTCGCGGATGCTCTGCAGGCTGACGCGCCGCTCCACCTCGCCGTGCACCGCCTCCGGGTCCGTCCCCAGCACGTCGATCAGCGTGATTTCGTTGCCCTCACCATCCGTTCCGATGGGCTCCTGCAAGGAAACGTCCCCCTTCCGCTTCTGGCTCGCCCGCAGGCACATCAGGATTTCGTTTTCGATGCATCGGGCGCAGTAGGTGCTGAGCTGCGTCCCCGTCCCCGGCTTAAACGTCCCCACGCCCTTAATCAACCCCACCGTTCCGATTGAAATCAGGTCGTCCGCGTCATAGCCCGGCACGGTGTATTTTCTGGCGATGTGCGCCGCCAGCCGCAGGTTGTGCTCGATGAGCTTTTCCCGCGCGCTCCTGTCCCCCCGCTGCATCCGCTCGATCATCTCGGCTTCCTCCTCGCGGCTCAGCGGCTTGGGAAACGCATTTCCACGCGCCAGATACCCCAATAGAAAAAGCGCGTCCTGAATGAAGAACATCAATAATCCTTCCAGCATTTGCCTCACCTCATGGCAGTATATGCGGGCAGGGACGGAAAGGAGGATGGGGGTTGTTCAATTTCATTGCACCATTCATCCCGTCGAGATGTCTCTATTTATTTGTGTTTTTTCAAATTGCGCATTTACAATATTGTGCGGTGTTGCCTTAATTATATTTTTTCCGCAGCATCTGTTTTAATTCTTCCGTTGACACCGGATCATTGACATATTTTTTCAGGTTCACAAGGTCTTCTTCACAGTCCACTTCAAATATGTCATAGTTGTTTTCCATGTGCCTTATATGAACATGCCACTTCTGGTAATACGGAAAGAAAAGTTCATCCCAATAAAGTTTCTTTGATGCAGGATTGTTCCAATCTACATCGTGCAGCAGTTTATTGATAAAAACCAGATCGCTTTTTGTCCAGAAGGAGATACCAGACCATACAGAGCCAGCCATACCCGCTGTGTTTACAGAGGTAATATACATCCCCTTTTCATCCTCGCCCAAGTTGGCTACCCATTCAGGCCGAGGAAGCCGGGCTTCGTTTTTGTGCAAATAAAATCCATACTGAACAGAATCCGTATTTTTCCAGCCATATTTCAGGTAGATATTTTCCGTCAGGAACAAATCTGACGTTACAAAAAACGTATCCCTGCTCTGCTCTGCTCTGCTCTGCTCTGCTCTGCTCTGCTCTGCTCTGCTCTGCT
>ERZ779890.3844-NODE-3844-length-13030-cov-2.666898_pt1 | contig 13030 bp, 10 predicted proteins | sample MGYA00511553_ERZ779890 | MGnify/ENA primary metagenome ERZ779890 (study PRJEB29588, sample SAMEA2152064) | human gut metagenome | biome: human gut; feature: human-associated habitat; material: faeces | place: Denmark | collected 2008/2010 ...
TGGTTTTCTGACATGACAATGTATTTTGGAGATGTTCCGTGCGCGACTGGAACGAAACTGAGTTTTTTTACGTCTATATGTAGCCATAAAATATTATCTTTGTATTCCCATACGGGTTTGCCGTGTGTTATACAATTTATATTATGTTAAGTTGGGTATGTTTTTACAGATCTTCTCCCTACTCGGTGCCATTGGATTGTTCCTCTACGGCCTTAATATGCTGAGCAACGGACTTCTCAAACTGTCCGGCGACAGACTCCAGAAATTTCTTCCCTGGATGAAAAAGAATCCTGTCAACAGTATTCTGTCCGGATTTTGCATAACGACAATCGCCGAATCATCAAGCGCGGCAACCGTAATGGTAGTAAGTTTCGTCAATGCCGGCGTACTTGCACTGAGCCAGGCCATTCTCGTCATAATGGGAGCGAATATCGGTGCATCCTTCACCACTTGGATAATTGCTCTGTTGGGCTTTCTCATTGATATAAAATACGTTACATATCCACTTATTGCAGTCGGATTCATTCTGACAATGATGAAGGGACAGAAGCGCAAGGTGTTCGGAGACGTTCTCTTGGGATTCGGTCTTCTTTTCCTCGGTGTATCCTTCATCATGTCAACATTCCCAAGTACCGGCCAACTTCACGGACTCGCCTACCGCATTTCTGAGCTCCAGACCAACAATTTCCTCGGCGTTCCAATGTTTATGGCCATCGGATGTATCCTGGCATTCGGAATGCAATCAACTGGAGCTGTGACACTTACGATGGTTATGCTCAGCTGCGGATGGATCAATTTCGACCTTGCTGCAGCTATGGTGCTCGGTGAAAACATCGGGACCACAATCTCCGCAAACATGGCTGCTACAGATGCAAATATACAAGCAAAAAGAGCTGCATTGGTACATACATTCTTCAATGTATTCGGCGCCGTACTTGCACTTATCGCATTCAAACCGCTGATTGGCCTTGTCGGCTGCATCACGACAGCATTGGGAATTGCTCCCGGCATTTGGGCGGGAGTCTTCGGAATAGCGCTTTTTCATACGCTCTTCAACCTGTTCGACACCTGCATCCTCGCCTGGTTCACTAAATTCATCGAAAAACTTGTCACCAAATGCGTCCAGGAATCTGACAGCGAAACAAATGAATACAGCAATCTGATTTACATCACCTCCCGCAACTTCGGCACACCTGCCATAGCCATTTCACAGGCATTCAAAGAGGTCGTACACTTCGCTGAAATACTCAGAAACGGCTTTGACAATGTGAAAAATGCTGTTATGGAAAAAGATCCTGACAAATTCGAAGAATACCGAGTGAAACTCGTGCACCTGGAGGAACTGTCCGACAAACTCGAATATGAAATCGCAGGTTTCCTGAGCAATGTCTCCACAGGCAATCTCACAGAAGAAGAAGCAGAGCAGGTCAAAGTGCTCTACCGTGTCATAGGCGAGCTCGAAAGCCTCGGCGACAGTGGAGAAAACATAAGCAGGATATTGGAAAGAGAACGCGTGCATAACAGAAAATTTGATGACGACTCCATATCCAAGATACTCACATTGAGTTCTAAAGTCGAAAAAGGCTATGACGTAATGGTTGAGAATCTGAAAAACGCTACGACTCTGAAAGGAGTCAAAGACATTTCCAATGCCTATGCCTCAGAAGATGACATCAACGAAACTCGCAACAAGCTGAGAGAAGAAGGCATTCTGCAGATAGAGCACCACACTGGAAACTATCAGTCTCTCAACTATTTCCTCGATATGATAGCAGAATTGGAGGCAATGGGAGACTTTATGATAAATGTATCACAAGCCATCGTTAGAAACGACAATTGAAATGGGACGTAAAAAACTCGACCTCATACTTGAAAATGTTAAGATAGAAGCTGTTGCTGCAGAAGGAAAATCACTTGCCCACGTGGATGGGACAGTGGTTTTCGTAGAATTCGCAGTTCCGGGAGACATTGTCAATGTCAAGGTAACAAAAAAGAAAAAGAACTATATGGAAGGTTTCATTCTCGAGATAGTGAAACCTTCCGAGGACAGGCTTCAGCCTTTCTGCGAGCACTTCGGAATATGCGGAGGATGCCGCTGGCAACCATTGCCTTACGATATGCAGCTGAAAGCCAAACAGCAGCAAGTCTGGGACCAGCTGGTCCGCATCGGACATCTGGAAATTCCGGACATCTCCCCTATCCTGCCGTCAGACAAGACCAAATACTACAGGAACAAGCTCGAATTCACATTCTCGAACAAAAGATGGATCTACAACAATGAAGATCCGGACAGCCTTACTGACGAGGAGCGTCTTGGACTAGGCTTCCATGTAGGCAAATTCTTCGATAAAGTATTGGATATCAAGCATTGCAGCCTGCAACCGGAGCCTTCAAATGAGATCAGGCTTTTCATCAGGGAATACGCCGTCACTCATAACCTCGAGTTCTACAACATCCGGGAAAATACTGGTTTCCTGAGAAATATCATTGTCCGAAACAATCAAGTCGGCAACGTAATGCTCACAGTTTGTTTCGCTTACGACGACCAGGACAAGATTGTCCCGATGCTGGATGCCATTGCAGCAGAATTTCCGCAAATCAAGTCGCTGCATTACGTGATAAACGAAAAGCTCAACGATTCGATTTCCGATCTGGACTGCATATTATATAAAGGAGAGGACGCCATCTGGGAGACCATGGGCAAATTGAAATTCAAGATTGGTCCCAAATCATTCTACCAGACGAACAGCGAACAAGCCTACAAACTGTATTCAGTAGCCAAGGAATTTGCAGCATTGACAGGAAATGAGGTCGTATATGACCTCTATACCGGCACCGGCACGATCGCCCAGTTCATTTCGGACAAAGCATCCAAAGTGATTGGTATCGAATATGTTAAAGAAGCCATCGAGGACGCGAGGATAAATGCGGAGGCTAACGGAATCACCAACTGCACATTCTTCGACGGCGACATGAAAGATATCCTGACAGCCGATTTCATAAAAGAGCACGGCAAGCCGGAAGTGATGATTATCGACCCGCCAAGAGCCGGAATGCATCCGGATGTAGTAAAAGTCATTATGGAGGCCGCTCCTGAACGCATAGTATATGTCAGCTGCAATCCTGCCTCACAGGCAAGGGATCTGGCAATGATGTCCCCTATGTACGAGATTACTGCTGTGCAGCCGGTGGATATGTTCCCTCATACGATGCACGTTGAGAACGTATGCGCATTGAAACTAAAAGACAAAGAAGAATAATAATTTTAAGGTAACATGCTGATAGAGTGTTTATTGCTAATAGTCGGACTTGCACTTGTAGTTCTCGGTGCAGACTTTCTGGTAGATGGAGCATCATCCATTGCCAAGAAGTTTGGAGTCAGCGACTTCGTCATAGGACTTACGATAGTCGGAATGGGCACATCAGCACCTGAGATGGTAGTCAGTTTCATCGGTGCCCTTCAGGGAAACGGAGATATCGCAATCGGCAATGTAGTAGGCTCGAATATTTTCAATGTCTTCATGATATTGGGAGCCACAGCATTGATTTTGCCGATGAACATTACTCCGATGAACAGGAAAAAGGATATACCTCTGAACATAGCCATAACATTGATATTTATTGCTTTAGGAATGAGTCGTACCCTTTTCGGCATCGGAGATGACGTGCTGGGCAGAATGGATGGAGCAATTCTCCTCGTGCTGTTTGCTGCGTACATTTATATGTGCTTCCGTTTCGACACGGCAAATCAGACAGAAAGCAATGAAAATGAAAAGGTTATAAAACCGGCATTGGCAGCAGTGCTGATAGTTGCCGGACTTGCGGGACTTGTTTTCGGCGGCAGAATGTTCGTCAATTCAGCTACATCCATAGCCAAGATGCTCAATGTCAGCGACAAACTCATTGCCATCACGATTCTTGCCGGCGGCACGTCAATGCCTGAACTTGTGACCTGTATCGTGGCCGCATTCAAGAAAAAGGGACAGCTTGCCCTTGGCAACATTTTGGGCTCCAATGTGTTCAACATTCTCCTGATTCTTGGAGGCTCCGCATTGTTGCATCCGCTCTCCATGGCAGGCATGAGTTATGTGGACTTGGGCGCACTGCTGCTCAGTTCACTCGTGATATGGGCAAGCATCCATACAAACAAAAAGAACCAGCTGGACCGGGCTGACGGCCTGCTCCTGCTCCTTCTCGAAGCTGCATACATGACATTCCTGATAATCAAGAAATAAATCTAAACCAATATGTTCAAGCCAATCGATTATAAGTTGATCAATGTATCAAACGGTCGAATTTTCGATGATGAGGGCTGGTCTCTTGCCGACCCGGAAGCAACTGCTCCTTCACTTGTAAGAGCTGTTTACAATAACACCAAATTCACCCCGAGAGATGACCTCAAAGGGCTTTACAGATACGCAGAATGGCTTCCAGTGCGTAAAACTCTCAGACATTCACACGCACCTGTAACGTATAAGAGCAAGGGTTTGGCCAATATGTTAGGCCTTGAGAATCTATACATTACATTCTCAGGTTATTGCCCTCGCCTCGGCGCCAGAATGGAAACCTGCTCGTTCAAAGAGACTGAGGCCTATTCCGTATGCGCAAGACTGCCGAAGAACAACAAGAGAATCTTGGTTGTCCAGTCTGCCGGAAACACAGCAAGAGCATTTGCCAAAGTCTGCTCGGACAACAACATACCTATCGTCATCTGCATTCCTTATGACAATATCAGCGACCTCTGGTTCAGAAAGAAGCTGTCATCTTGCGTAAAGATAGTCGCAACCCCGACAGGCACAGACTATTATGACGCCATCGCATTGGGAGACAAACTCTGCAAGGATCCGAGATATATGGCTGAAGGCGGTGCCAAGAACGTGGCCAGAAGAGACGGTATGGGAACCACCGTGCTATCTGCAGTAGAAGTGATCGGCCGTATTCCTGATGCATATTTCCAGGCTGTAGGTAGCGGCACGGGCGCTATTGCCGCTTGGGAAAACGCAGAGAGGCTCGCTGCCGACGGCAGATTCGGCACGAACAACATGAGGATCTATGCCAGCCAGAACGCTCCGTTCACTATCATGTATGACTCTTGGAAGAATCACAGCCGTGAACTCGTATCGATGACTCCTGAAGAGTCCAGGAGCAAGGCGGAAGTCATTCTCGGAAAGGTTCTCTCCAACAGAAAACCTCCATACAGCATAGCAGGTGGCCTGTTCGACGTGCTGGAGAAATCAGGCGGCGACATGTTCAAAGTCAGCAACGATGAGATTGTTTCATGGGTTGTACGTTATTACAGTGCTGAAGGATATGACATTTTCCCAGCCTCAGCATGTGCTGTGGCCAGTCTTAAACAGGCACTCGACAGTGGTACCGTGAAGAAGGATGAAACCATTATGCTCAATGTGACAGGGGGCGGTATGCTGAGCGCTACGAGAAAAGGGTTCATACTCAAGGAACCGGATCTGGTTCTTAGTCCGGAACTGCCTGCAGAAGAAATAATTGCAGCAATCGACAAATTGTTCTGATATAGATGATTCTACAAATTCCGCAAATAGCTTCGCAGCTGGATACCGCAAAGTTCAATCCGGACTCCGCGAAAGTTGCATTGAGCAATATGGCTAAAGAACTGACCACCAACCCTGATCAGTTCTTCCAGAGCCTTATCCATGATGCCATCACATTCGGCTTCAAGGTGCTGGCCGCCATTGCAATATACGCAATCGGTCTCTGGATCATAAAGCGGGTAAAGGTACTGCTCCGAAGGATATTCGAACGCAAGCATACAGAAAAGACACTTGCATCGTTCGTCACCAGTCTTATCACCATCACATTGACAGTGCTGCTCGTCATCATCACGATAGGCACATTAGGTGTGAACACGACTTCACTTGCGGCCCTGCTCGCCGCCGGCGGTATGGCGATAGGTATGGCGCTGAGCGGAACAGTGCAGAATTTCGCCGGAGGTATTATAATATTGATGTTCAAGCCGTTCAAGGCTGGAGACTATATCAATGCTTTAGGTTTCTCCGGTATTGTGACAGAAGTGAATATCTTCAGCACCAAGCTCAGGACATTCAACAATGAAACAGTCGTCCTGCCTAACGGTGCGCTTTCAAACGGAAACATAAAGAACTTCTTCGAGAGAAATGTGAACCGCTGCGAGTGGTTTGTAAATCTCGACTACAGCACGGACAATGCCAAGGCTAAGGAAGTCCTGATGAATATCCTGAAATCCGACAAGCGTATCCTTGACGGGACAACACCAGGCTCCGCTGCCCCTTTCGTAGCACTTAATTCGATGAAAGACAGCAGCATAGAATACGTAATGAAAGGCTGGGTCAATGCTGAGGACTACTGGGATGTGATATATGACATAAATGAGGCCATATTCACGGAGATTCCCAAGAGCGGTCTAAGTTTCCCGTTCCCGCAGATGGATGTGCATATAAAAAATCAGTAGCCGGTTTCGACTACTGATTTTTTATATATGTTCCGCACATTCTGTTACTGCTGGGATGCAGCAGCACGTTCTATCAAAAGATTCTCAAGACTGACTACAGGATTCGCATATATTCTCAGGAATATATCTCTCAAATCAGCCCTGCACAGAGATTTCTCCACCTTATCGAGCTGATGCTCAACGTAATCCGTAAACTGAGCCACATCTTCCGGAGTATATTTGTCACGGTATTTGAAAGTGTGGTTCACCATATCATAACCGATATAGTTGGTCTTCCACAACTTGTAACCCTCTATAATCCTGACGTCAACTGCATGTCTGATCGCCTGGTAGCGGTCATTCTTGTTACAGCATGACGCAGCCTCGATCTCATCATGAGTGAGCGGCGAACCGATATTCAGATGGATATTGCCTTTCTGCTGCTCGATTCCGGTCATAATGCTTATGAGATCCTCACGGGAGCCCTTGACATATTTCTGTGTCCGTGAAATCAGGCGCTCACGAGCCTTGAGGATATCGCACGGCTCATATTCGTATGAAATACTGAGCGGAACAATGTTAAGTTCCTCAAAATTCGTAGTGAAATCAGCAGTACCGCTCATATCCAGCATCTTGAGCAGGCCCTGCTCAGTAGTGTCGATACCATCCTTGGCCCTGCCTTCACGCTGGGCAATCCAGATGGAACTGCGGCCGGATGTGATGCACTCTCTGATATATTTCGAAAGGACCTGTGATGAAAGATAGAGCTGTCTCGCATTGATTCCGCGAATGACCTTGATCATCCTGTTCGAGCGGATGAGATATTCTATATACTTGTTGGTCAGCAGGTTGCTTCCCACTGCTATCTCTGTCATAGGAATCGCATTGCGGTAAAGCACCACCTGAGTTATCGCAGGGTCAAGAATAATGTCGCGGTGATTGGACATCGCCAGGAACTTGCCGTTGATTTTCTTGAGATTCCCGATGCCGTCATAGGAGAAATTGTGTGCAGTCGTGGACAGAACCCATTCTACAGCCTTGTTCATTACAAGAATCTGGAACTCGTCAATGCTCTTTACGCTCTTTAGTATTTTTCTGAGGAATTCAGGCTCTTTGTCCGGAAATATAGCTTTAGACACTTCCACAACAGCGGGATGATCTGCAAGTTTACCAAGCGCCTCTACCGCTTCCGCATCCGTATAAGGACTGATGTCGGTGAATTCATTCAATTCTTCACTCATAATCTTAAAAAATTGGTTTAGGATATCATACATTCGCGGATATCTCCACAAAATGCAGTATCAAGGGACAAAACTAATAAAAACCACGTGAATATGCAAAAAGTTCTATTCCAAAGGCTGATCCAAAAATAATATTATGGATTTCAAATAGGTGATTTTGTCGGCAGAATTGTTTTATATTTGTAAGAAATAATGCAACTGCATAGCACTGGACCAATGAAATTCAAGAACACTATCATGCGTATCGGACGCTCGATGAGCGCCATGGTAATGCCCAACATAGGAGCCTTCATAGCCTGGGGACTCATCACAGCCCTCTTTATCCCTGACGGATGGCTGCCCAACGACAACCTGGCAAAGCTCGTTTCACCTGCATTGACCTATCTCCTTCCGATTCTTATCGCCTATACGGCGGGCCAGAACATCGCTGGCGACAGAGGCGGAGTAACCGGGGCGATAGCGACAATCGGCGTAATCGCGGGCAGCGACATTCCGATGTTCATAGGCGCGATGATTATGGGGCCGGCTGGCGGTTTGGCCATAAAGGAGTTCGACAAGCTGACCAAAGGACGCGTCAGGAGCGGCTTCGAGATGCTGGTGAACAACTTTTCGGTCGGCATTATCGGTATGCTTCTCGCCATCGCCGGCTTCCTTGTAGTGGGCAATGCGATAAGTTCCCTCACAGGGCTGGTCAGCCGCGCCGCAGAAGCATTGATCGCACATAAAATGCTGCCGCTGATATCGTTAGTGGTAGAGCCAGCCAAAATCCTGTTTTTGAACAATGCCATAAATCACGGGATTTTCTCACCCATCGGAATCGAACAGGTACACGAAATCGGTCAATCGGTAATGTTCCTGATTGAGGCGAATCCGGGCGCGGGACTGGGTATGCTGCTTGCGTACTGGGCTGTCGGCAAAGGCAGTTCCAAGACATCGGCACCAGGAGCGGCCATCATACATTTCTTCGGAGGAATCCACGAAATCTATTTCCCGTATGTACTCGCAAACCCTCTGCTGCTCATATCAATGATTGCCGGCAGTTCCGCGAGCCTCCTGTTTTTCAGCATATTCGGCGGCGGACTGGTAGCACCGGCATCCCCCGGAAGCATAATTTCCGTGCTGGCGATGGCGCCTAAAGGCCAGACACTCATCGTATTGGCCGGAGTTCTGATTGCCGCTGGAGTCTCATTCGCCGTCTCGCTCCCACTCATAAAGGGACGCAAGGCCAATGCCACTGACAATCAGGTCAATGCAGATGTTAGCATATCCAAATCCGGCACAAGACAGCGGATAAAGTTCGCCTGCGACGCAGGTATGGGCTCAAGCGCTCTCGGGGCTACAAGGTTCCGTAAAAGAGCCGCGTATGAAAACATTGACGCGGATATCAGCAACTGCGCCATCGAAGATATTCCTGCTGATACCGACATTGTGGTCTGTCAGAACCATTTGAAAGACAGGGCATTAGAAAAAGTGGAAAAGAACAGTGCAGAAGGAGGAAAAAAGACAGTCGTAATAGGAATTGAGAACTTCATGGATGATCCGGCACTGGACAAGCTCATGGAATCGCTTAAAGGCGGCAACCATGAAGTGCTTGCCAAAGACAACATCCTTACCGGGCTCAAGACCGAAAGCAAAGATGACGCAATACTTCGCGCAGGGCATCTTCTCGAGCAGAAAGGATATGTCCAGAAAGGATATGCGGAGGCAATGCTGAAACGCGAAAATGAGTCCACGACCTATATGGGCATGGGAATTGCCATTCCTCACGGCACGGATGAGGCCAAAAAGGACATCATCCGTTCAGGAATCGTCATTCTTCAATATCCTGAAGGAGTGGATTTCGGGGATGAGAAAGCATATCTGATAGCAGGAATTGCAGGCAAAGGCGATGAACATATAGAGATTTTGGCATCGCTCGGCGAGACATTTGAAGACGAGGACAAACTTAAGACCCTGATGTCTGCAGAAGATCCGAATATAATTTATAACATATTGAACAACAATGAATAGCGTAAAAGTAACTGTAAGTGCGGAGAACGGCATCCATGCACGTCCCGCAACTGAACTCATCAAACTCATCAAGGAGTCCGCTCCGGCAAAAGTAACATTGAAGGCCAATGGAAAATCCACCTCGGGAACGAGTATGATTTCGCTTCTTACTCTCGGCCTCAAGAAAGGAACGGAACTGGAGATCATTACTGAGGGCGACAATGAAACTGCTGTGGCAGAACGCATTGCAACATTTGTACAGGAACTCAAGTAACATGAAAATCCTTACATCACCGGCAAAGTCCAGAGGATTATGTGCAGGGAATGCATTCATTCTGCATAGAAGCAAACTCGAGAGCACTGAAACAATGGATATCGACGAGAGCTTTACAAGGCTTTCGGAAGAACTTCGGCATCTCGCTGAAAAAGACAGCATCTTCGAAGCACATGCGGAAATTGCAGAAGATCCGACGCTGCGGGAAGCCATTGACGCTGCCATAGGCACAGGATTATCCGTCATGGAGGCGACAGACAAGGCATGCGGAGATATCTGCGCAATGTTCGACGAACTGGATGACGAATACCTGCAAGCGAGAAAAGATGATGTCAAGGATGTTGTCGCAAGACTTAAACGGATACTTGCCGGAGAAGCTGACAGGATGCTGCAACTTCCTGATTATGAACATATAATCTTAGTAGCAGAAGAATTCTACCCTTCAGATTTGGAAGCCCTGGACTTATCCCGTATAACGGGAATGGTGTCGGAAAAAGGCAGCACCACAAGCCACGTCTGCATTATCGCCCAAACCAAAGGGATACCAGTCCTCACAGGCGTATGCAACTGCACGACAGAAATTTCTGACGGAGAACGCACTATCATCGATGCTGAAAACAGTCAGGTAATCATCTCGCCTGACGATGCTGCCGAAACTGCATTCCAGACGAGGATGAAGGCAAAACTGACGGCAGAAAGCACTGTAAGCCAGATAAATAGAGAATATCCAGGAGTCAAGGTCTATGCCAATGCAGGCAGTATTGAAGATGTACGCAATGCCATTGGAAAAGGCGCTGAGGGCATTGGCCTGTTCCGCAGTGAATTCCTGTTCATGGAAAGCAAAGACGGATTTCCGGATGAGCAGACACAGTTCGACGCATACCGCGAGGCGGCTGAAATCTGTGCAGGCAAGACATTGACTATAAGAACATTGGACATAGGCGGAGACAAACACCCCCTGCCGTATTTTCATATGGACCATGAGGACAATCCGTTTCTCGGGCTGCGTGCTATAAGGCTGTGCCTGCACAAACCAGAGATTTTCAAAACTCAACTGAGAGCCATCCTACGTGCATCCGCCTACGGAAATGTCCGCGTCATGTTCCCGATGCTCAGCACGTTAGAAGAATGGGGCGGGGCCATTTCAATACTGGAGGAATGTAAAAAGGAACTCACCGCCGAGAAAATCAAGTTCAATGCGGACATTCAAGCCGGAATGATGGTAGAAACGCCGGCAGCAGTGCTTATGGCCAAAGAATTCGCATCCAGGGCGGGATTCTTCAGCATCGGCACCAATGATTTGACGCAGTACATTATGGCATCTGACAGGGGAAACAGCGCAGTGTCCTACCTATATAGATATGACGATCCGGCTGTGTTGTACGCCATCAGCATTGTCTCGAAAGCTGCTGAAGAAGCCGGGATTGAAGCAGCCGTGTGCGGAGAAATGGCCTCAGACAAAAAATTTATGCCCACACTGTGCAGCATGGGCATCAAAGAACTCAGTCTGAACATTTCAGCATTATAAATCACTGGGCATTAACAGTTTCGGAACAGCAGTGAACTGTCCCCATAGCTCAGGAAACGGAAATCGTGGGACAGCGCGTAATCGTAAATTGTACGCCAGTCTCCACCCACAAAAGCGGACACAAGCAGGATCAATGTACTCTCAGGCTGATGGAAATTCGTCACCAGGACATCCACAAGACGGAATTTGAATCCTGGGACAATGATGATGCGCGTCCCGACCTTGAGTTCTGTCAATGAATTGTCTTCCAAGTATTTGACAAGTGCCGCAATGGCTTCCCTGGTGGTCGGTTCATACTCACGTGTGTAAGGAGCCCATTGCTCCACATCCTCCGGATGACCTTTTTCAATACAGCTCACGCCCGCATAGTACAGGGATTCAAGCGTCCTTACAGAAGTGGTTCCGACAGCGATTATCTTTTTTCCTGATTCCAGAATGTCCTTCAGGAAGTCCAGAGACACGACAAACGGCTCACGATGCATTGAATGCTTGGAAACTTCCGAATCCTTTACTGGGAGGAATGTACCGGCACCTACGTGCAGACACACGGTTTCCATGTCAATGCCTCTGGCCTTGATCTCCTCAAGGACTTTCTCCGTAAAATGAAGACCCGCCGTAGGAGCTGCTACTGAGCCTCTTATCTTGGCATAAAGCGTCTGATAACGTTCCACGTCCAAAGCCTCGCTTTCCCGGTTCAGATATGGTGGAATAGGAATTGTTCCGCAGATCTCAAGCACACGGGAGAACGGATGGCCGCCGTCCCAGCTGAAGCGTACAATGCCGGTTCCGCCTTCTCTTGAGACCAGTTCAGCACGCATGTTCAATGCCGTAACTGCCTCATCTTCCTGCGGGTTATAGAGCGAAAGTATATCTCCTTTCCATTTCTTGGCATTGCCGATTACGCATTTCCAAGTGCAGGAGTCAGTTGCGGCAAATGACAGGTTGTATTCCTCTGGTTTTACCGGCTGTAAGCAGAAAATCTCGATTCTGGCACCGGTAGGTCGTACAAAATGCAGACGCGCAGGAACGACTTTAGTGTCGTTGAATACGATTATGGCATTGTCAGGAAGCAGACCGGGAATGTCACGGAAGACATATTCGGAGACTTTTCCATTCTCGTATCTCAATAATTTTGAAGAATCACGCTCTGACAGGGGATATTTTGCAATCCTTTCATCTGGCAGCGGATAGTTATAATCTTCTATTCTCAGTTCAGGTATCATATTCAATGTATTTTCTTATGTATGATTGCAGACATGATGTCTTTCATCGTTTGCGGCTGCAAAATTACGCATAGATTAAGAATATCGGAAGAACTTTTGAAAATTCTGTGAATTTGACAATGTCACGGAGTTTACCATTTGTGTATATGGCATGTTTACAAAGTTAACTTTAACCCCGTTACATCATTGTCACTTTTGTTAATTGTTGTAAATTTAACATAAGTTAACAACATAATATGTTTGTATTTGTAAATTTCACCAATGTAATATAAGCGTTTTTTATAATATATTTTTAATGGTGCTATATTATTGATATTCTGAGTTTTATATTAT
>ERZ779890.3847-NODE-3847-length-13024-cov-6.541831_pt1 | contig 13024 bp, 7 predicted proteins | sample MGYA00511553_ERZ779890 | MGnify/ENA primary metagenome ERZ779890 (study PRJEB29588, sample SAMEA2152064) | human gut metagenome | biome: human gut; feature: human-associated habitat; material: faeces | place: Denmark | collected 2008/2010 ...
AATTTTAGTACAGCTTTGCACCAGCCGGGATGTGGTTATCAACCATCAGAAGATGGAGCTTTTCTTCTCCCTCTTCCTCATGGATTGCACTGAGGAGCATTCCACAGGATTCAATTCCCATCATGGCTCTCGGTGGCAGGTTAGTGATCGCAATTAAGGTCTTTCCAACCAGCTCTTCCGGCTCGTAATAAGCGTGAATACCGCTTAAAATCGTACGATTTGTGCCTGTTCCATCATCCAGAGTGAACTGTAACAGCTTCTTGGATTTCTTAACAGCTTCACACGCTTTAACCTTTACAGCTCTGAAATCTGACTTGCTGAAAGTATCGAAATCAACAAATTCCTCAAATAAAGGCTCTACCTTTACCTTGGAGAAGTCGATAACTTCTTCTTTCTCCGGTGCTGCTGTGGAAGTGCTGTTTTCTGACTTCGCAGACTTCTTGTCAGCGTCCAGGGACTTCATTGTCGGGAACAGCAACACATCTCTGATTGCCTCTGCACCTGTCAGGAGCATACACATACGGTCGATACCGAATCCGATACCACCTGTTGGCGGCATACCGATCTCCAGTGCATTCATGAAGTCTTCATCTGTTGTGTTGGCTTCATCATCGCCCTGTGCAAGCAGTTCTTCCTGTGCTTTGAAACGTTCTCTCTGGTCGATCGGGTCATTCAGCTCGGAGTAAGCATTTGCCATCTCCCAACCATTCATGAAGAACTCGAAACGCTCTACATATTCCGGATTTTCCGGTTTTTTCTTTGTAAGAGGTGAAATCTCGATCGGATGATCCATAACAAATGTAGGCTGAAGCAGATGTTCCTCTACATACTCTTCAAAGAACAGGTTCAGGATATCTCCCTTTTTATGTCTTTCTTCAAATTCGATATTATGCTCTTTTGCGATTACTCTCGCCTGCTCAAGATCCTTTACTTCATTCCAGTCAACGCCTGCATATTTCTTAACCGCATCAACCATTGTAATACGCTCAAACGGCTTCCCGAGATCCATCTCGATTCCCTTATATACGATATGAGTTGTTCCAAGAACTTCCTGTGCAACAAAACGGTACAGGTTCTCTGTCAGATCCATCATGCCATGGTAATCTGTATATGCCTGGTAAAGCTCCATCAGAGTAAACTCAGGATTATGTCTTGTATCAAGGCCTTCATTACGGAATACACGACCAATCTCGTATACCTTCTCAAGACCTCCAACGATCAGTCTCTTCAGGTACAGTTCCAGCGAAATACGAAGCTTCAGATCTTCATTCAGGGCATTGAAATGCGTCTCGAATGGTCTTGCTGCTGCTCCACCTGCATTGGCTACAAGCATCGGAGTCTCAACTTCCATAAATCCTTTTCCGCTTAAATATTTACGGATTGCACTGAGGATTTTTGAACGCTTAATAAATGTATCCTTTGTATCGCTGTTCATAATCAGGTCAACGTATCTCTGACGGTAGCGTGTATCTGTATCTGTCAGACCGTGGAACTTCTCCGGGAGCATCTGTAAACTCTTGGAAAGGAGTGTCATCTTCTCTGCATGGATGGAGATTTCTCCTGTTCTTGTTCTGAAAGCAAATCCTTCCAGTCCGAAAATATCACCGATATCAGATTTCTTAAAATCAGCATAAGAGTCTGTTCCGATTGCATCTCTGGCAACATATACCTGGATATTTCCCTGTAAATCCTGGATATTACAGAAAGAAGCTTTTCCCATAACTCTCTTGAACATCATACGTCCTGCGATTGCTACATGGATCGGATTTGCATCCATAATGCTTCTTCTCTCTTCGTAATCCTTTTTAAGAGCCTCTTTTGCCTGCTCCTCATCCATTCCCTCTACATTCGGTGTCTGGTGATCCTTTAAAAGTTCAGCCTCATGTGCCTCATAAAGATCCTTTACCTCAAGTGAATGATGCGTCTGATCAAACTTTGTGATCTGGAACGGGTCTCTTCCGTTCTGCTGCAGTTCTGCAAGTTTATCACGGCGAACCTTTCTCAACTGATTCATATCCGGTTCCTGTGCATTTTTCTGATTCTGTCCCACTGTCTGTTCTCCTTCCATATTGTCTGCCCTGCGTCAGTCCGTTTCAGATTAATGACGCAGAAAACGTATCTCTTTCTGCCGCTTTCAGGTTACCCTTTAAGCGAACTAAGACCTCTTAATTATTTAAGAGGTCTGTGCTGGCATATCTTATACTGATTATGAACGCTGAATATCAAGTACTTTGTACTGGATCACTCCTGCCTGGGTTTCTACGTCAACTACATCGTTCACCTTTTTGCCCATCAGTGCCTGACCTACCGGAGATTCATTGGAAATCTTTCCTTCCAGACTGTTAGCCTCTGTAGAACCAACAATTTTAAATTCCATCTCCTCGTCAAAAGTAATATCAAATACTTTCACAGTACATCCGACATTGATCTTATCCAGATCTACTTCATCCTCAACAACTACCTCTGCATTTTTCAGAATTGCTTCTAATTCTTCGATACGGGCCTCGATATCTCTCTGCTCGTCCTTTGCTGCATCATACTCAGCATTCTCGGAAAGATCTCCCTGCTCCCTTGCTTCTTTGATCTTGCCTGCTACTTCTTTTCTCTTTACTACCTTCAGATTCTCCAGTTCATCTTCCAGTGCTTTTAAGCCTGCGTAAGTAAGTAATCTTTTCTTAGCTTCTGCCATCGGTTACGCTTCCTTTCTGATTCTTTCTTTTCTGTCTATACTTACAGGTTCAACCTTGTCCGTATACTGTTCTGACCTGTTCATCTATACAGACTGTACACAACCTGATTTTCACCTGTATGCTGTCATTTAAGTCTATTTCGCAATTTCAATATTATACCCAAACCGCCTGCTGATGTCAAGCAGATTCGGCTTTCGCATTCGGCTTTCGTATTCGGCTTTGTATTCGGTTTTCTTGCTTTCGCATCACCGATTCTGTACTATGTTTTATAGCTGTCTGTACAGCAGATCTTCCAGTTCTGCATAAGACTCAACCCGGTTGATCTCTTCCCGCAGTTTTGCTGAACCCGGCAGCCCTTTCGTGTACCATGCCACATGCTTTCTCATTTCCCGGATTCCCAGATATTCTCCTTTATATTGAAGCTGAAGCTTTGCATGTCGGAGCATCATTTTCCGGATTTCTTCGTTCGTCGGTCTCGATGGGATCCTCCCTGTTCTTTCATGCTCGATCATCTCAGAAAAGATCCACGGATTTCCCTGGGCTCCCCGGGCGATCATCACACCATCACAGCCGGTTTCTTTCACCATGGCATCTGCACGCTCCGGGCTGGTCACATCGCCGTTTCCAATCACAGGAATGGAAACCGCCTCTTTTACCTGACGAATAATCTCCCAGTCTGCTTTTCCGCTGTAATACTGCTCTCTTGTCCTTCCATGGACTGCAATGGCTGCTGCCCCCGCATCTTCTGCGATCTTCGCCATCTCCACTGCATTAATGCAGTTGTCATCAAAGCCTTTTCTTATTTTAACTGTCACCGGTTTCCTGATTGCTTTGACCATAGCACTGATAATTTCATGTGCCAGCTTTGGATTTTTCATCAATGCCGATCCTTCACCATTTTTCACGACTTTCGGTACAGGACATCCCATATTAATATCCATAATATCAAACGGTCTTTCCTCGACCCGCTTTGCCATTTCACTCATAATCTGAGGATCTGAACCAAAAAACTGGAGAGATACCGGCTGTTCATCCGGATGGATCTCCAAAAGCGTCTCTGTATTCTTATTATTATAGAGAATGGCTTTTGCACTGACCATTTCCATGCACAAAAGACCTGCTCCCTGCTCTTTACACAATAAGCGAAACGGCAGATCTGTCACTCCTGCCATTGGCCCCAGAATATAAGTATTCTCTAAGGTTACATTTCCTATTCTTAACTGTCTCATCGTATTATTCCGTTCTGTTCTTCTCTATTTCGTTCTTTTCAGATTTTATCGTTTTCATCTTAGACGAAACCATTTTAAAAGTCAACCTTGCCTCTATTGACATTTTTACATTTTTATGCTAGGTTTCTACTATATATTGGCACTCATTAGTTAAGAGTGCTAATAATCTATCAGATGAAAGGAGAATTACTATGGTAATACAGCCAATTTATAATATATTATTTCTTCCCGATGTCACCTATCACTTCAAAAAAGAGTTTTTTACTGAAAATGCATCCGAGCAGCTTGAAGTCGGCAGTGAGCTGCTTTTTGCTTTCTTAAGAAATGAAGATGACGCTGAAGAACTGGACGCTGACCATATCTGTCCGGTCGGCATTTCCGCCAGAGTAGAGGCTTTCGGAGACGATGACAGTGTTCAGATCCGCACGCTGGAACGTGTTGATCTTTCAGATGTCGAGGTGGAAAATGGTCAGATTCTCGCAGACGCATCTATTCGTGCAGAGGTTGATGACTATACGGCAGAAGAAGAGAAGGCTCAATTTCTCCGTTTACGTGCCGCACTTTTGAAATTTGTCCAGGGATACCAGTGGGGAATGTGGGCAAGAAGTTTCATTTTACAGCGGAAAAATATGTATGATCTCGGATCTGCCCTTTCGGAATATCTGAATATCAGCCCCGAAGAAAAATATGCCATTGTTGAAACGGATTCCCGCCGGGAACGCTGTACGCTGATCGAAGCTGCCATCAACGAATTTATGGAGGTTGCCAAAGTTTCCACCGAAGCAAAGGAAGCTCAGAAAGATGATCAGGAGCAGCTTTATCGCGAGGCAGCCATCAAGAAGCAGATCAGTTATCTTCAGAAAGAACTGGACGAACTTCACCCTGAAAATATTTCCGATACCCGGAAATTTGAGAAAAAGATTGAAGAATCCGGCATGAATGACGAAGCCCGTAAAGAAGCTGAAAAAGTGCTGAACCGCATGAAGCAGGAAGGCAAGGACAGCCATGAGTACGGTCTTCTGTATGATTACCTTGACTTTATGACCAGCCTGGACTGGAAAGCACCGCAGTTTACCCCGATCGATCTTGACCGGGCGGAGCAGATTCTTGATGAAGATCACTATGGTCTGAAAAAAGTCAAAGAACGCATCATCCAGCAACTCGCCGTTATGGCTCTCAACCGGAAGCAATATGGCTCGATCCTTTTATTTGTCGGTGCTCCTGGAACCGGGAAGACCAGTATCGGACAAAGTATTGCACGGGCTCTCGGAAGAGAATATGTAAGGATCAGTCTTGGTGGTATCCGTGATGAGGCGGAAATCCGTGGCCACAGACGTACTTATATCGGTGCTATGCCCGGACGGATCATGGAAGGAATCAAGCGAAGCGGTGTCTCCAATCCGGTCATTGTACTGGATGAGGTTGACAAACTTGCCAAAGATTACGGCGGAGACCCTGCCAGTGCCCTTCTGGAGGTTCTTGATCCTGAACAGAACAGCACTTTCACTGACCACTATATGAATGTGCCTTACGATCTGTCCAATGTACTTTTTGTCTGCACTGCAAACTCACTGGATACGATTCCTGAACCACTGCTCAACCGTATGGAGGTTATTAATTTCTCCGGTTACACTGCAGTAGAAAAATATCAGATTGCCCGCAGACATCTTCTTCCAAAGGCTCTCGATGCCATGGGAATTAAGAAAAATGCATTGAAAGTAACCGACGGAGCGATTCGCAGGATTATTGATGAATACACAATGGAGTCCGGTGTCCGTGACCTGAAAAAACTGATCAATACTCTTTGCCGGACGGCTGCCGTCCAACTTGTTAAAAATGAGGGAACAACACTGACAGTCACTAAGACAAATCTCGAAAAATATCTTGGGAAAAAGCAGCTCCACCATGAGCGGAAACTCTCTTCCCCTGAACCGGGAGTTGTCACCGGACTTGCATGGACCAGAGCGGGCGGAGAAATTTTATTTATAGAAAGTAAACTGATTCCGGGCAAAAGCAAGATGATTATTACCGGTCAGCTTGGAGATGTAATGAAGGAGTCCATTCAGATTGCACTGAGTCTTGTAAAATCACTTTATCCAAAGGAAAGCAAAGTGCTTGATGACCACGACCTCCATATCCATGTTCCTGCCGGTGCGGTTCCAAAAGACGGTCCATCAGCCGGAATCACGCTGACAACAGCACTTGCATCACTTCTCACGGGGAAGAAAGTCAGCCCGGAATATGCCATGACCGGAGAAGTTTCCCTGCGTGGCGGTGTCATGCCGATCGGCGGACTTCCTGAAAAGCTTATGGCCGCCCAGCGTGCAGGAATCACAAAGGTTCTGATTCCTGCTGACAATGAACAGGATCTCGATGACGTTGCCGATGAGGTTAAAAATAAGCTGGAAATCATTCCGGTGAAAAAAGTGACTGAGGTACTAAAACTGGTGTTGAAATAACCCTGGATTTCCAGTCTCTTTCTTGTAAAAGATTATCTTGATAACCGATAATCCGACATAATTCAGAAATCGCCCTATACCAGTTGCTGTGCATCTGATATAAGGCGATTTTTTATCTATTATGCAGCAATTTATGTTCCTTGCCCTTCAGGATTCCCTCATAAACCTCTGCAATGATCGGATTTTCATCGGATCTCTTGATCTGTGCCATGCTGTCGATCTTATACATTCCATCCAGCCGGGCCTGTTTCGTCCTCGGTCCGATCGGCACCGGCTGTCCACCACCGGCAATACAGCCTCTTTTACATGCCATCACTTCTACGAAATCATATTGGACTCCACCGGCTTTGATCCTCTCCAGCAGTGTTTCTGCACAGCGAAGACCATTCACCACTGCAATTTTCACCGTTCTGTCCTCAAGCTGGATGGAGGCTTCTTTGATTCCTTCAATCCCGCGGATTCCCGTAAAGCTGATGTCCTGCAGATCTTCCATCCTGCTGCTGTGTACCAGACGTCTCAGAACTGCCTCGGTCACACCACCCGTTACTCCAAAGATCGCTGCTGCCCCCGAAGACAGACCAAACGGCATATCCAGTGCCTCCGGTTCGATCTGCGACAGATCTATTCCCGCTTCTTTGATCATACGGGTCACTTCTGTCGTGGTCAGTACATAATCTACATCCTGCTGCCCTTCTGTAAAATGCTCCGGTCTTTTGATCTCTGCTTTTTTTGCCGTACATGGCATAATCGAGATCACAACCGTCTTGCGGAGGCTTCGTCCTTCTTTTTCCGCTTCTGCCGCTTTCATCCGGGCTTCTTCCTTCAGCAATGCTCCGAACATTGCCTGCGGAGAACGGCAGGTGGAAATATTTTCCCGAAATTCCGGGTAACGGTTCTCACAGAACTTCACCCAGCCCGGACAGCAGGAAGTAAATAACGGAAGATTCTTACCGGATTTTAAACGCTCCAGCAATTCTGCTGACTCTTCCATTACCGTCAGGTCTGCCCCGAAATTTGTATCATATACCTCATCAAATCCCATATGTCGCAGAGCTGCCACCAGGCGTCCCAGTGTATTTTCACCTTTCGGGATTCCAAATTTATCTCCGATCGCCACCCGGACAGCCGGTGCGATCTGTGCCACAACTCTGATATTCTTATCCGCCAACGCTTTCCATACCGGATCAACATCCTGCCGGATACTGATCGCACCGGTCGGACAGACCGCCCTGCACTGTCCGCAGCCTACGCAGTCAGTCTCTGCCAGCTCTCTGTTAAATGCCGGCATAACCTGCATTTTTGAACCCCGGAAAGCAAAATCCAGAATGCCAAGTCCCTGGATTTCATCACAGGTACGCACACAATCCCCACAGAGAATACATTTATTGGGGTCTCTTATTACACAATCCGAAGAGGTATCCAGTGGAAGTGGTTTCTTATGATTTTCAAATCTGATCTCTGAAATACCCAACTGGCTTGCCAGCTTCTGTAACGTACAGACTCCATTTTTGGCACACGTTGTACAGTCACGGCAATGGGATGACAACAGCAGTTCAATGATCATTTTCCTGTGATGCTGCAATCTTGGTGTATTTGTATAGATCACCATACCATCCCGTGGTACTTCTGAACAGGATGCAAATACCTTTCCACGTTCATCTTCCACCACACACATCCTGCACGCCCCATAGGTTGACAGTTCTGAATGATAACAGAACGTAGGAAGATCGATTCCCGACTTTCGGATCACTGAGAGGACATTTTTTTCATCTGTAAAAGCCACTCTCCTGTTGTTAATTGTCATATAGCCCATACTCTGTTCCTCCTACCCTTCAATATGAATCGCACCAAATGCACAGGCACTCGCACATGCTCCACATTTGATACATTTTTCCGTATCGATCGTAAATGGTTCCTTGATCTTTCCGCTGATCGCACCGACCGGACAGTTTCTCGCACATTTTGAACATCCTTTACACCGCTCAGGACTGATGATAAACTTTCGTAATGCAGTGCAGGTATGGGAGGCACATTTCTTTTCAACCACATGCTCCACATACTCATCATGGAATACTTTCAGCGTACTCATAACCGGAAGTGCCGCACTCTTTCCAAGACCGCACAGTGCAGTTTCTGTGATCATGTTCGCCAGTTCCTCCAGCAGATCAAGGTCTTCCAGCTTTCCATTTCCTGCCACGATCCGCTCCAGGATCTCCAGCATACGCTTTGTTCCTTCACGACATGGCACGCACTTTCCACAGCTTTCATTCTGCGTAAAATTCATAAAGAATCTCGCCACTTCCACCATGCACGTATGGTCATCCATCACAACCAGTCCGCCCGAACCGATCATTGCCCCCATTTTTTTCAATGAATCAAAATCCAGACTGACATCCAGATCTTTCGACACCAGGCATCCTCCTGACGGACCTCCGATCTGCACCGCTTTGAACGCTCCGTCTCCTTTGATGCCACCACCAATATCGTAGATCACTTCCCGCAGGGTCGTTCCCATCGGCACTTCGATCAGACCTGTATGCCGAACACTTCCTGTCAATGCAAATGCTTTTGTTCCCGGACTTTTTTCCGGTCCGATGGAACGGAACCATTCTGCTCCTTTATTAATGATCATCGGAACATTGGCAAAGGTCTCTACATTATTAAGAACCGTCGGCTTTCCAAACAGACCCTGTTCCACCGTCCTTGGCGGTTTGACACGCGGCATACCTCTTTTTCCCTCAATGGACGCAGTCAATGCACTTCCTTCTCCGCAGACAAATGCTCCTGCACCGCGATTAATATGTAGACGAAATGAAAAATCTGTTCCTAAAATATGATCGCCTAAAAGACCGCTTTCCTCTGCCTGTGAAATTGCCCGTTTCAAACGGCTGATCGCCAGCGGATATTCCGCTCTCACGTAAATATAACCTTCTCTGGCTCCTACCGCATAAGCCCCGATCATCATTCCTTCGATCATCTTATGCGGATCTCCTTCCATAATACTCCGGTCCATAAATGCTCCCGGATCTCCCTCATCACCGTTACAGACTACATAGCGGGTCTTTTCTTCCTGACGGGCTACCTGTGACCATTTATATCCCGTTGGGAATCCACCGCCTCCTCTTCCTCTTAAATTGGATGCTGAAATCTCTTCCACCACTTCCTGCGGTGTCATCTCAAACAGGACTTTCTCTAATGCCTCATATCCTCCGGTGGAAATGTATTCTTCTATATGTTCTGCATCAATATGTCCACAGTTTTTCAGTACATTTCTCGTCTGCTTTTTATAAAACGGGATTTCTTCCTGCTTTTTATACTCAATCCCATCCTGCTTAAATAAAAGATGACGGATAACATCTCCCTTTTCGATCGTTCTGTGGAAAATCTCATCGCAGTCTTCCGGCTTTACTTTTGTATAAAGGATTCCTGCCGGTTCGATCCGCATCAGCGGTCCCATTTCACAGAATCCGTGACATCCGCTTTTCTTCACTTCCAACGGGCCACTACCATGAGCAATCTCCGGTCCAAATTCCACGTCAATATCCGGATTTTCTTCTGCAAGTTCGCTCATCCGCCTGTATATCTCACCTGATCCGCCTGCCAGACACCCGGTTCCTGCACAGATCAAAATCCTGCAACGGCTGTCGCTGATCTTTTTTGCCGCCTCTTCACGAATCTGATGAAGTATTTCTCTGCTCGTAATTTTTTCCATACTTATTCCGCTCCTCTCAATTCGTGAATCAGTTCTGCCGCAGCATCCGGGGTCATTCCCGGATAAACCTTATCATTTACTGTCAGAACCGGAGCAAGTCCGCACGCTCCAAGACAGGAAACTGTCTCCAGTGTAAATAACATATCGTCCGTTGTCGCCTTTTCTTCTGAAAGTCCAAGTTCACTATAAAGCCGTTCCAAAATCGGAATTGACTTTCTGACATGACAGGCAGTTCCATTACAGACTTTAATAATGTACTTTCCCTTTGGTTCAAAAGAGAAGTTTTCATAAAATGTTGCCACACTGTATGCCTTTGCTTCATTGATCCCAAGTTTCTTCGCCACATACCTCAGAAGTTCCGGTGGAAGATACCGATATTCACTCTGAATGTCCTGAATGATCGGAATCAGTGAAGCCGGTTCAAGTCCATGCTGCGAAATGATCTCATCTGCTTTTTTATAGTAGGTTTGATCTAACATATAGCTCCTCCTTCAATATTTTTGTGCAGTTCTTATTATACTTTGATAATTTTCTATCAATTTGTTTTTATTATAGGTTATTTTATATGATTAATCAATAAACATCGCCCTTCAAATGTCTATTTTTAACAATTTTAGTTTTCCTTTCCACTCTTTATTTTCTTAATTTTCCCTTTATTTCCAATAAAAAATGGGCTTTACTTTTTTCTGATTTCTTGCTTATTTTTTTATATATATTGTCTTTTAGTTCCGAATCTGACAAAGAATCACTATTTTAGTTCTTAATAAAATCATAAGGAAGTTTAATTTTCTTTTATAAATTAAACATAATTTGGACACATTTTATGATTATACTAAATGTCAGATAGTTGATGAACAACTATCTCCCCCCTCATAAAGTGATGGCATCCCGGCAGACCCGGGGTGTCAGACTTTAACTCTCATTCCTTTAGATAACTATAAAAAACCGAAAACCCGTTGGCCGAAAGGTCAGCGGGTTTTCTCCGTTCTTATCACTCTTGTCTCATCCTCACTCTTATCTCATACAGATAAAAAGGTTCTGTCTGGAAGACTATCTTTCCGGTACTTCCATGACAGAACCTTTTCATTTCATCTGATTTTTCAGACTGACTTTCTATTCTTAGACTGATCCCGGAAACAGGGCTGTGGAGATCTTCTCCATATCAGAATCACTGATTCCGTACTGACCATCAGAATCTTTTGTTACAGCAATTTCGATCGTCGTTGTATCACCATATGTATTACCATCGATCGACTTCTGCATACTCTGGATCAGCAGATCCTGGAACATACTTGCATCCGCCTGGCTTACATCCTGTCCCTGATCCATCATCTCCTGTGCAACTGCAGTTGAATTATCTTCCAGAGTCTGATATACATCAGACGGAGTTACCTCGATCGTTACTGTAAAATTGCCATCCTTATCTTCCTTGGCTTCTTTTACTTCGTATTTTGCAAGATTATCAATCTTTACAAGCATATCCTTGTATTCCTGCTTTTCTTCCTCTGTAAAATCTCCCAGAGCTTCCAGTCCGCTCAGCTCTGTATCGACCTGCTCGTCTAATGTATCCTCAATCTCTGCCTTTGCATCCTTTTCTGAAATACCGCGGGCTTTCGCATACTCGTCATATTTCTGCTTATAATTAGCATCCATTACGCCTCTTACATAAGCTTCTGCATCAAACTTCGTTGCTCCACCGCATGCGGTTGCACTTATTACAAAAATGAAGGTCAGCATAAGTGCAAGAACTTTTTTCATTTTTCCTCTGTTCATAAACTTTTTCTCCTTTTTTATTTGAACCCTCTGCGGAGGTTCCCACTCTCCACATAGATCCATCAGTTACGTGATAAGTTTATCATTTTTTACTTAGATTATCAAGTTTTTCTAATTTCTTAATGAGATATTTATATTTTTTCTGTTTGTTTTAGAATTTACTCATATTTTTGACACACATTTTGTCTATACTAATATTCAGATAGTTGATGAACAACTATCTCCCCTCATAAAGTATGGCACAGGAAGTGCCAGCACTTTACTCTCATTCCTTTAGATAACTATAAAAACCACGAAAACCCTCACAGCCGATGCTGTGAGGGTTTTCGCTGTCCCCATATCTGCCCTGTCTGCCTTTCGAGCAAATAGAGAGCAGATTTTTCGGGTTCTGATTTTGCTTTCGTGTCTGTGTCCGTTCCATTAAAAACTTCCCTGCGGTGTATCGGCTTCGCCCCTGATCCCTGACTTCGCTGCTTCATATCACTTTAAGCATTTTCGCTTCCTATTGATCTTTCCATATACTAATAAACCACCACCTGCTATACCTCCAAAAATCAAAATCAGAGTACAGACATTTGCATTCACACAAATATGATTTGTCCAATCAGAAAAATTAGTGGACAGTATTGTTAATTGCTTTTTATGTTCCGCGAAATATACATACACATCATTTGTAAATGCCATCCAGATACAACTTATGATTAAAATGGTTCCTGCTTTTATCCATCCATTTACCGGAAGATACCTTGCCACCCAAAACACAAGCCATACTCCCGCCATAAGAATAAATGCAGCTATATAACCAGCTCTCATTCCCTCTCTATCTCCCGAATGATTACATACTTCAAAAATCGTAAGAAAAAGCCACAGGGTATCCCATGCCAATGTAATTAACGCCTTTTTATCAGACAAAATCGGGGACAATGTTATATTCCTGATTACCAACGGGAAAAATACAACAGTGAGGTTGCTGATATTATCCATAAGGAACTCGCTCAGACGCTGTAAAACCAAAGTGTCCGGGAGAGTATATTTCTGTACCAAATCCCTTGTAACAATCGTTTCGTAGACCTCCTTGATATAGTTTGTTCTGTCTTTTTCGGTTCTATAAGCATAGGAACCTGCTAAACCGCCCTTGATAGCGTACTCATCAAAGAGCTT